>NPIE01018199.1_pt1 | contig 19030 bp, 32 predicted proteins | sample 8637661 | NCBI WGS metagenome assembly NPIE01 (sample SAMN07420842, study PRJNA396082) | bioreactor metagenome | isolation source: sample BA12 brine-fed electro-methanogenic bioreactor BA | place: Japan: Kochi | collected 2016-12-09
GATGTTAAGTGGAAAGAAATTTTTTAAAAGTCCCGTTAGGGACGAAATAATCGCAACCCAGAATCAAACAGCTTTAACCCAATTCAAAATCCAAAACCCTAAATTCAAAACTCAAATACTATTCACCTGGTATGTATAGCTCTCGTCGCTCTTTTTGCAATCCTGTAATACAGAATTCACATACTGTCCGCAATTGCTCCCGATCTTGTTTTCTTCCATCTCACCGATGCTGAGAATGTGCTCGTATCCTGCAGTTTCCAGTTCATCAAGCAGTGTGAATTTTCGGTTTTTCAGGGTGATAAGGGATTCTATCCTGTTGCTGCTGGCTTTGAGTGTTGGATTGATCGGCGTGAGTTTGATCAGGAATTTGTCCGGATCAAAGAATTGCTTTAGAACAGTAATATCAACAATGCTATTTGTGCTCAAGGCAAAATTCAGGCTGATCTTTTTTCCACCGGAGTCAAAAAACTTTTCAGCATAAACCGCGATTTCGGTAAAGTTCATTTTTTTCACTGGCAGAAGTTCATCCCTTTGTTGTAGGTCGGTGCTGTGAACAGAGAACTGTAATTGAAATTCAGTGGGGTATAATTCCTTCTTCACGGACAGCAATTCATCAAAGAAGTCTACTGAACTAGCCGGTCCTATGGTGGAGAGTGACGGAACAAAACTGCGGTAGCGGTAACGCAAGGGGATCTCTTTTAAGACTTCGATCACCGCCTTGTTAAACGCAGGCTCTCCCATGCGGGCAAATTGTATCTTGAATTTATCGGTATCGATGTATCCCCCGGGAAACCTTTGCCTGACAGCATAATCAATCTGGAAAAGGAGTTCTTCCCTGCTGAGTTTCCCCTGGTAGGATCCACCGGCATCGCAAAATTTGCATTCCACCGGGCACCCATAAAGGGTTGAAATGATCAAAACCCATTTCTGCATGATGCTGAGCGGTGGTTGTGTGGATTCAACAAACTCCACCAGCTTGCCATCCCTGTTCCGGGCGATGTAAACACTGGCAATATCATTCCCGTCTACCTTGCTAATTACTTCCATTCTCGAGTTCATTGATCTTCATAGCACATTCAATTCCGTTTCCCGCAGCAATAGCCAGCTGCCTGTTCTGATCATTGGCGACATCTCCGATCAGGAATAATTTGTTGGAATCTAGCAATTTCTTTTGTTGTAGTAAAATATTGGGTGAAAGAAAATCCTTCAGCGGTATCCGTCCGATGGCAAAGATCAGATAATCCAGCTGGAAAATATCCTCAACGGTTTGGAACTGCAGACGCTTTCCGGCTTTTTCCACCGTTAGTATGCTTGTATTGGGGTGGTATTCAATGTTCGGATGTTCCTTTGCCTTCTTTACCAGTGTACCGATAGCCTTCACCATTTCTGTTTTGTTATAAAGATGTAGGTTGTTATTGCCTGCAAGACTAAGTGCATAATCAAAGGCTGCATCCCCGGCGCCCACAATGCCGATCTCCTTATTCTTGATATTGAACAGGGGGTAAACATCCCGGTAGATCAGTTTGTTGGCTTCAGGAAAGATCTCCACGCCGGTCACAGGCTTGGGTTTTGTTCCTGAGGCGATCACCAGTTTTTTGCAGGTGATCAGATTGTTTTCTGAGCGTATCATGAAACTGTTCTCATCAAAATCAGCGCTCAGTATTTCTTCCATTATGAGCTTGATTTCAAATTTCTCTGCATGTTCTTTCAGGAGTTCGCAAACTTCCAGCCCCTTGATCCCATTTGGAAATCCAGGGTAATTCTCTATCCACATTGCATTCTTCAGCATTCCACCAATGGATTCTTTCTCAAAAACAACCGCATCTATCCCGAAGCGTTTCAGTTGCACAGCACATGCAATTCCTGCGGGGCCTGCTCCGATGATCCCGATCCTGCTTTTACATTCTTTCATGTTCCAATAGATTGATTATTTTGCTGCTTAGCATGGGCGGACTGAAGCCCAGGGCAAGGTTCAATAAGCTGGCCTGGTGCAATTCCCGGGTGTATGTTGCTGTTGTGTCGACAGGAAGTACTGCCTCATAGCCCCTGACAAATGCTGATCGCATACTGGTTTCACAGCAAAGGTTTGTCATCACACCGCACATGATCAACTGATCACGGCCAAGCTTTGCCAGTCGCTGATCAAGATCGGTCTGGTAAAATGCATCGTACTGTGCTTTTTCAATTACTTCAATGTCACCCTGATAAATGAGTTCTGAAAAGGGGTCCTCGCGGCGGATCATTCTGATCCACCAGGCATTCATCATACCAGCATCCTTTTCATCGTTCAGGTGACGTGTATATATTATAGGTATGTTTTGTTTTTTTGCAGCCAATCTCAATTTATCAATTCTGCTGAGGATGGCCCCTGAGGAAGGGATAAATGCTTTTGAATCCTCCGAAAGGAAAGTTTTTTGCATATCCAGTATCAGCAGGGCAGAGCGGTCGGACTCAAGCTTCAGCTGTCTTTTCCGGCTATACATGGAGGCTTTATCGCACATTGCCTGACTGACTTCTTCAATTGTTGTTTTACTGAAATATTCTTCTCTCATTTTGGAGTGTGAAATTCGAGACAAAAGTAATTATAAAAATTTCGAATCCATTTATTGTTTATTTAAAAATAATTTGTACTTTTGCACCTCCCTTAACGAAGGGATTGTTAAAAAGCTGAAAAATAGAGGGAACCTGACAAATTGAGGCAAATATAGGTTTCCACATCGGTCCTCGAACAACCGCTGTGTCGCCTTTCATACCCTCAGGATATCTGTTCCCCAATTTTCAAGCTTAGAGCATAAAAAAATAAAGGTTAGGAGCTTCGGTGTTAAATAAATGATTACCTTTGCGCCCCTTTAGAGGATTAAATTAAAGTTTGTTCTAAAAGTCTTGATATGCCAACGTTACAGCAATTAGTAAGAAAAGGAAGACAAAAAACAACGAAGAAGAGTAAATCTCCGGCGCTTGACTCATGTCCGCAGCGTCGTGGCGTTTGTGTTCGTGTTTACACTACCACACCGAAGAAACCTAACTCAGCCATGAGGAAAGTAGCAAGGGTGAGGCTCACCAACCAGAAAGAGGTGAATGCTTACATTCCCGGTGAAGGTCATAACCTGCAGGAACACTCAATTGTACTGATCAGGGGCGGCAGGGTAAAAGATTTACCCGGTGTTCGTTATCACATCATCCGGGGTGCACTGGATACTTCCGGAGTGGAAGGCCGTTCGCAGAGAAGGTCAAAATACGGTACAAAACAGCCAAAGAAATAAAGATTAACAATATAGATTATTACAAATGAGGAAAGCAAAACCAAAAAAGAGAATCATTCTTCCGGATCCTCGGTTCAATGACCCGATGGTTACAAAGTTTGTAAATAACCTGATGTTAAGGGGGAAGAAAGATCTCGCTTTCAAAGTATTTTATGCAGCGATCGATATCGTTTCGGAAAAGACCGGCGAAGACGGTCTGGAAGTCTGGAAAAAGGCACTTGCAAATGTTACTCCTGCAGTAGAGGTTAGGAGTCGTCGTATTGGTGGAGCTACCTTCCAGATCCCATCCGAGATCAGGCCTGGCAGGAAAATGTCGATCGGCATGAAAAACATGATCAAATTTGCTCGCAAGCGCCATGAAAAAACCATGGGCGCCAAGTTGGCAGGAGAGATCATGGCAGGATATAAAGAAGAAGGCGCAGCCTATAAGAGAAAAGAAGATACACACAGGATGGCTGATGCCAACAAAGCCTTCTCACACTTTAGATTCTAAATGATATTGGACGGTATAAGACAGTGAACATTGATCTGAAACATATAAGGAACATTGGCATTATGGCGCACATCGACGCGGGCAAAACCACGACGACTGAGCGCATACTGTATTATACCGGTGTAAGTCATAAAATGGGAGAGGTGCATGAAGGGACTGCCGTCATGGACTGGATGGTCCAGGAGCAGGAAAGAGGCATTACCATTACTTCAGCAGCCACATCCGTTTTCTGGAATTATAAGAACGAAGATTTCCGCATCAACATTATCGATACACCCGGTCATGTTGATTTTACGGTTGAAGTTGAACGCTCGCTCAGGGTGCTCGACGGATCCATTGCGATATTTTGTGCCGTTGGTGGTGTTGAGCCCCAATCCGAAACCGTTTGGAGACAGGCCGATAAATATAAGGTGCCGCGCATCAGTTATGTCAACAAAATGGACCGCACGGGTGCAGATTTCTTTAAAGTAGTTGATGAAATACAGGACAAACTGGGTACCAAACCGATCCCGGTACAGATACCCATTGGTGCAGAAGATGATTTCGAAGGCATTGTTGACCTGATAGAAAATAAGGCTTATGCCTGGGATGGCGATTCTCTGGGAGCTGATTTCTTTGAAGTGGAAATCCCGGATGAATTAACTGAAACCGTAAAGGAATACCGCAACAAACTGATCGAAGGAACTGCCGAGGAGAGTGAAGAGCTGTTAAGCCGTTTCCTTGAAAATCCCGATAGTATCAAAGCGGAAGATATTTTTGCAGCGCTTCGCAAAGCAACCCTTGAACTGAGGATCACGCCGGTATTGTGTGGCTCATCTTTCAAGAACAAAGGGGTGCAATTGCTGGTGGATGCCGTTACTGCTTTTCTGCCTGCTCCTACCGAAGTAGCCGCAATCACTGGCCTGAACCCATATACGGAAAAAAAGGAGCAAAGGCATTCGGATAAAGAAGAACCTTTCAGCGCACTGGCTTTTAAAATTGCAACCGATCCGTTTGTTGGTCGGGTTGCATTTTTCAGGGTTTATTCGGGACAGATGGAAGCCGGTAAGCAAATACTGAATGTTAATACAGGTAAAAAGGAAAGGATTTCACGTTTACTGCAAATGCACGCCAATAAGCAGAAACCGCTCAAAAAGGTTGAAGCCGGCGACATTGCCGTTGCAGTCGGCTTTAAGGAGATCCGCACCGGAGACACACTAACCGATCTGCAACATCCCATACTCCTCGATGCAATCAACTTCCCCGAACCCGTCATCAGCATCGCAGTGGAACCCAAAACCCAGGACGATGTTGACAAACTAACCATGGCATTGAACAAGCTCTCCGAAGAAGATCCCACATTTACCGTAAGAACAGATGAAGAAACCGGCCAGACCATTGTAAGTGGAATGGGCGAATTGCATTTGGAGGTAATCACGGATCGACTGAGGCGTGAATTCAATATTGAGGTGAACAAGGGTAACCCCCAGGTAGCTTATAAAGAAGCAATCAGTGAAGTGGTTCGTTACCGAGAGATATATAAAAAACAAAGTGGAGGAAAAGGGCGTTTTGCAGATATTACTGTAGAGCTTTCACCCGCTGGGGAAGACGTTCGTGGACTGGAATTTGTGGATAGTACCAAAGGTGGAGTGATTCCCAATGAATTTGTTAAGGCTGTAGAAAAAGGCTTTGAACAGGCCATGTTCAATGGTGTGCTGGCGGGCTTCGCGATGTATAGTCTGAAAGTCAGATTGCTGGACGGTGCCACACATCCGGTTGATTCAGATGCACTTGCCTTTCAGGTAGCTGCTGCTCAGGCTTTCAGAGAAGTTTGCAAGAAAGCAAAACCTACCCTGCTTGAACCAATCATGAAATTTGAAATCATCACCCCGGATGAGTATTTGGGTGATGTTACCAGTGATATGAACAAGAGAAGGGGACATATCGAGAATGTGTCTTCCAAGATGAACGGACAGGTAATTCGTGGCAGGGTGCCCCTGTCTGAAATGTTTGGATATGTAACTGCGCTGAGAACACTTACTTCGGGCAGGGCCAGTTCAAACCTGGAATTTTCCCATTATGCAAAGATTCCAGCTGATATGCTAGAAGAAATTTTAATAAAGGTGCGTGGTTATGTGCCGTCATTTGAATAAAAACGAATTAAAATAATTTAATAACGTGAGTCAGAGGATAAGAATTAAACTGAAATCATACGATCACAATCTGGTGGATAAGTCGGCCGAGAAGATCGTAAAAACTGTAAAAACAACAGGTGCGGTTGTGAATGGTCCGATCCCGTTGCCAACGAATCGCCAGATTTTTACAGTGAACAGATCGACCTTTGTAAATAAGAAATCACGTGAGCAATTTGAGCTTAGCTCATATAAGCGTTTGCTCGATATTTACAGTACGACATCAAAAACCATTGATGCACTGATGAAACTGGAATTGCCCAGTGGAGTTGAAGTAGAAATAAAGGTCTGAGTTAATTGGCTGATCAAGCAAAAAAGAGCAAAAAATGTCAGGATTAATTGGAAAAAAAATAGGAATGACCAGCATTTACGACCAGGACGGTAAAAACGTACCCTGTACTGTAATTGAGGCTGGTCCATGCGTAGTTACCCAGGTTCGTACCAGGGATAAGGATGGTTATGATGCTTTGCAACTGGCTTTCGATGATAAAAAGGAGAAACAAACTTCCAATGCATTGAAAGGTCACTTTGCCAAGGCAAAGACCAGCCCCAAACGGATTCTGCGTGAGTTTACAAGGTTCGAAGCCGGACATCAAAAGAAATTCGGAGATACGGTGGGTGTAGATATCTTCGTGGAAGGTGAGTTTCTCGACATCGTGGGGGTTTCCAAAGGTAAAGGATTCCAGGGCGTTGTAAAACGTCACGGTTTCCACGGAGTAGGAGAGACCACGCACGGACAGCACAACCGCGTTCGTGCACCCGGATCTATCGGTGCATCATCATACCCTTCAAGAGTTTTCAAGGGCATGCGGATGGCTGGAAGAACCGGTGGCAACAGGGTGAAAATGATCAACCTCCAGGTAATAAAAATCGTTCCTGAAAAGAACTTATTGCTGGTTAAAGGATCGGTACCGGGAGCTAATAATTCATATGTAATCATAGAGAGATGGAGCTAGTAGTACATAAAATCACAGGCGAAAAAACAAGTCGCAAGGTAACACTGGATGATTCAATTTTTGGGATAGAACCCAACGATCATGCAATCTATCTCGATACCAAACAGCATCTTGCGAACAGGCGGCAGGGCACAAGCAGCGCCAAAGAAAGAAATGCAGTGACCGGAAGTACCCGCAAAATAAAAAGGCAAAAAGGTACAGGTACTGCCAGGGCCGGAGATATTAAAAACCCTATCTTTAGAGGTGGTGGACGTATTTTCGGACCAAGACCCAGAAATTATCACTTTAAGTTGAACCGCAAACTGAAACAACTCGCGCGTAAATCAGCCCTTGCATACAAAGCCAAAGACCAGGGAATCATTGTGCTGGAGGATTTTGATTTCAGTGACCCGAAGACAAAGAACTATCTCAGCATACTAAATAGTTTTGATCTGGGCAAAAAGAAATCACTGATGCTGGTGAAGGACAGGAATGAAAACCTTTATCTTGCCAGCCGTAATCTGCAGAATTCCAGGGTATCTGTGGTGAACAACCTGAATACCTACGATATTCTCAATGCCAACAGTTTGCTGATCCAGGAAAGTTCATTAAAAGAAATCGAATCCATTTTTGGAAACGAGGAAAAATAAAGTATAAGCGATGGAAATTATTATAAAACCGGTTATCACGGAAAAAATGACAGACAAGGGTGAAAAGCTCAACCAGTTTGGCTTCATTGTCCATAAGAGCGCCAATAAACTCCAGATCAAAAAGGCTGTAGAGGATCTTTACGGCGTGGAGGTTCTGTCAGTGAACACCCTCAATCAAAAGGGTAAATTTCAGCAGAGATATACTAAGACCGGATTGATTCAGGGAAGAAAACCCAATGTTAAAAAGGCGATCGTTACTTTGGCAGAGGGTGAGACAATTGATTTTTATAGCAATATTTAAGCAATACATAGATAAATGGCTTTAAAGAAATTCAAACCGACAACACCAGGACAGCGCTATAAAATGATCAGCGCGTTTGATGAAATCACCGCAAAAGAACCTGAAAAGAGTCTTTTGGCTCCGGGGAAAAAGTCGGGCGGAAGAAACAACGAAGGTAAAATGACCATGCGTTATATGGGTGGTGGTCATAAGCAAAGGTACAGGATCATTGACTTCAAACGAGATAAAGAAGGAATTCCTGGAAAGGTGAAGACCATTGAGTACGATCCGAACCGCACAGCCCGTATTGCACTGGTTTACTATGTGGATGGGGAAAAGCGTTACATCATTGCTCCTCATGGACTGAAAGAGGGACAGGAGATTCTTTCCGGCAAAGGTTCCGCACCTGAAGTCGGGAACACACTTTACCTGGCTGATATTCCTTTCGGTACCATCATCCACAACATTGAATTGCGTCCCGGGCAGGGAGCAAAAATGGCCCGCAGTGCGGGATCTTATGCGCAATTGCTTTCACGCGAAGGCAAGTTTGCGATCATTAAGTTGCCTTCAGGTGAAACCCGGATGATCCTGCAAAAATGCAAGGCTACCATCGGTATGGTTTCAAACATAGATCATAGCCTGGAGTATTCAGGGAAGGCTGGACGAAGCCGCTGGAAAGGCCGCAGGCCTCGTACACGTGGCGTTGCCATGAACCCGGTTGACCATCCAATGGGTGGTGGAGAAGGCCGTGCTTCAGGTGGTCACCCAAGATCACGCAAGGGCTTACCCGCGAAGGGTTATAAAACAAGGTCGAAGAAGAAAGATTCGAACCGTTACATCATTGAAAGAAGAAAGAAATAATAAATCAATAAAAGTTTAGCAGATGGCTCGTTCGTTAAAAAAAGGACCATACATACATTACAAACTGGAAAAGAAGGTGATGGCCAATGTTGAATCAGGTAAGAAGAGTGTTATCAAAACCTGGTCAAGGGCATCGATGATTTCACCAGATTTTGTGGGTCAGACAATCGCTGTTCATAACGGCAATAAATTCATTCCGGTTTATATCACAGAAAATATGGTTGGCCACAAGCTGGGTGAATTTGCACCGACCCGTATTTTCAGAGGCCATGCCGGTCAAAAAGATAGAGGCAAAAAATAAAGATCATTACAATGGGAGCAAGAAAAAGAATAAGAGCAGAAAAAATTAAGGAAGCCAGGAAGACACAGTACATGGCAAGCTTGAGAAATTGCCCTACCTCACCCAGGAAAATGAGGCTGGTTGCAAATCTCATCAAGGATCATGATGTGAACATGGCTTTGAATATCCTGAAACATTCGCCCCAGGACGCTGCAAAAAGGTTATATAAACTTTTGCTTTCTGCAATTGCCAACTGGCAAGCCAAGAACGAGGGCAGCAGGATCGAGGAAAGTGAATTATTTATCAGGGAAATCTCTGTCGACAGCGCCAGAATGCTGAAAAGAGTCAGGCCTGCACCCCAGGGAAGAGCACACAGGATCAGGAAGCGTTCAAACCATGTTACACTTGTACTGGATAGCAGGAACCAGGAAATTGAAGTTTAAAGAATTAATCAATCAATTATAAATATTAATGGGACAAAAAACAAATCCAATAGGTCTTAGACTTGGAATCATCAAGGGATGGGATTCCAATTGGTATGGCGGACGTAAATTCGACGCCAAACTGATTGAGGATGATAAGATCAGAAAGTATTTAAATGCCCGTTTGTCGAAAGCTGGAATCTCAAAGATCATCATTGAACGGACACTCAAACTTGTTACCGTTACCATTTTTACTGCCCGTCCGGGCATCATCATTGGTAAAGGTGGCCAGGAAGTAGATAAATTGAAAGAAGAGCTCAAGAAGCTCACCGGTAAAGAAATTCAGATCAATATTTCGGAGATAAAACGCCCTGAGCTTGATGCAACGATTGTTGCGCAGACCATTGCCAAACAGATTGAGGGTAGGATTTCGTTCCGCCGTGCGATCAAGACCGCGATTGCTTCCACCATGCGGATCGGAGCAGAAGGAATCAAAGTGGTGATCTCAGGAAGGGTTGGCGGAGCTGAAATGGCACGTACCGAGCAGTACAAAGAAGGCCGAATCCCATTGCATACCCTGCGTGCTGATATCGATTACGCTTTCCAGGAGGCACACACAACCTACGGACGCATTGGTATCAAAGTTTGGATCTGTAAAGGTGAGATTTATGGTAAGCCCGAACTTGTCCCGACAACTGTTGGCGGTTCAAAACAAAAAGGACCCAGAGGTGGTGGCGGTGGTGGCCGCGGACCCCGCAAAAGGAAGTAGTTAATAATATTTTAAAGGTTTCAGAGCATGTTACAACCTAAAAAAACAAAATACAGAAAGCAGCAAAAAGGCAAAATGAAAGGCAATGCTCAGCGTGGTAATCAGCTGGCATTCGGTTCTTTCGGAATTAAGACTCTGGAGGAACATTGGATCACAGGCCGCCAGATAGAAGCTGCACGTCAGGCAGTGAGCCGTTATATGAAACGTGAAGGTAAAATCTGGATCAGGATCTTTCCCGATAAGCCCATTACCAAAAAACCTGCCGAGGTACGTATGGGTAAAGGTAAGGGTGCACCTGAGTATTTTGTTGCCAGGGTTACCCCCGGCCGGATACTTTTTGAAGCAGAAGGTGTGACCCTGGAAGTTGCCAAAGAGGCTATGCGACTCGCTGCTCAAAAGTTGCCTGTGAAAACCAAGTTCATTGTTAGAAGAGACTATCAAGAATAAACAAAGGAATAAAAATGGAAATGCAAGTAATAAGAGAAATGACAACAGCTGAATTGAGCGAAAGGCTCGAGGAGGAAAGAAAACAGCTTACAAAGCTTAAGCTGAACCATGCTGTGTCTCCTTTGGAAAATCCGAACAAGATCAAGGATTACAAAAAAACCATCGCACAGATGCTGACCGAACTGAAAAGACGGGAGATCGAAGGCGATATTGAAAATAGTGAACAAGAAGAAACTAAGTAATACATAACATGGAACGCAACTTAAGAAAGGAAAGAATTGGTCTGGTCACAAGCAACGGCATGGAAAAATCTATTGTTGTTCAGATCGACCGGAGGGTTAAGCATCCCATTTACGGGAAGTTCGTTAAGAAATCCTCCAAGTTCATGGCCCATGACGAAAAAAATGAATGCAATGTGGGCGATAAGGTCCGCATCATGGAAACCAGACCACTTAGCAAGAATAAGTGCTGGAGATTAGTTGAAATAATTGAAAGAGCCAAGTAATCATGATACAACAAGAGTCGAGACTAGCAGTAGCAGATAACAGTGGTGCAAAGGAAGTACTTTGCATCAGTGTTCTGGGTGGCACAAAGAAAAGATATGCCTCTATTGGTGACCAGATTATCGTAACGGTAAAGAATGCTTTACCCTCTGGGAATATCAAAAAAGGTACCGTAAGCAAAGCCGTTGTTGTGCGTACCAAAAAAGAGATCCGTCGAAATGATGGTACCTATATCCGTTTTGATGATAATGCAGTAGTGATCCTGAACACTGCAGGAGAAATGCTCGGTACCCGTATTTTCGGACCTGTTGCCAGGGAATTGCGTGACAAACAATATATGAAAATCGTTTCGTTGGCACCTGAAGTGCTTTAACAAGGAAAAATACAGATCATGAGTAAGAAACTATATATAAAAAAAGGTGACAATGTAATGGTGATAACCGGCGAGTCAAAAGGCCAGCAAGGAAGGGTCCTGTTCGTCGATCCGGTTAAGGAGAATGCCATCATTGAAGGGATCAACATGGTGTCCAAACATCAGAAACCCAATGCCGAAAATCCCAAAGGGGGGATCATTAAAAAAGAGGCACCGATCCATGTTTCCAATCTGATGCTGATCGATGCATCAGGCAATGCTACCAGGATCGGAAGGAAAATGGATGAGAAAACAAATCATAGAGTACGTTACTCTAAAAAATCCGGGGAGGTGATTAAGTAATGGAATATACACCGCGATTAAGAAAAAAGTATTTAGAGGAAATTGTGCCTGCAATGCGCAAGGAATTCAATTACAAGAGTGTGATGCAGGTTCCCAAGCTTGTTAAGATAAGCATCAACCAGGGCCTGGGTGATGCAACTGTCGATAAAAAGCTCATCGATACGGGCATCGAGGAAATGACCATGATTGCCGGTCAGAAGGCCGTAGCAACAAAATCAAAGAAGGATATCTCCAATTTCAAATTGAGAAAAGGGATGCCCATCGGTGTTCGTGTTACCCTACGCGGATATAAAATGTATGAGTTTCTCGACAGGCTCATAGCTGTTTCAATTCCCCGTGTTCGTGACTTCCGGGGAGTGAATGATAAGGGATTCGACGGTAAAGGTAATTACACACTCGGTGTACCCGAACAGATTATCTTTCCGGAAATCAATATTGACAAAGTGAATAAGATCAATGGCATGGATGTTACTTTCGTAACCACTGCCCAGACCGACCAGGAAGCCATGGCTTTGCTGAAACAGTTTGGGATGCCATTCAAAAATCAAAAAAAATAAAGGCATATGGCTAAAGAATCAATGAAAGCGAGAGAAATCAAGAGGCAGAAGCTTGTTGATAAATATGCGGAAAAGAGAGCTGAGCTGAAAGCAAACGGTGATTATGCTGCTTTGCAGAAATTACCCAAGAATGCTTCACCAGTTCGTTTACACAACCGTTGTAAGCTGACCGGTCGTCCAAAAGGATATATGCGTCAGTTTGGCCTCTCTCGTATTAACTTCAGAGAAATGGCATTGAAGGGATTGATTCCCGGAATTAAAAAGGCAAGTTGGTAAAATAAATATAGATAGGAAATGATAACTGACCCAGTTGCAGATTATTTAACAAGAATCAGGAACGCGATCATGGCTAACCACAGAGTGGTTGAAGTACCTGCATCAAACCTGAAGAAAGATATAACCAAGATCCTGTATGAAAAAGGTTATATTCTGAATTATAAATTTGAAGAGGATAACAAGCAGGGCATCATCAAGATCGCGCTCAAGTATCATCCGGTATCCAAATTGCCGGCGATTAAAAAAATTGAAAGAGTTAGTAGACCTGGTTTGCGCAAATACGTGAGTGCAGACGAATTACCCAGAGTGCTCAACGGACTCGGAATTGCGATTATTTCGACTTCCCAGGGCGTGGTTACCGATAAGGAAGCCCGCAAAGAGCATGTCGGTGGTGAGGTTTTGTGTTATGTTAGTTAATTTGAAAATATAGACAAATGTCAAGAATAGGAAAGTTACCGATTGCGGTCCCTGACGGAGTTCAGGTGAATATATCCAAAGAGAATGTTGTAAGCATCAAGGGAAAACTGGGTGAATTACACCAGGAAATTGATCCGGGAATCAGCGTTAAGCTCGAGGATAACCAGATTGTTTTGGAGAGAGCCACAGAAAGCAAGGACCATAAATCCAAGCATGGATTGTATCGGGCTCTGCTAGCCAATATGGTAAAAGGAGTCACAGAAGGATATACCATCGTACAGGAGCTGGTCGGTGTTGGTTATAAGGTCACTGTCAACGGGCAAATCCTTGAACTGGCTCTTGGTTATTCACACAATATTTTCTTTGAGCTCCCTGAGGAAGTGAAAGCTGAAGCCAAAGCCGAAAGGGGTAAAAGCCCGGTGCTGACCCTGACATCCATCGACAAACAGTTGATCGGACAGGTAGCGGCCAAGATCCGTTCACTCAGGAAACCCGAACCATACAAGGGAAAAGGTATCAGGTACCAGGGAGAAGTATTGCGCAAAAAAGCAGGTAAGGCAGCAGCTGAATAATGAAATATTAATAATGACGTGCGGCAAAATCCGGGCGTAAAAAAATCCGAAAAAGGATGAAAAAAATAAAGGACAGAAGAAAATTCAGAAGATACAGGATCAGGATGCGCATCCGCAAAAATCTTCTGGGTACAAAAGAAAGACCCAGACTGAGCGTATACAGGAGCAACAGCCAGATCTATGCTCAACTGATCGACGACCTTGAAGGACAGACACTGGTGGCTGCTTCATCAAGAGAGAAGGATATAGCTTCAAAAGAAGCCAATAAGAAAGAGCAGGCCAAGATGGTTGGCAAAGTTTTAGCCGAAAAAGCCAAGAATGCCGGCATTGAAACTGTGGTTTTCGACAGAGGTGGTTACCTGTATCACGGAAGAGTTAAATCATTGGCAGAAGCGGCCAGAGAAGGCGGACTTAAATTTTAATTAGATTATGACAAACGCAAATATCAAAAGAGTTAAATCCAGCGAAATAGAGTTTAAAGACAGACTGGTGAGCATCCAGCGGGTTACCAAGGTAACCAAGGGTGGCCGTACTTTTAGCTTTTCTGCCATCGTGGTGGTTGGAAACGAAAATGGTGTTGTTGGTTACGGGCTGGGAAAAGCAAAAGAGGTTACCTCAGCGATCGCTAAAGGAATTGATGATGCTAAAAAGAACCTGATCAAAGTGCCTGTTTTGAAAGGAACACTGCCACACGAGCAAACCGGAAAATATAGCGGAGCAAGGGTTTTTCTTAAACCCGCAGCACCCGGTACCGGGGTAATTGCCGGTGGTGCTATGCGTGCCGTTCTCGAGAGTGTTGGGGTTACCGACGTGCTGGCAAAATCAAAAGGATCATCAAATCCACACAGCGTAGTAAAGGCTACCATCGATGCTCTCTCAGGAATGAGGGATGCCTATACAGTTGCCCAACTGAGAGGCGTGGAAATTGATACAGTATTCAACGGATAATATTGGTAAGATGAAGAAATTGAAAATTACCCAGGTAAAAAGCAAAATCGGTCACACTGAACGTCAGAAAAGGACCCTGCAGGCTTTGGGTTTGAGAAAGATGCACCAGAGTATTGAAGTGGATGCAACACCGCAGATCCAGGGAATGATCGAAAAAGTACAACATTTGTTAGAAGTAGAAGAAATTAAATAATTTAAATAGACTGCAAAACAATGGACCTTAGCAATTTGAAACCGGCAGACGGATCAACCAAAAAGCGGAAAAGAATCGGTCGTGGAGAAGGCTCCGGTGACGGAGATACCGCAACCCGTGGTCATAAGGGTGCCAAATCGAGATCAGGCTACAAACAAAAGTTTGGTTTTGAAGGTGGCCAGATGCCACTATACCGCAGGGTTCCCAAAGGGGGATTCAAGAACAGGGGCAGAGTGGAATACAGGGGAATCAACATTGATACCCTACAGAAACTTGCCGAGGAAAAAAAGGTAGATGTTATTGATCCCGAATCATTGATAAAATTTGGCCTGACCGATAAAAGTGATCTGATCAAAATACTCGGGCGTGGCAAATTGGAAGCCAAGCTTGAAGTTAAAGCACATGCTTTCTCAGCAAGTGCACAAAAGGCAATAGAAGATCAAGGTGGTACAGCAACAAAAATTGATTAATGAATGAAAAGACTAATACAGACCATAAGGAATATTTATAAGATTGAAGACCTCAGGCAGAGGATACTGTACACCCTTGGGATCATTCTGATCTACCGTCTGGGTACGAAAGTCGTTTTGCCTGGTGTCGATCCCAATATCTTATCAGAAGTTTCGAGCCAGACTGGAACAGGTCTTGTAGAGTTACTGAATATTTTTTCCGGTGGTGCTTTTACCAATGCCTCCATTTTTGCACTGGGTATCATGCCCTATATTTCAGCATCCATTGTAGTGCAGTTGCTGGGTATGGCTATTCCCTATTTTCAGAAATTGCAACGCGAAGGTGAAAGCGGAAGAAGGAAGATCAACCAGATCACACGTTATCTCACGGTATTGATCACTGGATTCCAGGCACCGGCCTATATTACTACCATGATCCTTAACAGGCTGCCCGCGGAAGGCGTAACACCCTTTGTGGCTGGAGGCTCGCCTTCAACCTTTTTCTGGGTTTCCTCGGTTGTGATCCTGATCTCAGGTACCATGTTTATCATGTGGCTGGGGGAAAGAATCACCGACAAAGGCATTGGAAATGGGATCTCCCTGATTATTATGATCGGGATCATTGCGCAATTGCCCTTCTCCATGGTTGGTGAGTTCGTATCCAAAATGGAAGAAAAAGGCGGTGGTCTTGTATACTTTGTTGTAGAGATTGTGATCCTCGTGCTGGTAATTCTGGTAACCATATTGCTGGTTCAGGGGACACGACGAATACCCGTACAATACGCAAAAAGAATTGTTGGAAACAAACAGTACGGAGGTGTACGTCAATATATTCCGTTAAAGGTGAATGCAGCAGGTGTAATGCCCATCATCTTTGCGCAGGCCATTATGTTCCTGCCCCTAACAATTGCCGGCTTTGCGGCATCGGATTCTTTGTCGGGATTTGCGTCGGCTTTTACAAACATCAACGGATTCTGGTACAATCTGACGACTTTTGTCCTGATCATCATGTTTACTTATTTCTATACAGCCATTACCATGAATCCAAATCAGATGGCTGAAGATATGAAAAAGAATGGTGGTTTTATCCCCGGTGTGAAACCAGGCAGAAAAACCGCTGAATTTATTGATAATATCATGTCAAGAATTACTTTGCCCGGATCTATTTTTCTAGGGATTATTGCCATCATGCCGACCTTCGCAAGAATGATCGGTGTGACACAGCAGTTTTCGCTATTCTATGGCGGCACATCCCTCCTGATCCTGGTGGGTGTTATTCTTGATACTTTGCAGCAGATCGAGAGTCATTTATTGATGCGACACTATGATGGTTTGACCAAGTCGGGCCGTATCAAAGGGCGTTCGTCAATAAATATGGGATAGTGTAATGATACACATCAAGACGGAAGAAGAAATAGAATTAATAAGAGAAAGTTCTTTGCTTGTTGGTAAAACATTGGCTGAGGTTGCCAGGATATTAAAACCGGGTTGTCAGACCATACAGCTTGATAAAGTGGCCGAAGAATTTATCCGGAGCCATGATGCAGTTCCGGGTTTTCTAGGATACAATGGGTTCCCCAATTCGCTGTGCATCTCCGTAAATGAGGTTGTTGTACACGGATTCCCCGGAAAATATGAGCTGAAAGAAGGTGACATCGTTTCCATCGATTGTGGCGTGCTGAAGAACGGTTTTTACGGGGATTCAGCCTTTACCTTTGCAGTTGGGGAAGTGAGCAGTGAAAAGAAAATGCTAATGCAAAGAACACGGGAGTCTCTCTACCTTGCGGTGGAAGAGGCCGTGCACGGAAAACGGATCGGAGATATTGGCTATGCGGTGCAGTCTTATGTTGAACAATTCGGATACAATGTCGTAAGGGATCTGGTTGGACACGGACTGGGGAAAAACCTGCATGAAAAGCCGGAAGTGCCGAATTACGGAAGAAAAGGCAATGGGGTGAAGTTGAAAGAAGGAATGGTACTGGCCATTGAGCCCATGGTCAATCTTGGCACAAAAAATGTTATACAGGAAAGGGATGGCTGGACCATCCGAACTGCCGACAGGTTTCCATCCGCTCATTATGAACATGATGTAGTGGTGAGAAAAGAAAAAGCGGAAATACTTTCTACTTTTGATTACATTGAGGAAGTATTGAAAGCAAACAAAAATATAGCTTAGATATGGCTAAACAGCAATCTATAGAACAAGACGGAACAGTAATTGAATCATTGGGTAACGCCATGTTTCGGGTCGAACTGGAAAATGGGCACATCATTACCGCCCATATTTCGGGAAAGATGCGCATGCATTATATCAAGATCCTTCCCGGCGACCGCGTGAAACTCGAAATGTCACCCTATGATCTCACAAAAGGAAGAATTGTATTCAGATATAAATAAAAAATACTTGATATAATGAAAGTTAGAGCATCCATAAAAAAGAGATCATCCGAATGCAAAATCGTTCGCAGGAAGGGAAGATTGTACGTGATCAACAAAAAGAACCCCAAATTTAAACAAAGACAAGGATAATCATATAAATACTAAGATATATGGCCAGAATTGCAGGTGTAGATATACCAAGAAACAAAAGAGGCGAAATCAGTCTCACTTATATTTTCGGAATTGGCAGAAGTACTGCCCAGAAAATTTTATCGGAAGCCGGTGTATCCTTCGATAAGAGGGTACAGGACTGGGATGATGATGATCTTACCAAGGTCAGGAATATCATCAACGATAAATTCAAAGTTGAAGGTTCGTTACGCTCCGAAACACAAATGAACATCAAGCGTTTGATGGACATTGGAACATACAGGGGCATCAGACATCGTTCGGGCCTTCCGGTACGCGGGCAGAGTACAAAAAACAATGCCAGAACCCGTAAAGGCAAGAAGAAAACTGTTGCAAACAAAAAGAAAGCACCAACAGGTTGATGCTTTTGTTTAAAATTATTATTGAGATACCTGGTTAGTAATTAAGATAATTATGGCTAAAACACAGAGAGCAAGAAAAAAAGTTGTTAAGGTTGATCCGATCGGAAGGGCATACATCACTGCCTCGTTCAACAACATTATTATTTCTTTAACCAACGAAACCGGTCAGGTGATCGCATGGGCGTCAGCAGGAAAAATGGGTTTCAGGGGTTCGAAGAAAAACACGCCTTATGCTGCACAGATGGCTGCAGAAGAGTGTGCGAAATCAGCCTATGATATGGGCCTGAGAAAAGTGAAAGTTTTTGTAAAAGGCCCTGGTGCCGGACGTGAATCAGCGATTCGTACTTTGCATACCTCAGGTATTGAAGTTACCGAGATCAGAGACATTACGCCCTTGCCGCACAACGGATGCAGGCCGCCAAAAAGAAGAAGAGTATAACATCATTGAATAAATAGAAATCAGAGAATAAAATGGCAAGATACAGAGGTCCTAAATCGAAAATTGCACGAAAATTTAATGAACCTATTTTCGGACCAGATAAAGTACTGGAGAAAAAGAATTATCCTCCGGGTCATCATGGCGCTTCCAAGAGAAGAAGAAAACAATCGGAATACGGTGTTCAGCTACAGGAAAAGCAAAAAGCCAAATATACCTATGGCATTCTGGAGCGCCAGTTTCGCAATATTTTCAAGAAAGCTACCCAGAAGAAGGGAATTACCGGTGAGATTCTGCTTCAGTTAATCGAAGCCAGGCTGGATAATGTTGTTTTCCGTCTGGGAATTGCACCCTCCAGGAGAGCAGCCCGTCAGCTGGTTACCCACAGGCATATTACCGTGAATGGTGAGCTCGTGAACGTTCCTTCTTATGGTGTTCAGGAAGGGGATATTGTTGGCGTGAG
>NPIE01009378.1_pt1 | contig 19029 bp, 6 predicted proteins | sample 8637661 | NCBI WGS metagenome assembly NPIE01 (sample SAMN07420842, study PRJNA396082) | bioreactor metagenome | isolation source: sample BA12 brine-fed electro-methanogenic bioreactor BA | place: Japan: Kochi | collected 2016-12-09
CGACATCGACGCCAACGGCATCCTGCATGTCTCGGCCAAGGACAAGGAGACTGGCAAGGAGCAGCGCATCGAGATCAAGGCCGGCTCCGGCCTGTCGGACGAGGAAATCCAGAAGATGGTGGCCGACGCCGAGGCCCATCGCGAGGAAGACAAGCGTTTCCACGAGCTGGTCACCACGCGCAACAACGCCGAGGCGCTGGCGCACTCGACCCGCAGTCTGCTCAAGGAGCAGGAAGGCAAGCTCGACGAGGCGGTGAAAAAGCCGGTCGAAGACGCCATCGCCAAGGTCGAGGAATCGATCAAGGGTGATGACAAGGCGGCAATCGAGGCCGCGGTCAACGAGTTGCAGCAGGCGGCCACCGCGCTGTATCAGGCTGCAGCCGAGGCTGACGGTGGCGCACCGGAGGGCGCGACCGCCGAGGCTGATGATGCGGCCTCTGTCGATGATGTGGTCGATGCCGAGTTCACCGAGGTCGATGACGACAAGAAGTGAGGTGTCCGGCCGTCGATTGTTCTTCGATTGTCCTCGACAGGCATCGCAAACCCGTGCTGCCGCCGTCCTGGCGGCAGCATGCGTTGAGCCTGGTGCAGCCTGAAACGACACGATATTGAAAACTCGGACGGCCGCTCCGGGACAAAAACGCAAGGAATGGTGAGCACGGAATGAGCCAGCGCGATTATTACGAAGTTCTGGGCGTCGACCGCAGCGCCAGCCCCGAGGCCCTGAAAAAGGCCTACCGGCGCCTTGCGATGAAGTATCACCCGGACCGCAATCCGGACGATGCCGACGCGCAGGAGCANNAAGGAGCACTTCAAGGAGGCCAAGCAGGCCTACGAAGTGCTCAAGGATGAACAGAAGCGTGCTGCCTACGACCGCTACGGTCATGCCGGCGTCAACGGCCAGGGCGCGGGCTTCGGCGGCGGTGCCGGCCAGGCCGGCTTCGGCGACATCAACGATATCTTCGGCGACATCTTCGGCGACATCTTCGGTGCCCAGCGACGCCGTGGCGGCGGACGCGCGCGATCGAATCGCGGCCATGACCTGCGCTATACCCTCGAGCTCGATCTGGAGGATGCGGTGCATGGCGTGAGCCGCGAGATCCGTGTCCCGGGCATCGGCAAGTGCTCGAGTTGCTCGGGTTCCGGTTCGACCAGCGGCAAGCAGAAGGTCTGCTCGACCTGCGGCGGTGCCGGCCAGGTGCGGATGCAGCAGGGCATCTTCTCGGTCCAGCAGACCTGCCCGACCTGCGGTGGCTCCGGGCGTGAAATCAGCGACCCCTGCGCGGTTTGCGACGGCACCGGTCAGGTGCGCGAAACCCGGACCCTCCAGGTCAAGGTGCCGGCCGGCGTCGACGACGGCGACCGGATCCGGCTGTCGGGCGAGGGCGGCGCCGGGGCCCAGGGCGGCGCGGCCGGCGATCTCTACGTCGACATCCAGGTCAAGCCGCACAAGATCTTCCAGCGCGACGGTGATCAGCTCTACGCCGAGATTCCGATCCAGATCACCACCGCCATTCTCGGCGGCCAGATCAAGGTTCCAACCCTGGACGGCTCGGTGATGCTCAAGGTTCCTGACGGCACCCAGACCGGCAAGACCTTCCGGCTCAAGGGCAAGGGCGTGCAATCGGTGCGCTCGCACCGGCCCGGCGACCTGATGGTGCGGGTGGTGGTGGAGACCCCGGTCAACCTGACGCGGCGGCAGAAAGAGCTGCTCCAGGAACTGCAGGAAAGCCTGGAAGGCGAGCAGGCCCACGACCACAGCCCGCAAAGCCGCAGCTGGAACGACTCGGTCAAGGACTTCTTCGAGCGGATGGGGCTTTGATTCTTTTTCCGTCTGATTGACCACTTGATTCCGAATATCGATCGCGCCAGTGGCGTGGTGACGTTCCCATTTTTTTCGAGAATGCGCGGGAAAAGGCCGAAACGCTGCGAAAGCCGGTTGCGTAGGCAATGGTGGAGACTTGTTGATCGGACTCGGATAGCAGTCGGATTGCCTGTTCCAGGCGCAATTCGCGGATCAGTTCCGCCGGACTGGTACCGTGTGACCCGGCCACCTGACGATACAGCGCGCTGCGGCTCATGCCCAGCCTGCGGGCCAGATCGTCGACGGAAAAATCGGCATCGCCCAGGTGCAGCAGCACCTCCATGTGGATCCGCGCCATTAGATCCGCCGAGTTACCCGGGGCGGGCCGATTTTTGTCTGACCGGGCCGGCATTGCCGCCTGGTTCGCGCCGACGTCCAGGGCATCGCGTTGATCGATGTCTGGATCCATCGAATCGGTTTCATCCAGACTGTCGAGTTGCTCGATCAGTGCATTCAGCGTCCGGGCCTGGCTGCGGAGCTCCCGGGCCTGGGGTGCAGTCACGGGCTTGCCGGTTTGCTTCAGTACCGGCGCCATGACGGCGTTCAGCGCCGCCTTGAGCTCGCGGCTGACAGCGTGCATCGCGGTTCGGTGGCGAAGGTCGACCCGCCGCAGTGAGCCGGTCAATCGTGTCAGTTGTTCGGTTGCATGGGCAAGCTGGACGGAGCGTTCCCGAACGGATAGTTCCAGTGCCTGCCGGCGACGCCGGGCAATTTGCCAGGCGGCCAGCAGGATCAGTGCGGCCAGTGCGATCGCCAGTCCGCGAAATGCCGGGTGCTCGTGGAACCGGTAGTCGACCGTGAACTCCAGCCGCGCCGGCGGGCCGATCCAGTCGCTGTGTGGATAGGATGCCTGGACCTCGAGGCGTTGCCGACCCGGCGCCAGATTGCGGAAATTGAGCTGACGCCGGGTCCCCAGCGGCTGCCACGCCGAATCGGAAGCCAGCCGATAACGGAACTGCACGTTTTGCGGTTCCGCCAGCGCGATGGCGGTCAATTCCAGATCCAGTTGGCGGGCGTGGCGTACCCGTCGCGGCAGTTCCTCGTCTGTTGCGCCGGTGATCCGGATGCGGGCTGCCAGTGGAACGTCCGGGCGCTGTATGTCGCGCTCTGGCCGGATGACCACCAGCCCGAGCTGGTTGGGAAACCAGATGCGCCCGTCGGCGGTCATCGCGCCGGCGTGATACACGCCGCCGTTGCCTTCCACGCTCAACAGACCCTCACGGTCGTCGAAGCGTGAAAAAGCGGGCACGCTGTCGCGTTCACCTTGCAGGAACGCAAGCAGCGATGGCAGATCCACCCGGTAAATCCCGGCATTGGTGTTGACCCACATCCGATCGTGCGCGTCGACCAGCATGTAATGAACACTGTGATGGGGCAGTCCGCCGGACGTGGACAGGCAGCGGACTACCTCCAGCCGCTGGTTCACCAGACACAGGCCGGCATCCTCGGTGCCGACCAGCGTGGCGCCGCCCGGTACCGCCAGCAGCGCGCGCACGAACGCGCTGGCCAGCCCTTGTGAGGGGCCGATCCGGGTCAGTGGCAGCTCAGGTTCGGCGCGATCCGGAAGTACCAGCAAGCCGTCACCATCGGTGCCGAACAGCAGCCGGCCGGCCGGGTCTTCCAGCGCGGTTCGCACACGGGCCGGGTCGACAGTCCGCGCCTGCCAGTGGCCATCCGGCGCGCGCCGATACAGGCCGGAATCAGTACCTGCCCAGACCGCGCCGCCGCCATCCCGGTGCAGCATCAGCACCTCGGCCTCGCCACCGGGAAAGCCATCGACCCGTGCGCACTGCCCTGGCGCTTGCAGCCGGCACAACCCTTGGCTGCCGACCAGCAGGCCGTCGCCATCCGGCAGCACGTCGCGCGCCGCGCGCCGCAGCAACTGCGTCCACTGCCCGGTTGCCGGGTCGAGGCGTGATAATGCCACCCAGCTGCCGACCAGGATGTCGCCGTCCAGTTCGGTCACCAGGTAGATGTTGGGGTCGGGCAATTCACCTGGTTCATGGCCCAGCGTGTCGATCACGCTTTGCTTGAGCAGCCGCAGGCCGCGCATCGGCTGGGCGACCCAGACCTGGTCAAACGGGTCGACCACAAAATCGTGGATTCGCTCGTCACTGCCGAACATCAACTGGCCGTCGCGCCACAGGCGCTGGCCGTCATTGATCCAGCGCTGGCCGCGGGCATCCATCCGGTAAATCCGGCCCGGGCTGCGATCAGCGTCCACGCCAGTCGCTTCGGGCACCACCAGCGCCCGCAGGCCCGAGCGATCGAGGCGATGCGGCCCGGCTCCGGACGCCGTGACCAGGTTTGCCAGCAGCCAGCCCTGCCCGGTCCATGTGGCACGCAGGGCCCGTTGCTGTGGACGCTCCCAACGCGTGGCAAGCGATGCCGTCCAACCGGCCGACGACGGCGCGTACAAGCGCGCGCCCAGCCGGTCCAGTGCCAGCAGTTCACCATTCGGGCCCGCGGCCAGCCCGAGCACGGGCTCGTCTCCAAAGTGCGGCAACTCCTTGACCCGGCCAGCGTTTCCGAAACCGGTCAGTACCGTGCCGGTGCGCGTGCCGAGCAGCAGCTGCCCGGCAAAATCATCGACCGCCAGCGCGCTCAGCAATCGCGCGGTACGCGGCGTCAGCCCGTCGCGCGCGCTCCACGACAACAACGCGCCGGTACCGGCCTGAATAAACCACAGCTGTTGGTCGAACACGACCACCTGGCCGGCTTCGGCACGGTCGATGGGTGTGTAGGCCTGTTCCGTCAGGTGTCCGAGCCGGCCATCCTCGAAATGCACGATCACGCCATTGGCGGGTGCGGCATGAATGGCCATCAAGCGGTTGCCGGGCAGGGCGGGCTTGCTGTCGCGGTTGTAATGTCGGAAATCGTAGCCCTGGTAGCGCACCACGCCATCGTAGGTCGCCAGCCACAACTGGGCTTCGCGGTCAATCGCAAGTCCGGCCACGGTTTCGGCCGGCAATCCGTCCGCGGCCGTCCACTGTTGCACCACCCGGAAGGACGCCGCGGCGTTGGCGACAACAGGGGCTGCTGCCAGGAACAAAAGCAAAAGTGCGGAAACCAGCGATGCGAAACGTTGCAGACAGCGGGCCGGGGCTCTTGCAACCGAGTGGGTCATGAATAATCCGGGACGGTGGTGCCGACAATGACCATAGTATGGCCGATCCGGGCGCGGCTCGTTGTCGACCCGCACTTTGGGACGATACGGCAATAATCCGGGACAAGAAGACAACTTTCTTGCCGCATGATCGGACTGGGTTTCACGATAATGCAGCGGTGATTTTCTGGTCAGGCACCCGCGTGTCGCCGGGTCCGGGTCAATACCACATCCAATCAAATGCCCAAAGACCAATAGGGGTTGAAAATGCTTCACAAGGCAATGCACATCGCCCGTTCCACGAGCGCTCGCCGGCTTCGGCTGGTTTTATTGCTGTTCTGCGGGTTTATCCTGCAGCCGGTGATGGCTCAGGACCCCGAGCCGAACATTACCGAAGGGGTGCCTGCGCAGTCCTTTCTTGGCGAGCAGTTCTGTTTTCAGACGGACTTCAGCAATGTCGGACCGCCCGGGTTCGGCCCTTACATTCGGCTGGACCTGCCACCGCAGCTGATATTTGATTCCGCGACCATCTTTGGCACAGGCGGCGGTGTGACCACTGTCGGGGTGTTCCCACCGCCGCCCGGCAACCAGTTGACCGATCCCCGAATCGATCAGCCGGTCAGCGGGACCGAGGGTCACAGCCTGATCATTCTGACCTTTCCGGTCGAATCGGTGGTCGATGGCGGGCCCGATCTGCCGATCGAGATCTGCCTGACGATCGACCCTGCGGCTGAAGTCGGTGTGCCGCTGCCGATCGATATGACGCCGGTGTATCAATTTGGCGACACGGCTACCGGTGACAACGGCCCGATTGTCGGTGGCGTGGTCAATCAGACAATTACGCCGACCGTGCTGCTGTTCAGCAAAGCCGATTCCGCGCCGGAATCGGAGCGCCCGCCCGGCGCAAGCTGGCCGTATGACTACACGCTGACGGTTGATATCGCCAATACCGCGACCATCCAGCCGCTGGTGATTCGCGATGTGCTGCCGGCCGATTTCCAGTTTCAGGCCGGTTCGGTGGCCATTTCAGGCGGCATCGGTTGTTCGGTCACCCAGACGCCGCCGGTGCCCGGTCCGGGCGGGACTCTGGAAGTCACCTGCACCGGTGCTACCGTTGGCACGACTTCGGCCTCCGACGTCGAGGTGAGCTATTCCGGCTACATCACCGATGTACTGGACGAAACTTTCTGCCAGATTCAGCCGCAGATCAACGATGCCAGCGCCCAGGGTACTTATGTGCCACTGTCCGGGCCGGTGCAGGTATTGCCCCTGGCGAGCGATCAGACCGCGGTCAGCGCCGAGCATGTGGTGGTACAAAAAGGCGTCACTCCGGGTCAGGCCGCGCCGGGCGCAGCGCTGGTCTACACGCTGAATTTCCAGGTCACCGATTTCGGTGATGTCTCGAACCTGGTCGTCACCGACAGCATTCCGGACGGCATCGATTTTGTCAGTCACGGCAGCCTGAATGTGGCCGGTGCGCCGGTCGCGATCTCGCCCGCCGTGACGGTCAATCCGGATTCCAGCAAGACGATTGTCTATGACATCGGTGCCGTATCAGCACCCATCGCTGCCGGCAGTGCGATCACGCTGAGCTACAACGCCCAGCTGCGCCAGGATTATCAGGACACCGGTCTGCCGGTGTTGTCGTCCGATTCGTTGAGCAATACGGTTATCGCCGACTATGATCTGGTTCAGGGAGCAGCCGCTTGTAGCGACGGCAGCGGAGCGACAGTTTCAATTATCCCGGTGAATCTGCAAAAACAGATCGTCAATCTGCAGCCGTTTTACGTCCCCGGCGAACAGGTGCAGTTCCGTCTGACCCTGAACGTGCCCGCGGGTGATACGCGCGCGATCCGGTTCGAGGATTTCCTGCCGCTGCCGGTATTCAAGGTCACGGATCTTGACCTTGGCTTCGGCGGCCCGGACATTGTCCGTGGACCGAACGACACGGCCGGGCTCACGCCGACCGCGATCACGATCTCGGCGGCGCAGAACGCGCTGTTTATCGACTGGCCGGATCTTTCCAGCACCGCCGGCGAGACGATCGAGGTCGATGTGTTCGCAACCGTGACCGACGACCCATTTGCCGACGACCTGTTTCTGACCAATATTCTGCTCGGCCGCACCAGCAACACGCCGGGTGCCACGGCGATCGCCACCGGTCCGGTCAGCTTCAACGTTGGCGCGCCGGAGATGGTGATCACCAAGGGCGTAGCGGCCACCGATGGTGCCGGTAGCATCGCGCCTGCGCCAGCCATTCTGCCGGTCGATGGCGATCTTGCAAATGCTGATGCCGGCGATCAGGTCAGCTATCTGATCACGGCCGAAAACCGCGGTAGCGCCCAGGCCTTTGATGTCACCATCACCGATCCCGGTGTGCCGGAACTGATCGGCTGCTCGGTCGCTTCGGTCACCGACGGCAATGGTGCGGCACTCGGCTTCAGCGGCACGCTCGGTTCCGGTCTGGTGCTGGACAGCCCGCTGGCGGCCAACGACGGTACACCGGGCGCGCCGTTTGGTGCCGACACCGCGCTGGTCACGGTCATCTGCAACGTGGCGGGAACCGTGGCGCCGAATACCAGCTTCAGCAACACCGCCTCGCTCGCCTGGAGCAGCCAGCCGGGCGCGCCTGCCTTCCCGGCCCGGACCGATGAAGCGAATGTTTCGATTCGCAACGTCGGACTGCAGAAGATCTTTGTTGCCAGCAGCGAACCCGGTACCAGCGATACGACCAACCCGCCGCGGGTCACGATCGGCGAAATCGTGCGCTATCGGCTGGCGCTGCGGGTGCCGGAAGGGCAGATCCCGGCCTTGAGTCTGCGTGACAACCTGCCGGGCGGCCTGATCTTTCTCGATGACGGCACTGCCCGAGCAGTGTTTGTAAGTAACGGCGCGGGCCTGAGCTCGTCGACCCTGGCGATTCCCAATGTCAGCGGCAATGCGTCCAGCCTGGCGGCCATTCCCAGCGCCTCGGTCAGCTTTGCGCTGCCGACCGGCGCCATCAGTGGCGGGCCGTTCAACAGCGGCACCGATCCGGTATTTGCCTTCGGTGATGTCACCAATGCCGACGGTGATGGAGATGATGAGTTTCTGCTGGTGGAATTCAATGCGCTGGTCGCCAACAACGGCACCAACAATATCGGCAACAACCGCAACAACAGTTTCACCGCTTTCAGTGGTGCAACCAACCTGAACGGCAACTCGAATACGGTTCAGGTGCGTGTGGCCGAGCCTGTCGTCAGCGTCTCCAAGAGCGCCTCCCCGACGACCGGCGATGCCGGCGATGTGATTGGTTTCACCCTGGTAGCAGGCAATGCCGGTGGTGCCGACAACAGCCCGGCCTATGAGGCAAGCCTGGTCGATACGCTGCCGCCAGGCCTGGTCAATCTGCGCAATGTGAATGTCAGCCCCAACGCGGCCTGTATTGGCTTGACGATGAGCAATAACACGGTCGGCGACACGCTGGACCTGCTGTTCAGTGTGCTGGCGCCGGGCTGCTTGGTGACCGTGAGCTTCGATGCCGATCTGACCGCGACGGTTGCTCCGGGCTCGGTCATCACCAACACCGCATCCAGCAGTTGGACCAGCCTGCCGGGTATTGACGGCACTGCGGGCAATCCTACTGGTTCGACCACCCCGGGAGTGCCGGGCAGTGCTACCGGTGAGCGCGATGGTTCCGGCGGTGTCAATGATTACAACGCGACTGGCAGTGCCAATATCAATGTGCCGGGCGTGGGTTTGATCAAGAGCGTGATCGCGACCAGTGAGGCCGAAACCGGCAACGCTGAATTCCGCCCGGGGATCGAGGATCTGGCGATCGGGGAATCCGCGACCTTCGAGATTGTCGCGACCCTGCCCGAGGGCACCACGCCGCAACTGGTGATTACCGACACCGTCCCGTTCACCAATGGCGTGATGCGCCTGGATTCGGCCAGCGTTATCAGCGTTGGTGCCAATCTCGCGCCCGCCACCCCGGCACCGTTGCCGGTCATCAGCGATAACCAGTTGGCTGACGGCATCAACGATACCGTCAGTTTCGATTTTGGTCAGGTGATCAACACGCCCGATGGCCTTGTTGATGCCGCCGACCGGATCGTGATCCAGGTCGTGGCCACCCTGGTTGATGAAGCTGCCAACGTCAATGGTGATGCGCTGACCAATACCGCCCTGGTGCAATTCGGTCCTGGCCTGAATGCCTCGGCCAGCGCTGGTATGGACGTGGTCGAGCCGCTTCTGAATATCGACAAGTCAGGCAGCATCACGCAGGGTGATGCCGGGGATCTGGTCACCTTCACGATCACGATCAACCACTTGCCGGCATCAGCTTCGGATGCGCATGATCTGGTCTTCCAGGATGTGCTGCCGGCCGGCCTGGTGCTGAACCCGGCCAGCATCAGCGTTACCAGCGGCCCCAATTTCGATGTCAATACGTCGACCGGCAATACGGTGTCGCTAGGCTGGATCACCCTGGCTCAGGCCGACATAATCGAGCTGGAATACCAGGCCACGCTGGCTGTTGGTGTGCAGCCAGGTCAGACCGTGACCAACACCGGTGACCTGTCGTGGACTTCGATTGCGGGCGCCAATCCGGATCAGCGTACCCGCAATGACAGCGATTCGCATGCGATCGTGATCACCGAGCCGGGCGTCAACAAGATCGTGTTCGACACCAGCGAACCCAGTACCGGTGATGCCGAGTTCGGCTTACCGCCCGATCTGACCATCGGCGAGCAGGTCACGTATCGATTCACGGTCGAGTTGCCGGAGGGGACTTCCGAAGCGGCGACGGTAATCGATCAGTTACCGACGGGTTCCAGCGTGCTGCAGGTGGTTTCATCGCGCCTGGTTCGGATTGGCGCCAATATCTCCGGACCGGGCCTGCCGGCGCTTGGCAGCCCAGGGCTTGCCTCTGACAGTGATGCTGACGGTGTCGATGACCGAGTGGTCTGGACGCTGGGCGATCTGCTGAATACGCCTGACGGGGTCATGAATGCGGATGATGAGTTCGAGTTCGAAGTCGTCGCCGTGGTGCTGGATGTTCCGGCCAACCAGAGCGGCGATGTCGATCAGCTCAATACTGCAACGCTCCAGACCGCCACAGGTTCGGTCTCGGGTACGGCCGCGATCGACCTGGTCGCCCCGACCCTGGCGCTGAACAAGAGCATTGTCGCGCCGGCCGACGGTTTCGTCGATGCCGGCGACACGGTGACCGCGCGTCTGGACATTTCGCATACCGCGGTCAGCACAGCCGATGCCTTCAATCTGCTGGTGACCGATACCTTGCCGGCCGAGTTGAACTGGGCAGGTGATGGCCTGGTTACCAGCGATTGTGCCGGTTTGAACATCGACTCCAGCGCCGCACCGGTGATCGTGTTTGACTTCGCCGCGCTGGATCAGACGACTGCCGGCTGCTTTATCGAGTACCAGGCCGTCGTCGATATTGCCGCGATGCCGGGACAGACTCTGACCAACAGCGCGGTGCTGGACTACGATTCCACGCCCGTATTCGTTGCTGGCCAGACCCGACGGCGGATGGATTCGGACACGGCCGAAGTCAATGTGCTGGCGCCGAGTCTGGTCAAGGTCGCGGTTGAAACCAGCCTGGCCGATACCGGCATGAGTCAGGGTGATCCGACCCTGCTGGACCTGAGCATTGGCGAGACCGTGACCTACCGTCTGACGCTGGTGTTCCCGGAAGGCACATCGTCCAATGTGGTGCTGACCGATAACCTGCCTGCCGGCCCCGGCGGGGTGATCGAGGCGATCGGTGCGGTCGTCACCGCGGTTGGAGGCAATATCTCGACCTCCTTGCCCGGCAATCCAGTGTTTCAGGACAATGCGCTTGGCGATGGTCTGGCGGACACCGTAACACTCGATTTCGGCACTGTGATCAATACGCCGGATGGACTCGACGACGCCAATGACCGCATCGTGGTCGAGATTGTCGGCCGAGTGGTCGATGTTGCAGCCAACAGCAATGGCGTGGTGTTGACCAACAGCGCGGAACTGAGCTTTGACGGCGGGAGCTTGAACGATGCCGCGGATGTGGAAGTGGTCGAGCCCGAGGTCAATCTATCCAAGGCCATGGCCATGCAGGCCAATGGCGTGGTTCGAATCACGCTGACGCTGGAAAACACCGGCACCGCACCCGCCTACGATCTCGAGGTCCGCGACGTTTTCGACGAGGCCGACTGGAATCTGGCCGGCTTTGCGCCGATCACGGTGCCGGCCGGCTTTACCCTGAACCTGCTGCCGGCTACGCCCGCAGCGGGCCAGCAAACGCTGGTGTTCGCTTCGGATCCGGGAGCGGTCTCGCCCGATGGCACGCTGCCTGTGGGCAGTGCAGTGAGTGCGGTGATCGACCTTCCGCTGGCGGTGCTGCCGCCGGTGCCGAATCCGCTGCCCAACACCGCAGATCTGACTGGCGGCGACAGCTTGCCCGGTCCGGATCCTGACGCGCGTGATCTGCCGCCTGACAGCGACACGGCGCTCATCGCGGTGCCGGAGCTGGCGCTGGACAAGACTGCGGCCCTTCAAGTGGATGCCGACAGTTCCGGCGATGCCTCGCCCGGCGACACGTTGCGCTATACGCTGACCTTGCGCAACACCGGTGCCGGCCCGGCGACCAGTATCGTGATCGATGACGCGCCGGATGCCAACAGCAGCTTGCTGGTGGGAAGCGTGACGACGACCTCGGGTTCGGTCACGATCGGCAACAGCGTCGGCGATGGCGTGGTGCAGGTCGGCATTCCTGCTCTGGCTGCCGCTGCGACGGTCACGATCACCTATGACACCACGATCAATAATCCGCTGCCCGATGGGGTGACCGAACTGGTCAACCAGGCCCTGTTCGACAGCACCGAACTGCCGCCGGGTGTCAGCGATGATCCAGGGCCGCCCGGGCCGGATGATCCGACCGTGGTCCCGCTCAACGCAGCCCCTGACCTGGTGATCACCAAGGACGACGGCGGTACTTCGACCACGCCGGGCGGCACGGTGGTCTATGCACTGGCCTACCAGAACGTCGGTAACCAGACCGCAACGGGCGTGGTGATCAGCGATACGGTGCCGGCCAATACAGTCTTCAATCCGGGGGGCAGTACGCCCGGTTGGAGTTGTGTGCCGGATAACAATCCGGGCAGCATCTGCAGCTTCGTCGTTGGCAGCATAGCTGGCGGCGGTGCCAGTGGTTCGGTGAACTTCGCAGTCACCGTTGACAACCCGCTTGCCGCCGGCGTGACCGAGATCTCAAACAGCGCCACGATTGCCGATGACGGCGCGAACGGTCCTGATCCGACCCCGGGCAACAACAGCGACGGCGATACCACGCCGGTCGCTGCCGCGCCCGATCTGGTGATCGGCAAGGACGACGGCGGTGCAACGACCGTACCGGGCGGCACGGTGGTCTACACCCTGAGCTACCAGAACGTCGGCAACCAGGCGGCCACTGGTGTAGTCATCACCGACACGGTGCCGGCCAACACGGTCTTCAACGCGGCCGCGAGTACCGCGGGCTGGGTTTGCGTCCCCGATGGAAACCCGGGAAGCCTGTGCAGTTTGAATGTCGGGAATCTCGCTGTTGGCGGCGCTGCCTCGGTTGCTTTTGCAGTCACGGTGGATGATCCGCTGGCTGCAGGCGTGACCGAGATCGCCAACAGCGCCGTGATTGCCGATGACGGCACGAACGGTCCGGATCCGACCCCGGGCAACAACAGTGACGGCGATACCACGCCGGTGACTGCCACCCCCGATCTGGTGATCGGCAAGGACGACGGCGGTGCAACGACCGTACCGGGCGGCACGGTGGTCTACACCCTGAGCTATCAGAACGTCGGCAATCAGGCCTCCACTGGAGTCGTGATCAGCGACACGGTACCGGCCAATACGGTATTCAATCCCGGGGCCAGTACCCCTGGCTGGAGCTGCGCGCCGGATAACAATCCGGGCAGCACCTGCAGCTTTGTCGTTGGCAGCGTAGCTGGCGGCGGAGTGGGGGGCTCGGTGAACTTCGCAGTCACCGTCGATGACCCACTGGCCGCAGGCGTGACCGAGATCGCCAACAGCGCCACGATTGGCGATGACGGTGCGAACGGTCCCGACCCGACCCCGGGCAATAACAGCGACGGTGATACCACGCCGGTGACTGCTGCCCCCGATCTGGTAATCACCAAGGACGATGGCGGTGTCTCGACCACGCCGGGCGGCACGGTGGTCTATGCGCTGGCCTACCAGAATGTCGGCAATCAGACGGCCACGGGTGTGGTGATCACCGACGCTGTGCCGGCCAATACGGTCTTCAATCCTGGAGCCAGCACCCCCGGTTGGAGCTGCGCGCCGGATAACAGCCCGGGCAGTGCCTGTACCTTTGTCGTTGGCAGCTTGGCTGGCGGCGGCGCGGGGGGCTCGGTGGACTTCGCGGTAACTGTGGATGATCCACTGGCCAAGGGCGTGACCGAGATCGCCAACAGTGCCGTGATCGCCGATGACGGCGCGAACGGCCCTGACCCAACCCCGGACAACAACAACGATGGCGATACCACGCCAGTGACTGCAGCGCCTGATCTTGCGATCGTCAAGAGTGATGGCGGCATTACCGCCGAACCCGGCGATACCATCGTGTTTACCCTGGACTATGTCAACAATGGCAACCAGAACGCGACCGGTGTCGAGCTGTCCGAAACGGTGCCCCCGAACAGCACATTCGTTGCCGGCGCCAGTACAGCTGGATGGATCTGCACACCCGACGGCTCGGCCGGCAATCCGTGCGTATTGACCATCGGTTCGCTGGCTGCAGGTGCTGGCGGATCGGCATTGTTCGCAATCGTGCTGGATGATCCGCTGCCACTGGATTTCGTGCAGTTGCCGAATACTGCAGGTATCGGCGATGACGGATCGAACGGCCCGGATCCGACGCCGGACGACAATGAATCCAGCACACTCACGCCGTTGCTGTTGAATCCGATGCTGGAATTGGTCAAGGAGCTCAGCGACGCGCCGGACCCGATCGCGCTCGGCAGCATCCTGGAATTCACCATCACTGCGACCAATACCGGCAACATGACATTGAGCAATGTCGTGGTGAGTGATTCGCTGATCACGCCAACCGGGGGCACCACGCCATGCGCCAGTGTGGCACCGGGCGGCATCTGCACCTTGATCGGAACCTATCAGGTCACTCAACTCGATGTCGATAACGGGGAGGTATTCAACACCGCAGGGGTAGATAGCGATCAGACCGATCCGATCGAAACATCCCTGTTGACCCCGGTGCCGCAGAACCCGGCAATCGACCTCGTCAAGGAAGCCGAGCTGGGCGACAGCAACGCGAATGGGCTGGGTGACGCCGGCGAGACGATCAATTACACGATTACCGTGACCAACACGGGTGATGTGAGCTTGAGCAATGTCGAGGTCTCGGATCCGCTGCTCGGAAATCTGATGTGCGTTCCGGCAACACCTGCGGCGCTGGCTCCCGGAGCGATGATCGTCTGCTCTGGAAGTCTCGTGATTCAGGTCTCCGACCTCACTACGGGAGCGATCATCAACGTGGCCACCACCACTGGCACCGAACCCGGGGGTGGTGTGGTCGGCAGCGGCGGCAACACGGTCACACCGCTCAATAGTCCGATGGCGATTCCGACACTGGACTGGCGTGGTCTGCTGTTGCTGGCACTGCTTGCAGCCATGCTCGGCTTTCATGCGATTCGGCGGCAGCCGATCGTCTGATTCGAGCATCTGCGATACGCAGTCGCGAGACTGGCCGGGAACGCCCGGTCAGTCTCGCGGTATGCTGCAGCCTGAATTTCTGATCACAGGCGCAAGTTACAGCATGCTTTCCATTCTTCTGAGCGGTGCCGGTGGCCGGGTTGGAGGCGAGATTCGGCAACTGGTCGATGCCGATCCCGGTCTCCAGATCGTTGGTATTGCCGGTCGCGAGCGCTGGTTTGCCGGGGAAACCGATGCCGATGTATTGATCGACTTTTCCCGGCCGGATTCGACCGCGCGCTGCGTGGAGTTTGCGCTGCAGCAGCGCTTGCCGCTGGTGATCGGTACAACCGGGCTCCCGCCCGAGTTGCAGCAAGGTATCGATGCAGCCGCCGAGCGGATTCCGATCTGCCAGGCGGCCAATTTCTCGATTGGGGTCAACTTTCTGCTCGAGCTGGTCGAGCGCGCCGCAGCCGGTCTGCCGGACTCGTTCGATATCGAGATTTCCGAGATTCACCACCGCTGGAAGGTCGATGCGCCCTCGGGAACGGCGCTGGCGCTGGGCCGCGCGGCTGCAGCCGCGCGCGGGCAGGATCACGACCGGGTCGCATCGATCCGCAGCGACGGTGCTCGTGCAGCCGGCCAGATCGGTTACCAGGTCAGCCGCGGCGGCGATGTTATCGGCGAGCACAGCGTGATGTTTCTGGGTGAAGGTGAGCGCCTGGAACTGACTCACCGTGCCAGCGATCGCGCGATTTTCGCGCGCGGCGCGCTGCACGCGGCGCGCTGGCTGCTCGACCGGCCGCCGGGCTTGTATTCGATGCGCGACGTGCTGAGGGCTTGAAGCATCGGAGGCTTGAGCACCTATTCATTCGCCAAGCGCGTGCGCTGGTCTGCTGAGTCCCGAGTCCCGATCATTTCCATTACAATCTCCATTCGAGCGCCGGGTACCGGACCCGGAATTCGACGAACGGGACGTCGCCAGTCCCGTTTCGCATATCTGGAGAGCGCCTTGTCCCATCTCAAAGCAGTACTGGCACTGGAAGACGGCACGCTGTTTTCCGGGATTGGCTTCGGCGCGCCGGGTATCTCCGTCGGCGAGCTGGTATTCAACACGGCAATGACCGGCTACCAGGAGATCCTGACCGATCCAAGCTATGCTGGTCAGCTGGTCACACTGACCATGCCGCATATCGGCAATACCGGCGTCAATCCCGAGGACATGGAATCCGATCGCGCCCGCGCGGCCGGTCTGATCGTGCGCGACTGTCCGTCCAGAATGAGCTCCTGGCGCGCCACGCAGAGCCTGCCTTCGTGGCTGGCCGAGCAGGGCGTGGTCGCGATTTCCGACATCGATACCCGTGCGCTGACGGTGCGCCTGCGCGAAACCGGAGCGCAGAACGGCTGCATCCTGGTCGCGTCGGAACCCGATCCGTCCGAGGCGCTGGCCAGGGCTCGATCCTGTCCACCGATGGTCGGTCAGGATCTGGCCAGACCCAATTCCTGCGCAGAAGCCTTTCAATGGACCGAGTCTTCGCCGGCCATCGAGTCGCGAGTCCCGGCTTCAGAGTCCCGCCATGTAGTGGTCTACGATTTCGGCGCCAAGTACAACATCCTGCGCCTGCTGGTCGATGCCGGCTGCCGCCTGACCGTGGTCCCGGCCGACTGTCCGCTGGATAAGGTGTTGGCGCTGCGGCCGGACGGCGTGATGCTGTCCAACGGTCCCGGCGATCCGGAGCCCTGCAGCTACGCGATCGAGGCCATTCGCGGCCTGATCGAGCGCCGGGTTCCGACCTTCGGCATCTGCCTCGGCCATCAGCTGCTGGCGCTTGCGGCAGGCGCGAAGACGCTCAAGATGAAATTTGGTCACCACGGCGCCAACCATCCGGTCCAGGAAATCGAGACCGGCCGGGTGCTGATTACCAGCCAGAATCACGGTTTTGCGGTCGATGAAGACAGCCTTCCGGCGCATGTCGAGGCCACCCACCGCTCGCTGTTCGACGGCAGCCTGCAGGGCATTAGCCTCAACAACGCCCCGGCCTTCGGCTTCCAGGGCCACCCCGAAGCCAGCCCCGGCCCGCATGACCTGCGCGGCTTGTTCGAGCGGTTTGTTTGTTTGATGAAAACCGCAAATGAACGCAAATGAACGCAAATGGAAAACCGCTTTCAGAGCGTGTGATCGGATGCGCGATGGCAGTCAGCAATGGCCTGGGTGTCGGCTTTCTGGAGGGCGTTTATGCCAATGCGCTGGAGTTGGAGCTCAAGGCATCAGGAATCCCATTCGTCCGCGAGTGCCCCTTGCCGGTTTTTTATCGAAGCGTTCAAGTTGGTTCATTCAAGGCCGACTTTTTGATCGATGCCCGGCTCGTGGTGGAGTTGAAGGCCGTGCGAGCGCTCCTTCCCGAGCATCAGGCGCAGTTGATGAACTACTTGAGGGCCGGCGCGCATCAGGTCGGCTTGCTGCTCAATTTTGGCACGCCTCGTCTTGGCGTGAAGCGAATGGTCATCGAGCATGACGACGATGCTCCAATCTGAATTCACTCAGCAAACTGAACACAGGTTTCATTTGCGTTCATTTGCGTTCATTTGCGGTTTCAATGAGTTGTATGCCTAAGAGAACCGACATCCAATCCATCCTGATCATCGGCGCAGGTCCGATCGTGATCGGCCAGGCCTGCGAGTTCGATTACTCGGGAGTGCAGGCGGTCAAGGCTTTGCGCTCGGAAGGCTTCCGGGTGATTCTGGTCAATTCGAATCCGGCCACGATCATGACCGACCCCGAGATCGCCGACGCGGTCTATATCGAGCCGGTCAAGTGGGAGTATGTGCGCGAGGTGATCGCGCGCGAGCGGCCCGATGCATTGTTGCCGACCATGGGTGGTCAGACTGCATTGAACTGCGCACTGGATCTGGTGCGCGAGGGCGTGCTGGAAGAGTTCGGGGTCGAGTTGATCGGAGCCTCGCGCGAGGCCATCGACATGGCCGAGGATCGCGAGAAGTTCAAGGACGCGGTGAGCGAGATCGGGCTGGAATCGCCGCGATCGGAGATTGCGCACAGTCTTGATCAGGCGATCGAGGTGCAGCGCCGGATCGGCTTCCCGACCATCATCCGACCGTCTTTCACGCTGGGCGGCTCGGGCGGTGGCATCGCCTACAACCACGAGGAATTCCTCGAGATCGTCAGCCACGGGCTGGAGTTGTCGCCGACCAATGAAGTGCTGCTCGAGGAATCGGTGCTGGGCTGGAAGGAGTTCGAGATGGAGGTGGTCCGCGACAAGGCGGACAACTGCATCATCATCTGCTCGATCGAGAATCTCGATCCGATGGGGATCCACACCGGTGATTCGATCACGGTCGCGCCGGCCCAGACCCTGACCGATCGCGAATACCAGCGCATGCGCGATGCCTCGATCGCGGTGCTGCGCAAGATCGGGGTCGAGACCGGCGGTTCGAACGTGCAGTTCGCGATCAATCCGGCCGACGGCCGGATGGTGGTGATCGAGATGAACCCGCGCGTATCGCGCTCCTCGGCCCTGGCATCGAAGGCGACCGGCTTCCCGATCGCCAAGGTCGCGGCCAAGCTTGCGGTCGGCTACACGCTGGACGAGCTCGCCAACGAAATCACCGGCGGTGCGACGCCGGCATCGTTCGAGCCCTCGATCGATTACATCGTCACCAAGATCCCGCGCTTTGCGTTCGAGAAGTTTCCGGCATCGAGCAAGCGCCTGACCACCCAGATGAAGTCGGTCGGCGAGGCGATGGCGATTGGCCGTACCTTCACCGAATCGCTGCAGAAGGCGCTGCGCAGCCTCGAGGTCGGGCTCGACGGTTTCGATGAGCTGGCGCTGGAGGAACATCCGGAGCTCGATGCCGAGACGCTGCTCAAGCGCGAGCTGCGCGAGGCCGGGCCCGAACGCATCCTTTACGTTGCCGAGGCATTTCGACGCGGGCTGGCGTTCGACGAGATCCAGCGCTTGTCGACCATCGATCCCTGGTTTCTGGAGCCCATCGAACGCATCGTCGCGATCGAGCGCGAGGTCCGCCAACAGGGCTTTGCCGCGCTTGACGGTGATCGGTTGCACTGGCTCAAACGCCAGGGCTTTTCCGACGCCCGTCTGGCCCGTCTGGTCGGGGTGCCGGAGAAGGCGCTGCGCCATTTGCGCAAGACCCTCGGCGTGCATCGGGCCTACAAGCGGGTCGATACCTGCGCGGCGGAGTTCGCTACCAACACGGCCTACATGTACGGCACCTGGGAACAGGACTGCGAGGCCCGGCCGACGACCAAGCGCAAGATCATGGTGCTCGGCGGCGGGCCGAACCGGATCGGGCAGGGCATCGAGTTCGATTACTGCTG
>NPIE01009863.1_pt1 | contig 19011 bp, 17 predicted proteins | sample 8637661 | NCBI WGS metagenome assembly NPIE01 (sample SAMN07420842, study PRJNA396082) | bioreactor metagenome | isolation source: sample BA12 brine-fed electro-methanogenic bioreactor BA | place: Japan: Kochi | collected 2016-12-09
ACTGTTTTTGTCTACACTCTGAAACGAGTATCCTCGATACTCGTTTTTAATGGATTTGATCATTCAGAGACTTAAAGCAATCATTCGAGATAGGTCAGCGACTTGCTGGCCTTTTTAAGTTTTTTCTCGATTGTTTTCTGTTCTTTTTTCATCTGTTTCTGTGTTTCTTTGATAATCATCTTAATCGAATGATTCTGTCTCGCTTTTTTAATGTATGGCGTATATGAAGCAACGATTCTATCGAAAGCACCCGTTAGGTTTTGATAGTATTTCTGATTATCGATCAAAGATTGTTCATACTCATTCGTCAATTGTGAAATATCGGTTGAGAAGGTCGACTTCTGACGTTCAGACTCAGCTGTAAACTGCTTTTCAAGGTTCTCGAGGTCAATCATCTTTTGTTTTCGACTGGCTAAATGCTTGGCTTCAAGGCTTTGCTTCAAACTCTCGGTTTTAGCCAAAAGCTCGGTGGCTAAACGATCGTTTTCGGCGATACGGGTATGATAAAGCAAATCGGATTTTTCGATTTTTTGCTGGTACTCGTCACGAACTAGTCTTCGTTCATTTTCTAGTTCCTCAATCTGTGAGAGATAAAGATCGCGATTGATTTCCGGTTGCTCTTTAAAGTAAATCTTTAAATACTCTTCCAAAAAGGCTTTGGTTTTATCCTCGAGTTCGATTTCAGCGACCTTGATTTTATAGGCGTGACGCTTTTTGATTTTTTCAAGACCGTTGAAGAAACTGGGATCCAGTATATTGACTTTATTTTCTAAGTAGGGTTTGAGCATATTATATTTATGTTCGGCTTCTTGATAGAGTTCGGTCATTTCCTGAATCGTGTCATCTCTTAGCGTCTGGGCATCGTCTAAAGCGACTTCCAAATGCGCATCCAATTCCCGAAGTCGTCTCTTTGCATCCGCGATGACCTGGTCTTTGGCAATCAAGGCTTCGATACTCGCGACCTCTTGATCGTGGGTTGCCTTGTTTCTTTCAATCTGTTTTTCAAGGGCTTTGATAAGATGCTTGTCTTCCGTTTCTGTCAGCAGATAGGAATCGTGATAAAGTTTCGCTTGGTAAGCGTCAGAAATGACCTTTTGACGTTCTTTGTAATCGCGCATTTGATGCTCGATGATGTCAAAGTAGTAGTTCCGTTCTTCGTTGATAGCCGTCATAATTGACTCGACTCTGAGTTTGTATTCATCTTCAGCTAAATGAATCTGTTCCGTCGCAAAGCGCATTTGATTGGTAAAAGTCGTCAAAATGAAATCGTTATTGATGTCTGACTCATTGTTAACGCGATGCGACTGCATGACTAAAAATCGTTTTTCGTTCTCGTACATGGTCTTGTAATGTAAAGCGAGAATATCATATTCCTTCAAAGCCAACTTGATTTTAGCAGCGGCATCCACAACATGGATATTGTGGGATTCCTTTCGCCGGATGTCAGCATTCAGAATCTGTGTGATCATCGATAAAAACTTACGATTAACATTGCTTTCCTTAATCAAAAAGTCGATGTGATAATTGATGGCAGTTTCAAGCCGCTCAATCAACAATTTTTCTTTATGGAGCGCATTGGTTACCAGGGCAGCGTCATACTGATGATTGATAAAGAAATGCTCAATATCTTTAATGACATCGATTAATTCGATATCCTGTCTCAGCATCAGTCTTTCCGAGTGATAAGCCAATTCGGACTCAACTTCATTAATACCTTGCTTGAGTTTCTGCGTTTTGATATCGAAGTTGACATTGATTTTGTGCTCTTTGTTAACTTGAAGAATGGATAGGAAGTTTAACTCATCTTTGATAATCTTGGTTGTGTTATCGCCGATAATCTGAGCTAAAAACGGATCGACTTTAATCAATTCCAGATAGAGTTTATAGGTATGTTCTAGTTGCAGAATCAGATGTCTCGTATCCTTTTGGTACTCTAGAAATATTGCTTTTTTCAAGCGTAGGAACTTTTTTGTTAATTGCTTTGCCTTGCGTTCACATTCGGCAATATGAGACTTATACTTGATGGCTTGGTTATAGGTTTTAATCATCCGCTTCAAACTAACAAATTTATGGGTTTCCGCTTCAACGATGTCTTGCTTGAGTTGTTGTATCGAAGCTTCTGGATGGTAGAAGAAGAAACTATCTTCAAAGAGCAGGTTACCTTTTTTCTTGAGTAGACGGTCAAGCGTTTTATGATAGAGTTTCAGGTACTCCTCATTCAATGTTTGCTTCACTTTCTGTTCTTGATCAAGCAAGTGATTTCTGAATTTCTCCAATTGTTCAATTTTATCGGAAATCAGTGCCTGCATCTCAAGTGATGTGGGGTCGTCATTGGTTGAGAAGGTCAACTGGTTATCGAGATAATTAGCCATTTCTTCCTTGTAAAAACGGTTTACGGCATTCAGTTTCTCGTTTTTCTCTTGTATCAGCAGACTGATTTGCATGTCCATATCGTTGATTTCGTTGTCTAGGGCATGAAAGTCTTCTAAAACCTCTTGATGATATTGATCGAGAATGCGTTTGAACTCATCTGTTTTCTTCTGGAAGAACTGATAAAGCAGATCCTGATTAAAAATCTGTTTTGCATAATGATCACGGAAGTCTTCAAAGAAGTTAAGCTTTGTCTGAATCGATGCCTTGTTGAGATAATCAAGCGAGTCGATGCGTTCGTCCGCTTGACTGTACTCATAATCGAGGATGACTCGATTTTCATGATGGATATCGTTTTCGGTTCGAGAAATGATTTTCTGACGATCGACTATTACAGTTTCCTCGTGATAAAAGACACTGTCCTTCAACTCTTCAGCTTTCTGTTTGAGTTCGGATAGCGTTTCTTTACTCTCTCTTAAGTTGTTCAGTGTCACCTGTCTGTGTTCTTCAGCTTTGTCCTTGATACGGCTATAGAAGGCCTCAAACATGTCCAGTTCTTTCTGGTTTGCATCTTTGATTTTCTCTTCATATGCCCTAAAATTATCAAAGCCTTTGTCGATATCGTTTTTTGACATGGAAACTCCTAACCGTTAATAATGCGATTCTGTTTCTCCTTAGACTTCATTCTTTTGGTTCTTAACTCATCTCTGACTTTATTGCTTTTATTGAATGTTTCTTTGTAGGTATCCGCCGTCAAGGCGATGTTTTTTTGATAGAAATCAGACAAATCTGTAAATGCTTGAAATAACTGCGAATTTGGCGACAAAATTTCATTGTTGCCGGACTGATTCAACAGGTACTCTTGGAAATTTTGATGATAGCGGTCGTTGATCTCCGGAAACTGATTCAAGAACTCATTTTCCATTTTTTGAACATCTTGATAGAGTTTGACATAGTCGTCATTCAGTCTGTTTTTCACGGCTTCAATGGCATCTAGGTATTCCGGTTTACTAACATATTTTTCCCGCTCAATGATGGCCAGACTCTTCTGCAATTCTTTTTCTTTGGTGACCTGGAGTTCATATTTTTCTCGTTTGATGTTGAGATAACGCTGATCCCTTTCAAGCGGCATTTTTTGGATTCTATCTTCAAGTACTTGAATGGTTTTACTGGTTTCTGTCGCCCGTGCTTGATAGAGTGTTGCGACATAGTTCACTTCTTCCCGGTAGGTTTCTTTGTTTTGCTCTTTTAATGTTTCAAGTGATTTTTGGAAAGCAGCATATTGTTTGTCAATCATTTTCTGTTCTTTGTTGAAGGTTTTATCCATAAACTTGATCATCTTATGGAGTTCTTTGGTATTCTTTTTGACAATACTCGAAAACTGACGATAGATTATCTTTCTGATGGCTTCACTATCATGAACTTGTTGCAAGTATTCCTGATTGATGTCAGCAACCTGCTTTTTGTAGATTTGATTGACTTTTTCAGTGTTTTCAGCATAAATCTTGAGTTGCTTCTTTTGTGATTTTTCAGTTTTGATCGCTTGGTACTCCATACGTTCATATTCGTTGTTGATGATCTTCTTTGTCTTTTCTGTTTTCTTCTCGCTGTTTTGTATGAATAAACGATCATTTTTAGTCGCTTGATTTAACAATGCAGTTAAAATCTCATCTGATTGATCGCGAAACTGTTTAAGCATGCGGTAACTTTCGACGATAAAGTGTTTAATCGCTTTGGTCTGTTTCTTCGGAGATTTTCGATCTATTTTCCTAAAGGTCTTATCGTTGATCAAGACAAAACGACCAATGATGTGTTCAAACATCGATTCCAAGTGCTTAATCGTCTTTGGTGCTTGATATTTATAGGCTAGACTGATCAACGATTTATAGACGTGATGGACCAAAGCCAATACTTCATCACGGTAACCTTGATTATGATAGATGTCTTCATCATAATGCTCAACATGCTCAAGCTTAAGTAAATGCATTTTTATTTTGCTGAGATAGATGTTAAACAAACGATCAAGCGACATCTGAACACGATTAAACTCCTCTTGGTACAAATCCAAGGCTTGATAGAATATTTGATTTTTCTTTGTTTTGTTTCGTTCTAACTGTTCGATGAGCTCTTGGCGTTTGACTTCTAAGGCTTTGAGATAGGCATGCTGATCATCCGTTGATTTAATATAATCATGAATCATCTTCGCCTGTTCTGTATTTAAGTCGATTAAGTTTTGAACATGATGCACAAAATCAATGACCTTTTCAGCACCGATGTTTTGTTTTTGCTCTTCGCTACTTAAATAAGTAGCATAGCGCGATGCATAACTATAGTTTGTTTTTTTTGCATGATGAATAATCTGATGTCTTGCCAGTTCTCTTAATGCAACAACAGAATCGATTTTCTGTTGATACATCGCCTTGGCTTCATCAATCTGCCTTTCATAACCGAGCGCTTGGATATCTTTCTCGAGTTCGGCTACCTTCAACATATAGTTTTCATAAGCTTCAACCTCTAGTTTGTTTTGGTTCAGCAAAAGCACTTCGCGATTGATATCGAAGAGGTTGTTCTTATAGTTGGCTTCAATTTGAATCTTCTCCAGATTCTTGTTGTGTTGATGCATGGCGAAGAAGAGGTCGTTTTCAAGTGAGGCGATGTATTTCTGATAATCCCCGAACACCTCTAAATTCTCCATCTTCTTTTTAAGTTCTGAAATCTCAAGGCGATTATTGGACTCCAACGTCACGATTTGATGCGAAAGCTCGTCAATCTTATAAATATATTCTGTCAAATGGTTGGTAATATCATTGACTTTGACCAATAGATTGATTTTGTAATCTTCGAAAGATTTTTGCGCATTATGAATATAATCGGTTCTATACTTAATGTAATCTTCGTTATATTCTTTGAAATTGTTCAGTAAGAAGGCCAAGTTCTCATAAGCTTCATTGAGATAGAAAGCAAAGTTAGAATAGACGTTAACTGAATTTTGAAAAAACGCCACAGGCACATCATAAGTCAAACGTATTTCCTCAAAACGCTTGAAGGAGTCAATCTTGATCTTTTTGATCTCATTTTGATACTTCGATATCAATAGATCAGACATACTTTGATTGCGCTTGAGTAAATAGTCCGCCTTGCGCTCGATGATTTCTTTTTGCATGATGTATTTTTCCATCGCATCCAAATCATCGTTGGCATTGGCCTCGATAATTTTTGGATACAAACGATACAAAGACAAGGCAAGTTCTTTTTGAATCATCTTTTCAAAGGTTTTACGATTGCTGTTGACTTCACTGATTTGCTTGACAAAAGTCGCAATCATTTTCTGGTTGATTGCGGAATGCGGTTTTCGTTTATCGCTACTAATCGAGCGCACGAAGTCGCGTTCTTTTTCATATTTCAAGGTTGTCGTCTTGAACAAGGCCGAGATCGCTTCTTTTGAATCAAAAAGATGTGTAAGTGACTCGTTGATGGCCTCGTTTAAGTATTCTTTGTTTTGTTCGCCTTCACGATTAAGCGTCGAAGCAAGTGTAGTTAAGGCGTTTTTTGCCTTTTCCATGGTCCAAATCAGTTTATTTGACAGCGTTGAGTTGAGATCTTGATACTCAATCTTCTTGGCTTCGAGTTTTTCTCTTTCTTCCCGAATGAACTGATGATGAACTCGCATCTCCCTGTCAATTCTAAAATTGGTTTCATTCGTCAACCGAATATAGGTATCAAACGCTTCAGCCTTACGGGCTTCAAACTGTGATAATATGTCTTGATAGGTTTGGTCTTCATCAACAAAAAGATCATTGGTATGCTGATGATGTTGTTCGATGTCGGATTCCAAACTCAGCAANNTGGAACTCATTTTGAATTTTCTTGATCGTCTCTGCATGCATCAGTTCGATTTGATGGTAATTAGCCGTGAGTTCGTTTTCTCTTTTTGCAAAGGATTCATGGATTCTGTCCAAGTAACTTTGATAATCTCTTTTTGCATGAACAAAATCCCGTTCAAGGGCATTCAAACGGGTTTTATAGTTCTCCAGGTAATTCGGAAATTCATTATATAATTTTAGTAAAATATCGCTTTTTTTCGCCATTTCTTATAATTCCATACCCCTTGTTATTTATTATATAGTATCTAAAATTATAATTCAAGATAATGGCAAAAATAAGATGTATTTTCTTCAGATTTTGGTATAATAGAAAAGAGGTGTCAACATGGACGATCGAGTTATCAGCAATAATCTACTCATCGACGACGAGGTCGATGTCACATTAAGACCGCAAACATTCGGCGAATATGTCGGACAAAAAAATGTCAAGGAAATGATTGAAATATCGGTTAAAGCCGCTAAATTGAGACAAGAGTCACTTGACCATGTTTTGTTATACGGACCTCCTGGATTGGGGAAAACAACCTTGGCTCAGGTTATCGCCAATGAACTTGAAGTGAACATGAAATCCTGTTCAGGTCCAACGATTGAACGGACTGGTGACTTAGCCGCCATCTTGACATCTTTGGAACCTGGTGATGTATTGTTCATCGACGAAATCCATCGTTTACCCAAGATCGTCGAAGAAATTTTGTATTCTTCAATGGAGGATTACGTCATCGATATCGTCGTTGGAAAAGATGCTGGCGCAAAAAGCATACGCGTCGATTTGGCGCCATTTACCTTGATTGGAGCCACGACAAGATTTGGTGATTTGACTGGCCCTTTGAGAGATCGTTTTGGGATTGTCAATAAGCTCGAATTCTATACCGATGAAGAACTGGAACAGATCTGTCGTCGAACTGCTAGAATCTATGATTATCAAGCCGATGAGGAAGCAGTTTCTGAACTGGCGAAACGCAGTCGAGGAACGCCAAGAATCGTTAATCGACTTTTCCGTCGTGTCCGCGACTATGCAGATATCTTAGGCAATGGAATCGTAACCCTGGAAATTACAAGAATCGCACTTGAAAAGCTCAAAATCGATGAATCCGGTCTCGATTCGAAGGACCGTGAGTACTTGTTAGGTATCATCGAAAAGTATCGTGGCGGACCAGTTGGTTTGGAGACGATTGCGACATCCATCAGTGAAGACCCGCGAACTTTAGAAGATGTCTATGAACCCTTCTTAATTCAAAAAGGCTTTATCAGTAGAACCCCACGAGGGCGTGTCGTCACAGAAAAAGCCTATCGTCACCTCAAGAAAAATTACCAAGGAAGTTTGTTTTAATGAAGACTAAAGATTTTGATTATCATTTGCCAGAAGAACTCATCGCTCAGACACCCCTGCAGGTGCGCAGCGATTCGCGCTTGCTGGTGGTGGATCGTACAAGTTTTGAACTCAAACACGATCACTTTAAACATATCACCAATCATCTCCAAAAAGGAGATGTTTTGGTATTAAACAACACCAAGGTCATTCCTGCCAGGCTTTATGGGGTTAAAGAAAAGACCAAAGCTAATATTGAAGTCTTATTACTCAACAAATACGGCATGGATTTATGGGAAGCTTTGGTCAAACCAGCAAGACGCGTCAAAGTCGGAACCAGAATCAGTTTTGGTGATGGTCTCTTGGTTTTGGAATGCATTGAAGTTCTTGNNGATCTTGAAGAGGGCATCAGACATTTCCATCTGGATTACGATGGTGATTTAGAAGCGATTCTTGAAACCCTCGGTGAAATGCCCTTACCGCCTTATATCCACCAAAAACTGGAAGACCAAAACCGATATCAGACCGTTTACTCGAAAATTGCCGGTTCAGCAGCTAGCCCTACCGCAGGACTTCATTTCACAGAAGAACTGTTAAATGAGGTCAAAGCCAAGGGCGTGAAGATTGAGTATATCACTTTACATGTCGGTCTTGGCACCTTTAGACCCGTCACCGTAGACGATGTTTTAAAGCACAAGATGCATTCTGAGTTCTACCACATGTCTGAAGCGACAGCTAAGACCCTTAATCAAGCGAAAAAAGAAGGTCATCAAATCGTTGCTGTCGGTACCACCTCTGTCAGAACCTTGGAAACAATCATGGCCAAGTTTGGAGAATTTAGGGCAGATGGCGGCTTTACGGATATCTTCATCTACCCAGGCTTTGAGTTCAAAGCTGTTGATACGCTTATTACTAATTTTCACTTGCCGAAATCCACCCTTTTGATGCTGGTCTCTGCCTTTGCGTCAAAAGCCATCATGCTGCATGCCTATGAGGAAGCGGTCAAGGAAAAATACCGGTTTTTCTCATTTGGTGATTCAATGATTATCAAAAAGCATTTTTAAAGCGAGGTCGTTTATGGATTATCCTTTGACTCATCTAGAAAGATTTAAAATCACACCCTTCGATGCATGTTTTGATCGCAAGCTTTCTGCAACAGCCCTTTTTGGATTTTTAGAGGAAGCAGCGACCAATCATGCCAAACGACTCGGATTCAGTTATGAATCCTCTTTGGGCATGGGTTTTTTCTGGATGATCAGATCCGCTAAGTATAAACTTCTTAGACCAATTGAGTTGGATGAAGTCTTGACAGTCAAGACTTGGCCAGGCGGTATTCATGGGCTCAAGGCATTAAGAAATTTTTCGTTAATGGTTGGCAATGAAATCGTTGGCAAGGGCTATCATTACTGGTTAATGTATGACATCAAAAAGCAAAAACCCGTCGTTAATCCACAGTTTAATGATGTCATGCTTTCGCTGCCAATCAAAACATCAGACTTTTTTCGTCTAGATAAAGTCAAACTGCCAGAAGTGATGATGTATGGCTATGAAAAAAACGTGCGCATTTACGACATCGATTGGAACGGCCATGTCAACAATGTCAAATACATCACGATGATCTACAACACCTTATCTAAGGCACTGATAGATCAGTACGACATCTTGGCATTCCAAATCGACTATCTTCAGGAAAGCAAGTATCAGGATAAAATTCAATTCCACTATCAACAAGAAGGCAAAAAGGTTTATGTTCAAGGTCTTTGCGAGGGCGAAACGAGATTTAAAGCGGCGCTTGAACTGGAAGAAAAAAAATAAGATGGCTCGGCCATCTTTTTTCATAAAAAAACGACGCTCAAGACGTCGTTTCATGCCAATCGATCGGTTTGATTAGTTTCGTCATGTAAATGAAAGGCGTATCCAAGGCGGCGACCATCACTTTGATCAGATAAGTTGACAACGCGATGCCAGCGACGACCTCGACACCCAAGCCTTCATTGAAAAAGGCAATCGGTACAAAGATCGCGGTATCGATCAACTGTGAAACCAGTGTCGACCCGTTGTTTCTGATCCATAAGAAACGATTTTCAGGCAATTTATCCTTGATTTTCTGAAAAAAGTAGACGTCAAAACTTTGTGAGACGATGAAGGCGATGAGACTCCCTAAGACAACTTTGGGATAGAAACCGAATATCGTCACAAGGGCATCGTGACCGAAGTCTTCGGCGTTAGGAGTAAACTGCAAAGCAATCGTCATGATGATTAAGGTGAAAATCATCACCGTAAATCCTAAAAAGACCGCCTTCTGAGCTTGCTTGCGACCATAGATTTCGTTCAGAGCATCCGTCCCTAAAAAGATGGTGCCATACATGATGTTGCCAAGTGTTGCTTTGAGGCCGAAAAGATCCACCAATTGTATCACTTGGATATTGGCAAGGATGGTCGACATCACCACCCAAAAGAAAATGCCTGCTTTTCCGAACAATTTGTACATCAAAAGAAACAGGACAAAATTAGCGAGCGCAAAAAGCACCCAGATGACTTCATTAGACATTTAACATTCCTCCTAGTTTTGATAACGCAGGATGGTTTCGAACTGCGAGACTTACTTATTATAATGGAAGAAGAAAAAAAAAACAAGAATTGTTTGCCTATCACTGCAAAAAGTAGTAAAATATTTATAGTTTTAGGGGAGGTTTTAACGATGAAAAACAAAATTTTAGTCGAGGTTTCTGCGAGACATGTTCATCTCTCAAAGGAACATCTGGAAATACTCTTTGGCAAGGGTTATGAGTTGACAATCAAAAAGCCTTTAAGTCAGCCAGGACAATATGCAGCCAACGAACGCGTCCGTGTTGTCGGGCCAAAACGGGAGTTGTCTAGCGTCTCAATTTTGGGACCTGTCAGAGGATCAACCCAAATTGAAGTTTCGTTGACTGATGCGAGATCAATCGGTGTTGACGCACCGATCAGAATGTCTGGCGATACCAAAGCGTCTGCTCCGGTGAAAATTGTAGGCCCAAAAGGTGAAGTCGACATCGAAGAAGGCGTCATCATCGCCAAGCGTCATATTCATATCACACCTGAAGATGCTGAAGAATTCGGTTTAGAAGATCGCCAGGTTGTGTCAGTCAAAGTCGATACCGATCAGCGCAGCACCACGTTCAGTGATGTCGTTGTCAGGGTTAGAGACGATTTTGCGACAGCCATGCATATCGATACCGATGAAGGCAATGCTGCCGGTATTTTTGGAGAGCAATACGGAGAAATCATCAAATAATGGCAATCAGCTACGAACTGATTCATCAAGATAAAGAAAGCGGAGCCCGTCTAGGCATCCTTAAAACACCACACGGTGATTTCGAGACACCGATTTTTATGCCTGTCGGCACTCAAGCAACGGTCAAGACCCTAAGTTCAGATGAAATCAAGGAAGTTAGCGATGGTTTAATCCTTGGCAATACCTATCACCTTTGGCTACAACCCGGTGATGAACTCGTCAAGGCTCATGGTGGCATCCGTGGCTTTATGAACTGGAATGGCGCATTACTAACTGATTCCGGTGGCTATCAGGTCTTCTCACTTTCCGATATCAGAAAAATCGATGAGGAAGGGGTCACATTTAGACACCACCTGAATGGCTCGACGCTTTATTTAACACCCGAAAAAGCCATTGAGATTCAAAACAATCTCGGTGCGGATATCATCATGAGTTTCGATGAATGTCCGCCCTTTCATTCTGATTATGATTACATGAAAGCTTCGGTCGAACGAACCATTCGTTGGGCTAAAAGAGGCAAAGCCGTTCATCGTCATCCCGATACGCAAGCCCTTTTCGGTATCGTTCAAGGAGGTCCTCATAAGGAACTCCGAAAACACTGTCTTGAAGCCTTAAAAGAAATTGATTTCCCCGGCTATGCCATTGGGGGTCTCTCAGTGGGCGAAAGCAAGCAGGAAATGTATGAGATGCTTTCATTTCTCAAAGATGAAATGCCTAAGGATAAACCACGCTATCTCATGGGTGTTGGCTCACCCGATGATATCATCATGGGCGTGTTAAATGGCATCGATATGTTTGACTGCGTTTTGCCGACGAGAATTGCGAGACATGGAACAGCGATGACTTCAGAAGGAAAGGTTGTCATCAAAAACAAAGCCTATGAGGAAGACATGGGTCCTTTGGATCCCGAATGCGATTGCTTCGTCTGTCAAAATCATACCCGCAGCTACCTCAGACACCTTTTGAAAGGCAAGGAGATGCTCGGGCAACGCTTGGTCAGTTATCATAATCTCTATTTTTTGAAACAGTTGATGAAAAACATCCGTGAAGCCATCAAAGAGGACAGATTACTAGCATTTAAGGAAACTTTCTTTACAAAATATTACGGCCATCAATGATGTTTTTGAGTAATGATATTTATTTCTTAATATGAATGTGATAAGATAGTTATATGAACTGTGAAGTGGGGTACCCAAATGTTCAATATGAATGATAAATTTAATCAGAAACCTACCATCAAAGTCATCGGCATCGGTGGCGGCGGCGGTTCAGCCGTCAATCGCATGATTGAAAACGAAGTGCGTGGCGTTGAGTTTGTCGCGATGAACACAGATGCTCAAGTATTGAAATTGTCCAAAGCTGACATTCGTTTGCAGCTTGGTAAAACCCTAACCAGAGGATTGGGCGCCGGTGCCAATCCCGATATTGGTCGTCAAGCGGCTTTAGAGTCCGAAGACGAAATCAGAGACCTCTTGGCTGAAACCGACATGGTCTTTATCACTGCTGGCATGGGCGGCGGCACAGGCACAGGGGCTTCACCTGTGGTTGCCAGAATCGCTCGCGAAATGGGGTGCTTGACGATTGGCGTCGTCACCAAGCCTTTCGGATTTGAGGGTCGCCGTAGAGCTTCAGTCGCCTTACAAGGCCTTGAAGAACTCAAACCTTACGTCGATACGCTGATTGTGATTCCTAATGATAAGTTGTTCTATATCGTCGATAAAAACACACCCTATCTCGATGCGTTTAGAGAAGCAGACAATGTCCTCCGTCAAGGTGTCCAAGGGATTACCGAAATCATCGCTGTTCCAGGCGTCGTCAATGTTGACTTTGCCGATGTCAAGACAGTCATGAAAGATAAAGGGACTGCCCTCATGGGTATTGGTCTTGCCGATGGCGAAGACCGCGCTGTCGAAGCGGCACGAAAAGCCATCAGATCGCCTTTGTTGGAAACATCCATCAACGGCGCGACCGATGCCATTGTCAACATTACATCAGGCTTCAATGCGTCGCTTTATGAAATCAATGAGATTATTGAAGAAATTCAAAAGAGTTCGACGACCGACATCAACGTCATCTACGGGTCAGCCATCAATTCTGACTTAGGTGATGAAATCATAGTCACAGTCATCGCTACTGGTTTTAGTGAAGATCCCATTTTCAAAGATTCACCAATCGTAAAACCGAAGGAAGAAGAAATAAAACCTGAGCCGATACCTGAAATCGTCAAACCTGAAAAGAAAAAGAAATCCAAGAAGAAGAAAACGAAGAAAGTCGTTGAAAAGGAACAGCCCAAAGAGGATGAACCATCCGATATTAATGTTCCATCTTGGTTAAGGGAAAGATTCAAAAAATAAGGCTGGGGACAGCCTTTTTTATTTGCCACAAAAGGGGGTGACCAAAGATGCACGATGAAAACTATATCGAACAGATCATTGAAATCTTAAACTTGCCGATTGATGCAAGTGAGAAGCAGATACAACTTGAAGATTACCGTGACTACGAGATAGCCAGGGCCTTTTTAGTGATGGATCAGACGATGAGAAGCGTGCTCTATCAGGTCTTACCCTCAAAGATGCTAGCTGATGTATTTGAGGAACTCGAACCTGAAGATGCATTTAAAATTCTAGAGGAAACAAGTCTCTCGGTCATCACTCGAATATTCAAGTATATGGAAGTTGATGATTTGGTCGACATCATCGAGTTGGTCGATGATGATGAGGATCGCATCACCTACCTTTCATTAATTGATGTTCAGAAGCGGATATCCGTCAAGCAGTTACTCGCCTTCGATGACGATGTCGTCGGTTCATTGATGACGACCAGTGTCATCGAGGTTCAAAAAACAGACACCGTCAAACAGGCGATTCGTCGTGTTGTTGAACTGGCACCCGATGTCGAATATATCAACAATATTTATGTATCTGATCATGATCAACTCGTCGGCGCACTATCGCTTAAAGAACTTATCAGCGCAGGTAACGAGAAGTACCAAAGTGTAGCTGATCTGATGTCTGAAAATGTTATCAGCGTCCAACCCTCGACATTGAACGAAGACGCGCTGGTATTGATGCAAAACTATGACTTCCAGTTGCTGCCGGTTGTCGACAAGTACAATAAGCTCATTGGCGTCATTTCTTTTGACGACATGATTGAGCAGTTGAGTTATGAATCGGATCAGGACTATTCAAGTCTGGCTGGTTTGTCCGATGTCGTTTTGGATGATAGAGAAACTGTCTGGCAGACGATTAAAAAGCGCCTTCCTTGGCTTGTTTTCTTATTGTTTGTCAATCTCATCACCAGCAGTATCATTGCGCGTTATGAAGCGACGTTGATTTTACTGCCGACGCTAGCCATCTTCATGCCGCTGATTCTCAATATGGCCGGTAATTCCGGCACCCAAAGTCTCGGAATTGCCATCCGCCTTTTCGCCAAGAACGAACTCGATGACCGCGCTAGTGTTTTTCGTCATCTCTTTAATGAGTTTTTGACCGGTGTTGTCAATGGCCTCGTCATCGCCACCTGTCTGTTTGTGATGGTCATGTTGTTTAACTTGATGCGCTCAGTGCCACTAGCAGAGGGCTTAAGATTTGCCCTTGTGATTGCTTTATCAATCAATGTCGCCTTAATTGTCAGCACCTTGGCAGGCACTTTGATTCCGCTTCTTATCAACCTGATAAAAATCGACCCGGCCGTGGCCTCGGGACCGTTTATTACCACCATCAACGATATTTTGTCATTACTCATCTACTTTGGCCTTGCCAGTCTGATGATAACATCATTTTTATAGAGGAAATCATGGAAACGATTGATGAAAGAAAAGATCTCGAACAATTGATACTTGAGATCATCGCCAACAATCAAAGAGATATTGAAACCTTGCTTGAGGATTATCATATTTATGATATTACCCAGGCTGTTTTGACATTGGAAGATGAGGACATCAAACGCTTTTTTGAACGGGTAACCAGTCGCTTTGCATCAGATATCTTCGATTATTTGGAAGAGGATGAAATCGAACGCATGATTCCCTACCTCTCGGAAGAAAAACTGATTGGTATTATCACCTACATGGAAACTGATGAGGCTGTTGACCTTCTGAAGTACTTGGAAAAAGACGGCTTGCAGCTGCTCAAAAAAATTAAGCAACCAAAACGAAGAGAACTTATCAAATTGATGAGTTATGACGAAGATGTCATTGGTGCCTTCATGACCGACAGTTTCTTGACCATCAAGGCTTCAATGACTGTTAAAGAAGCGATGGCCCATGTGACAAAAGAAGCACATAATGTGGAATATATCTCGATTTTGTATATAATAGAAGAAGGAAGACTTGTCGGTTATCTGAAACTCAAGGAACTTATCGTAGCCCGTGCTCATCAGATGATTGGCGATATCATGGACGTCCGTTTTCTCAGGGCATTACCAACAGATGACAAAGAAACTGTCGCAATGATGATGCGTGAAACTGGCGACTCATCGATTCCGATTGTCGACACAGCCGGTTATCTCATCGGTATCATCACCCATGACGACTTGATGGATATCATTGCATCCAGTGAAGAAGAAGATTATACAAAATTCGCAGCTGTTAGCGATGTCGATATCAGTATTGAATCCGGTCGGCTAAGAAATTCAGTACGTTCGAGGTTACCTTGGTTGACGATTTTGTTAGGTCTGTCAATGATAACTTCGCTTATATTGTCTTTTTTTGAACAACGCTTCAGCGTTTCTAATGGTGCGATTCTTTTGGCCTCAAAACTTGCAGTATATCTTCCCTTGATTTTGGGAATGGCCGGGAATACAGGGACCCAGAGTCTCGCAGTCATGATTAGATATCTCACCAAGAATGATCAACCAGAATCAAAAGAGATCAAACGCCATCTGAACCGTGAAATCAAAACAGGGCTGCTTCAGGGACTTATCATTGGCCTGTTGATCTTTACCATGATTATGCTAACCGGCTTAATTAACTACGGCTGGCTTGAACCCATACAGATGATTTATGCAACGGTTACTGCGATGTCAGTTTTTATGGCTTTGGTTGTGTCCACTGTCCTTGGCGCTTTGATTCCCTTGGGAATGATGAAGTTAAAAATAGACCCTGCAGTAGCCTCGGGGCCCTTTATTACCACCATGACTGATATTCTAACCTTGACGCTTTATTATTCGGTTAGCTTATCGATTCTATTGCCATTATTTATCTAGAGGAGTTTTAATATGACATTAACAGGAAAACAGAGAGCCTTGCTGAAGCAATTGGCAAGCAAGCACAAAGTGATGTTTCAAGTCGGTCATAACGGCTTGACAAACATCGTCATCAAAAATATCACCGATTATTTGACAAAACATGAAGTCGGACGTTTGACCGTGCTGAAAACAGCACCTGAAAGCATTGAAATGATTGAAGAAAAACTGCAGCAATCCGATATTACTGTCGTCGGTAAAATCGGTAAAGTTTTATCGCTCTATAAACCTAATCCGGATTTGAAAGATCGGATTAAGCTATCATGAAGATACTGCTAACAAACGACGACGGCTACCAAGCAACAGGCATTCGCATCCTTTATGAAGCTTTGCAGAAATACGGCGATGTCATCATGGTCGCCCCAGAACATCATATGTCAGGCACATCGATGTCACGGGCTTTTTGGAACAAGATCGAGGTCAAGCAACACGAAGAGACAATCTACTCAGTCAACGGTACGCCTGCAGATACAGTCGTCGTTGCTCTGCACGGACTTAATATTCGCCCCGATGTCATTATTTCCGGCATCAATAATGGCTATAATCTATCAACAGACACCTCTTATTCAGGGACGATTGGCGCTGCCATGGAAGGTATTAAAGCCAAAATCCCTGCGATTGCGCTGTCAACCGATTACGATGGCTTTAAGGAAGCGAAAAGGGACTTGGATTATGTCCTGAACTTTATCTTAAACAAGAATCTCTTGTCTGAAAGATACCTTTTGAATGTCAATTTTCCAGAAAAGAAACACAAGAAATGTAAAGGCATCCACATCACTGATCTAGGTTACAGACCGATGGCTTATTATTATGTCAAGGAAGGAAATCATTACCTCTCTAAACGAAAAATCCTTGAGCATCAACCCGAAGAGGGAACGGATATCTATGCTGTCAAGCATGGCTATATTTCGATTACGCCATTAAAGTTTGGCAACTCGACTGAACAGGGATTGAAAGAACTCAGAAACAAGGTGATGCGGAGTGAATAAAAGACGTCTGATCTTTCTTTTACTCTATCTGATTCACCTGATTGTTATTTTCGCGACCATCATCTGGATCTCGGACAATCGTTTCATCAACATCAGCTTATCGATTTATTTACTGCTAGCCTCGTCAGTATTCATTTACGGGGCAAGGAAGAGGAAGTGACTGATTTATGGTCAATAAGAAAAATATTGAAATGATTCAGCAGCAACTCGATGGTCAAACCATCATCGCAGCGACGAAATACGTCGAAGCCGATGATATCAAAACCTTGGTGGAACTTGGGGTCAGAGATATCGGTGAAAACCGTGTCAGCGCATTTTTAGCGAAGTACGAGTTGCTACATGATTTGGATATCGTTTGGCATTTCATCGGTCAGCTGCAATCTAAAAAAGTCAAAAAAGTTATCGACAAAATTGATGTCTTGCATTCACTTGACAGACTCAGTTTGGCTGATGAAATCGAGAAACGTCGAAAGTTACCGCTGAAGTGTTTGCTCGAAGTCAATATTTCATCAGAAGTTTCAAAATCGGGGCTCAAACCCGAAGAAGTGCTACCTTTCTATGAAAAAATAGCGACTTATGATAAAATACAGATAGTTGGTTTGATGGGTATGGCTAGACTCACTGATGACGAAGCGCTGATTCGAAACGAGTTCATGACACTGGTCAGGCTCAGAGACGAACTGAGAAACCTCGACGCCAACATCAGTTGGTTGTCGATGGGCATGTCAAATGACTATCAAATTGCCATAGATTGCGGTGCGACGCATCTCAGACTAGGCTCAATCTTATTCCAGGAGGAAGACCATGGGACTGTTTTCTAAACGCAAAAAACAAGAATCGACAGATGTCGATTTTGATGAACTGAAGTTTTATCGAGTGACTGATTCAAAAGGCATCTACGATTATGCCGAGCAAATCATGCATCGCTATCCGATCGTACTCAACTTCACAGATTGCCTGATTTCGGAAGCCAATGAAGTCCTGCTCTTTTTGACGGGTGTTCTTTATGCCTGTGACGGTGAAGTTGTCAAAATCCAAGATAAGATTTATCTGATGGCTCAGAAATCAGATCTTTTAGGTCCGACACTGACCAAATTCATCAACGATTACAAGAAACAGTAGAAAGGAACAGCAATGATTATACTCCAGATACTTTACGAAATTATACAGATATATCTCTATATCATGTTCGTTTATATATTACTGAGTTGGACACCGCTTGTCACGTCTCGCTTTTATGAAGTCTTAAGCCGTATCTGCGATCCCTATCTCAATATTTTCCGTGGCAAGTTGATTGCCGGTAACATGGATTTCGGCGGCCTGATCGGGCTTATTTTACTGCAAGTGGTCCTCTTACTGCTGAGAAATGCGATATATTGATCGATTCGATGATTAGGACTTGCAAAAAGTTCATTAATTTTGTATAATTTATGAGACATATCAGCAATGACAAGGACGCGACAATCGTCATCATCATTTCTAGAGAGCCTGTGTTTGGTGCAAACAGGTAGTGACCGTCGATTGTTATCACCTTTGAGCGATGCATTGAACTGAAGTAAATGCATCCGTTACCAGGCGTTAACTGGCACGAGTGCCGGATTTATCCGGAACAAAGGTGGTACCGCGGTTAAATCGTCCTTTAGTGACGGTTTTTTTATTTGCAAGGGAGGAACAACAATGGAAAAGAAAAACTTTAAAGACACGCTCAACATGCCGCAAACAGAGTTTCCGATGCGCGGAAATCTCGGTAACAAAGAGCCGGAAATGCATCAGCAATGGGAGGAAATCGATCTCTACAGAGCTGTCATGGAAAAGAATGAAGGCAGACCTTCATATATTCTTCATGACGGACCTCCTTATGCCAATGGCTCCATCCATGCGGGACATGCCCTCAATAAAATTCTCAAAGACTTTGTCTTAAGATATAAGAACATGTCC
>NPIE01003788.1_pt1 | contig 18989 bp, 18 predicted proteins | sample 8637661 | NCBI WGS metagenome assembly NPIE01 (sample SAMN07420842, study PRJNA396082) | bioreactor metagenome | isolation source: sample BA12 brine-fed electro-methanogenic bioreactor BA | place: Japan: Kochi | collected 2016-12-09
CTAGAATGCTCAACGCCCCGTCCCCGGGGTGCTTGGGTAAAGGAAGCGGATGTTATGGGCGAGCATCCGTTAGCCAAACGCGAGAGCCCCATCCCCAAAATGGGAGGGCACAATTGCGCTTGACCTCTTTGTCGGGCGTCCTATACTGGAGGCACATCACAGTGAGGCATAAAGGTAGGTAAAACGTGGACAATCTTTCTCGTAACGATCCCTGCTGGTGCGGCAGCGGCAAGAAGTACAAGCATTGCCACCTCCAGGCGGATCGCAAGCAACAGCGCACCTCGGTCAACTGGAAGCGGCGCTCGCCGCAGGTCATCATCAAGTCCCCGGAGCAGATCGAGGGCATCCGGCGCGCCTGTCAGGTGACCACGGGGATTCTCAATATGCTGGAGGAGCGGATCACTGCCGGCATCAGCACGGAGCAGATCAACACCTGGGTTCACGAGGCCACCCTCGCCGCCGGTGCGGTGCCCGCGCCCCTCAACTACCGGGGCTATCCCAAGAGCGTCTGTACCTCCATCAACGAGGTCATCTGTCACGGGATCCCCGATCCCGAACGGGTGCTCCAGGAGGGGGACATTCTGAACGTGGACGTGACCTCGATTCTCGATGGCTACTATGGGGATTGCAGCCGGATGTTCCTCATCGGCGAGGTCTCCGAGGAGGCGCGCCGGCTGGTGGAGGTGACGCGGGAGTGCCTCTATCTGGGCATCGCCCAGGTGAAGCCGGGCAACACCACCGGCGACATCGGGGCCGCCATCCAGCGCCACGCCGAGGCCCACGGCTACTCCGTGGTCCGCGCCTTCGTGGGGCACGGGACGGGCGTGGACTTCCACGAGCCGCCCGATATCCGCCACTACGGGGAGCCGGGCACCGGCGCGCCCTTGCAGCCGAACATGGTCTTTACCATCGAGCCGATGATCAACATCGGCACCTACCGGGTGAAGATGCTCGATGACGGCTGGACGGCCCTCACCGCCGACCATTCCCTCTCGGCCCAGTGGGAGCATACGCTCCGCGTGACCGAGGGGGGGGTGGAGATTCTGACCGAATGAGCGCTCTGACCCCCCAGCCCTATCCCATTCTGGAATACGATCCGACGGCGGAAGCGGTCATTGAGCCGGGGCAGTTGATCGCCCCGCTTCCCACGGCGCCTGCCGGCTGTGTCATCTGCTTCTTTCAGGACGTGATCACGCGCCTCGTCGCCGACGGGCGTGCCCGCCCCATTGACGAGCGACGCTCTGAGATCGGCTCCCATCCCATCTACGAGTTCCAGATCGGCGACCGGCAGCTGGCGCTCTTCCATCCCGGCATCGGCGCGCCGCTGGCGGGTGGTTTCCTTGACGAGCTGATCGCCCTGGGTTTCCGGAAATTCATCGCCTGCGGGGGCGCCGGCGTCCTCGATCCCGCGATCCCGCTGGGACACGCCATCGTCGTCGAGCGGGCCGTCCGTGACGAGGGGACCTCCTATCACTACCTGCCGCCGGCCCGGGAGGTGGCGGCCCATCCCGAGGCGGTGACGGCGCTGCGCGGGGTGTTGGAGCGCTACGCGGTGCCCCACATCGTGGGCAAGACGTGGACCACCGATGCCATCTATCGCGAGACGCCGGCGCGGGTACGGCGGCGGCGCGAGGAGGGATGCATCACCGTCGAGATGGAGGCGGCGGCTTTCTTTGCCGTCGCGGAGTTCCGCGGGGTCTCTTTTGGGCAGTTGCTCTACGGCGGCGACGATGTGGGCAGCGAGGTCTGGGATCACCGGGGCTGGCAGCAGTGTGCCTCGGTCCGGGAACAACTCTTCTGGCTGGCTGCCGAAGCCTGTCTGGAGCTGGTGCGCTCCCGATGATCGATCTGCGCGGGCTGCAACAGGCCATCTACCAGAACAAGGTGCGGCGCGGCTTCAATGTCTCCGACGTCGGCAAGGAGATTGTCCTCATGGTGGAGGAGTTGGGCGAGCTGGCCCGCGCCTACAAGAACAGCGATAAACGGCCCGTCCCGGAGATCAGCCAGCGGGAGGAGATGGTGGACGCTGTTGGCGACCTCATGGTCTACTGTCTGGGCCTCTGCGAGATGCTTCAGGCGGATGCTGCCGAGGTCTTGCAAGAGATCGTGGCGCGCAACGAGACCCGTGAGCACACGGGTTGGATGTGATCGCTGTCGAGGTGGAGGGGTGAGTCCTATCCTGGTCTCCGGACTCATCAATGTTGAGACAACCCTCCGGGTTGACGGTTTCCCCCTTGCGTACGAAACGGTGCGTTATCCCTTTGGCGGGGTCAACACGACCGTCTCCGGTGTCGGCTACAATGTCGCCAAGGCGTTGCTCACCCTGGGCGACGAGGTGCGCTTTCTCTCGCTTGTCGGGTGGGATCTGCTGGGGCAGTGGGTGCTCGACGGTATGCGCCGGGAGGGGCTGCCGGGGAAGGACGTTCTGCGTCAGACCCAAAGCACGGCCCAGTCGGTTATTCTCTATGACGGCGAGGGCCGGCGGGCCATCAATACCGATTTGAAGGACATCCAGGAGCAGGTCTACCCCCCGGACGCGGCGGTGGCGGCTCTCGAGGGCGCACGGCTGGCGGTGCTCTGCAACGTCAACTTCTCCCGGCCCCTGTTGGCGCTGGCCCGTGAGCATGGAGTCCCCATCGCCACCGACGTCCACGCGCTCTCCTCCCTCGATGACGACTACAACCACGATTTCATGGCGGCGGCGGACGTGCTCTTCATGAGCCACGACCGTTTGCCCTTGCCGCCGGAGGTGTGGGCGCGGCGGGTGCGCGAGCGTTATGCGCCCCAGGTCCTCGTCATCGGGTTGGGTGCGGAAGGGGCCTTGCTCTCCGTGCGGGGGGAGAGGCGCCCGGAGCATATTCCTGCCGTCACGACGCGCCCGGTGGTGAACACCATTGGCGCAGGGGATGCCCTCTTCTCCGCTTTTCTTCACGAGTACGTACGGACCAGCAATCCCCACCGGGCGTTGCAGAAGGCGGTAGTCTTCGCTTCGTACAAAGTGGGTGAGCGGGGGGCCGCCGAAGGTTTTCTCACCGAAACGGAGTTGGAGAGCTGGTACCGGCGCAGTCATCTGGTTCAGGAGGGGAGATGAATACTGAGATGCCGACCATGGACGAGCAGATCGCTCAGCAGTATCGTGCTTCCGGGAATCTCGAAGCGCGGATTGCGCTGCACGACCGCTACAGCGTCAACGACTATCCCTGGCAGCGCTGGGTCTTCGATCACCTCGAGCTGCCCCCGCGCCCCCGGGTGCTGGAGCTGGGCTGCGGGCCGGGAAATCTGTGGGCCGAGAACGAGGATCGCCTGCCTGCTGGGGGCAGGGTGGTGCTCACCGATTATTCGGCGGGCATGGTGGAACAGGCGCGCCGTCGCCTGGGTCAGCACGCCTCCCTCTTCGCCTATGGGAGGGTGGATGCCCACGCCTTGCCCTTTGCCGGTATCGATTTCAATGGCGTGATCGCCAACCACATGCTCTACCATGTCTCCGATCGGGACGTTGCGGTCGCGGAAATGGTCCGCGTTTTGCGGCCGGAAGGGCGCCTCTACGCCTCGACGGTGGGGGAGCGGCACATGCTCGAACTCTGGGACCTGGTCGAAGCCCTGGTGCCCGGAGCACGGGCACGTCTGCGCGCACATACCAGCGGATTCACCCTGGAGAACGGACGGTCGTTGTTGGAGCGGTATCTCCCTTCGGTACGCCTCTATCTGTATGACGATGCCCTCGTGGTCACCGAGGCGGCTCCTCTCTGCGCCTACGTCTTCTCGTCGACCACCCTGACGAGAACGCTCATCTCACCAGAACAGCGGGCGGCTTTCACCGCGTTGGTGGAGGCCAGGTTGTCCAGCCAGGGGAGTCTGCGAATCACAAAGAGCACCGGACTCTTTGTCGCCACGCGAAGTGTGCTATGAGGGGACGCAGAATCGTTTGGCCCCTGGTTGCTGACTTGTGGCTTGAAGACCGGGAATAACGGAGGGGGGGGCGGGGAGAGGACCCGACACAAAAATCCTTTCTAGAAAACGCCGCTTTGGCGGTGCAACAGGAGAAGATTTGCAAATGCGATAGCCGTACGGATGATCCGCAGAGGAGCCATTTTTGCATCTGGTATAATTAGGTAATGGGGAGTTCGTGCCAGCGGAGAAGCCGGCGAGGCCTTCAAAGGTGGCGCGAACCCTCTGCTAGTTTAGACGTTTCTCAATTGGAACGGAAAGGATATTTCTATGGAAGAAGAATTTCAAAATGTTGATGCGACCCGTCGCATGGCAATGCTCATAGACGGAGACAACGCTCAACCTTCGTTGTTGGAAAAGATGTTGGCCGAGGCGGGGAAGTACGGCGTCGTCTCCATTCGGCGTATTTACGGTGATTGGACGACGCCGCAGATGAACAGCTGGAAGGATACGCTGAATACGTACGCCATTCAGCCCATTCAGCAGTTCCGGTACACCGTGGGCAAGAACGCCACGGATAGCGCGATGATCATCGACGCCATGGACATCCTCTACACCGGGCGGGTGAACGGTTTCTGTCTCGTTTCGAGTGACAGTGACTATACACGCCTCGCCACCCGCATTCGTGAGAAGGGGATCTTCGTGATGGGCATCGGCAAGAAGATGACGCCCCGGGCCTTCGTGAACGCTTGCGATCTCTTCGTCTATACGGAGAACCTGGAGCCGAAGCCCAGGCGCAGTCGTCACAGTTCCCCGCAAAAAGCGGCACAGCCGCCCGAGCCAGATCCGCGCCCCTTGCTGCGCGAAGCCTTCGAGATGGCGGTGCAGGAGGACGGATGGGCTTCTTTGGGGCCGCTGGGACAGTACTTGCGCCAATTGGATCCGAGCTTCGACTCGCGAACCTACGGCTACAAGCAGCTCTCCCAGCTGGTGCGCGCCTATCAGGATCTCTTCAAGATCCGGACGGTGCAGCGTCGCAGCGGTACTTCGGTCATCTACGTTAATCTCAAAGAGTGACCGGTTTTGCGTCTCTCCGCAAGCGCAGGGACGCCTTATAGAGGCGTCCCTTATGCGTTCCGTCAAAGCCTGTAGGCGGGGTTCGACGGGGCAACGGAGCGGCAATTGGAGGAACAGACGGAGGACTTTGATATGCAGTTCTACTACATTCGTCACGCCCAATCGGTCAACAATCAGCTCTTCGCGGAGCACCCCACTGAGGGAGAACGCCGCTCCGATCCCGAGCTGACCGACGTGGGATGGCAGCAGGCCCGGGCACTGGCCTCTTTTCTGCGCGGCGACGATCCGCGGGCTGCGGCAGATTCGCAAGCATACGATCCCCAGAACGTGCAGGGTTTCGGCATCACCCATCTCTATTCCAGCTTGATGGTGCGGGCGGTGCAGACGGGAAGTGTGGTGGCAGAAGCGCTCGAATTGCCGCTGCGGGCCTGGCCCGAGATTCACGAGAGTGGGGGTATTTACGAAGAGGATGAGGATACAGGAGAGCTCGTCGGATTAGCCGGCAAGGGACGCTCCTATTTCCAGACTCGCTTTCCCCGCCTACAACTCCCCGAGTCGTTGGACGACACGGGCTGGTGGAATCGGCCTTACGAAACCGAGGACGAGCGGCGCCCCCGGGCCCGGCGCTGCTACGAAGCGCTGCTCGACCGTCATGGGGGAACGGAGGATCGGGTCGCCATCATCAGTCACGGCGGCTTCTACAATCACCTCTTGCGCGTTGTGCTTGATTTGCCCGAAGATCCCAACTTCTGGTTTCTGATGAACAACGCTGCCATCACCCGCATCAACTTCGGGGAGAGTGTGGATCTCATCTATACCAACCGGGTCGATCATCTCCCGGATGAGCTGATTACGTAGAGAATCCCAGCGGGACGGACCGCTTCTCGGCCCGCCCCGCCAGGTAGGGTTCAGAGTGCCGCTTCCCGCCCCAAGCGGAAGGCGACGCGGTTCACGGCCTCGTATTTCTCCGGCACTCGGCGGAGGATGGCTGTCTCCCACACCTCCAGTTCCGTCTCCAAATGCGAGGCGAGCGCCGCCAGCATCACGGTGTTGACGGTGCGGGGATTGCCTGCCTCCTCCGCCAGGGGGAGGGCATCCACCACCACGACGCGCCGGGCACGGCTCCTGAGAGTCGTGAGGAGCTCTTCCTCCGACGGATAGAGCGCATCGCCCACGCTCACCGACATGGGCGTGATCTGCTGCCGGTTGACGATGATGGTGCCGCCAGGCTTGAGCCAATCGAGCCAGCGCGCTGCTTCGAGCAGCTCGAAGGCCATGAGTACGTCCACCGTGCCGTGCTCGCAGGTGGGGGAACCCACCGCAGGGGCCCAGCGGATGTGGCTCTCCACCACGCCGCCTCGCTGCGCAAAGCCATGCACTTCCGACTTCTTGGCGTCCAGCCCCAAGTCCAGGCCCACCTGGGCCGCAATGTCCGATGCCGTGAGCACCCCTTGCCCACCGACGCCGACGAAAAGAAAGTTCAATTGGTTAATCATAGTGGCTCCTTATTCGGTTACTCGCTCAATTGCCCCGGTGGGACAGACCTGCATGCAGACGGAGCAGCCGGTGCAGAGCAGGGGATCAATCAGCGTCTTGAGACGGTCATTCTTCTCGTAGCGCTCGTCGCTCTTGAGGATGGCGGGGCAGCCCACCCGCAGGCAGGCGTGACAGGCCACGCACTTGTCGTGATCGACGCGCATTCGGGGCTGGAACTCGAAGTAGGGCGTGAAGACGCACGCTCCCCGCACGACGAGCACCGCCGGACCATCCTCGTGCTTCATCGCCGCCTTGAGCGCACTTTCCACCGCCTTCACGTCCCAGGCGTTGACCTCCTCCACGAAGGTGACCCCCATCGCCTTGACCACGGGCGTGATATCGATCTCGTGGCCCTGCGCTCCCTGCAGGGTGATGCCCGTGCCGGGGTGCTGCTGCTGGCCCGTCATAGCCGTGATGCGGTTGTCCAGAATCGCCACGGTGATGTTCGCCCGGTTATAGACGGCGCTCGCCAGCGGGGCCAGGCCGGAGTGGAAGAAAGTACTATCGCCGATGGTGGCGACAGCGGCTTCCTGTCCGCCGGCCTGCTTGAAGCCGTGGGCCATGCCCACACTGGCTCCCATGGAGATGAGCATGTCCATCGATTCGAAGGGTGGCAGCACGCCCATGGAGTAGCAGCCGATGTCGCCGGCGATCATGGCCTTGCGGCGTTGGCGGCGCATGTCGTAGAAGAAGGCGCGGTGGGGACAGCCGGGGCAGAGGGCCGGCGGGCGGGGCGGGACGTTCAGTGTAACCTCCTCGGGCATCGGCTCGGGGGCCGTACCTTCGATTAGGCCACCCTTCAGAGCGCCGACCCGCACCTTCGCCAGCGTCAGCTCCCCGTAGAGCGGGAAGAGGTCCTTGCCGTGGGCTACTGCAATGCCGGCGGCCTTGAGTTGGTCCTCGATGAAGGGGTCCAGCTCCTCCACCACGATGAGGCGCTCCACCTCGGCGGCGAAATCGCGCAACATCTTCATCGGCAGCGGGTAGGTCATCCCCAGTTTTAGGATGGAGAAGCCGGCAAAGATCTCCCGCGCGTACTGGTAGGCCACCCCCGTCGTGACGATGCCCAGCGAGCGGTCGCCCCACTCGATGCGGTTGATCTCGGTCTCCTCCGCCCAAGCTGCCACGTCAAGCAGGCGTTGTTCGATCTCGGGATGGCGTTTGCGGGCCACGGCGGGGATGATCACCCGCGTCACCTCGGCTTCCCGTGCGAAGGGCTCCAGCGGGGCGCGCTCCCGTCCGTTATCGGGCGGGGGGACGGAGGGCAGCTCCGTCTCCACGGCGGATTTGGAGTGGGAGAGGCGCGTCGTCGAGCGCAGCAGCACCGGCGTCCGGAAGCGCTCGCTCACCTCCAAGGCCACCCCCACAAAATGACGGGCATCCTCACTGTCGGAGGGATCGAGGCAGGGGAACTTGCCGAAGCGGGCGTACTGCCGGTTATCCTGCTCGTTCTGCGAGGAGAAGGCGCCCGGATCGTCAGCGCTGACCAGTACGAGCCCGCCGCCGACTCCCGTGTACGAAAGCGACATCAGGCTATCCGCTGCGACGTTGACGCCGACGTGCTTCATCACCGCAATGGTCCGGGCGCCGCCGAAGGACGCGCCGATGGCGTTATCGAGGGCCACCTTCTCGTTACTCGCCCATTCTGCCCTCACGCCGGGATAGTGGGCGAAATTCTCCAGCACTTCTGTTGAGGGGGTCCCGGGGTAGGCCGAGGCGTACTGAACGCCCGCCTCCCAAGCTCCCAGGGCGATGGCTTCGTTACCGGAAAGCAATAGCTTCATGGATCACTCCTTATCTGTGGACTAGGCGCCCGCGGGCGCTCGGAATTCCGACGCCTGTGTAATGCTCACTATCTATGGTACTCACGAATGGGAGCGCAGCAAGTGACAGGTTGCGTGTTCCCCTACTGCGCATATAATCAAATTGGCTATGAAGCTGGGAAATCATGAAAACAAATCCTATCCACGCTGAATGACGCTGTGATATTATGACCTTGCGAACCCTCTATCAGGCGCTGCTCGATGGCGAGCTGGCGCGGCTGCGGGTCATTGCCAGGCAATGGGACATTCCGCTCACGGCTCAGCTTCGCACCGATCTCGCTGCGGAGCTGGCCGATGCAATGGCGCGAGCTGAGGCCGTTCAGAGCGCATGGGAGGCCCTGCCGGCTCAGGGGCGGGCGGCCCTGGAAGATCTGTTGCGACGGGGGGGCTCGCTACCCTGGCCGGCTTTCACCCGGCGCTGGGGGCTTCTCCGGGCCGTGGGGCCCGGACGCCTCGAACGGGAGGAGCTCTGGCGTACTCCCATCTCTGCTACGGAAGTCCTCTGGTATCGAGGCTTCTTGCACCGCTTCGCGACCGTCACGGAGGCGGGGACCCCGCTGGAACTCGCCTTTGTCCCCGAAGATCTCAGCCTCTACCTCCCGGTGCCCTCGCCCCTCGCAATCCCCCCACCGGATCCTGCCCCCGCACCGGTTCAGGTTTCACCGGGCGATGACAGCCTTGCGGGCGATCTGGTGACGTTCTGGTCTTTCCTGCAGAACGAGACCGTCCGGCAGACGGAGGATGGCAGCTGGCCCGATAAACGCCGTGAGACACTCCTGGCACGGCTGCATGATCCGGCGGAATCCCGCTTGCGCTTGCTGGAGACCCTCGCCGAGGAGCAGGGGTGGATCTGGGTCGACGAGCGTGGGCTGCTGCGCCCGGCTCCCGATCCCATGCTGGCGTGGTTGCGGGCCGACCGGTGGGCGCAGTGGGAGGCGCTGGCGGAGGCCTGGCGGGAGAGTCAGGCCTGGAAGGACATCCGTCACGTCCCCGGTCTTGAACCCGACCCGGCTCTGGCGTGGCCTGCCGACGCGCGGGGGGCGCGCCGGAATTTCCTGGAGCTGTTGCTGCGCTGTACGCCCGGCATCTGGTATACCTTCGCCGACCTGATCGCGTACGTGAAAGAGTACATGCCCGATTTCCTTCGCCTCGACGGTAATTACGAGGGGTGGAGCCCCAGAGACGCCGTGACTCAGGAGCTGCTGCGAGGTTTCGGGGCGTGGGGCCTCGTCGAGGGTCGGCTCTTGTCCTTCTATCTTCTGGGACCGTTGGCCTGGTTGGGGCTGGTGGATCTGGGCCGCGCACTCCCCTCTCTGCCGCCGGACCGGTTCCGCCTGAGTGAGGCGGGCGAGGCCGTCTTCCAGGCGGGGTCGCCGCCCACCTTTCTGGAGCCGCCGCCCGTAGAACTCCGGCGGGATGGTGTGCTCGTGGTGCCCGCTGCCCGCCGTTACGAGCGCTTCCAGGTGAGCCGGATCGCGTGGTCGGTGGGGGACGGAGTGCCGGAGCGGTTCCGCTTGACGCCCCGTTCCCTGGCGCGCGCCCGACGCCAGAACATCTCTCTGGAGCGCATTCAGGAGTTTCTCGAAGAGGCCACGGGGGGGGCGCTGCCGATGTCGCTGCGCCAGGGGCTTGAACGCGCCTACCGCACCGGTGAGGAGGTCCGGCTCTCGCGGGGCTGGATCCTGCGGGTGTTGGAACCCGAGCTCTTGGAATACGAGAGTGTGCGGGTGTTGCTTCAGGAGCGGCTGGGGCCGAGGGTGGCCCTGGTTCGTGAGGCCGACCGCGAACGGCTGCTGGCGCTGCTTGCTGGGCAAGGGGTGCTTCCCAACGTGGAAGAGAACCCATGAGCTTCCCGCTTTGAGTGAGGGTGGAATGCCCCCGGAGACGGGGGCTGAGAGCGAAAAAACGGGAAGTTATACTTTGACGAACCTTAAGGAGGTCGAACGCTGATGACCGGTCACCCTTTGCAGGCTAGGGCTGTGCAAGCTTTCCGCGCGCGTTTCTTGCGGGATCCGGACATCGTTGTGCGCGCCCCCGGCCGGATCAATCTAATTGGTGAGCACACCGATTATAACGACGGCTTCGTCTTGCCCATCGCTGTGGACCGGGCGGCGTGGGTGGCCGTCGGCGCGCATCAGACCCCCGAGGCCATCATCCGCGCCCTAGACGTGGGCGGCGATGAGGCCATCTTCCCCGTGCAGGTGGTCCCGCCTTCCGCAGGCGGCTGGTCCGATTATCCTCGGGCTCTCGTCTGGGCTTTCCTGGCGCGGGGACTGCGTCCCTTTGGGATGGATGCGGTCTTCACCTCCGACGTCCCCGTGGGCGCCGGGATGTCCTCTTCGGCGGCGGTGGAGATCTCGTTCGGACAGGCGTGGAACGTGCTGAGTGGCTTTGGGTTGGCGCTCGATGAGTTGGCCCAACTGGCCCAGCATGCAGAAAACGAGTACGTGGGCGTGCGCTGCGGCATCATGGATCAGATGATCAGCGCGTGTGGCAAGGCGGGGCACGCGATGCTCCTCGACACGCGGTCGCTGAAGCGGTACTATGTTTCCTTGCCGCCGGGATTGGTCTTCGTCGTGGCCGATAGCCGGGTGCGGCGCTCCCTGGCGTCCTCGGAGTACAACGTCCGGCGAGCGCAGTGTGAGCAGGCCGTGCACCGCCTGCGCGAGGCCCTGCCGGAGGTTCGGGCGTTGCGCGACGTCACCCCTGCCGATCTGGAGGAACACGGACAGCTGCTTTCGGAGGTGCTGCTGAAGCGGGCGCGTCACGTAGTGCACGAGAATGAGCGGGTAGGGCGGACGGTGTTGGCCCTGCGGGAGCGGGACGTGGAGCAGGTTGGCGCGATCCTCGTTGAGGGGCATCATAGCCTGCGCGACGATTACGAGGTCAGCGCCCCAGAGTTGGATCTGCTGGTGGAAGCGGCGTTGGAGGTTTCGGGCTGCCTGGGCGCCCGGCTCACCGGCGCCGGTTTCGGCGGCTGTGTGATTGCCCTGGCACGTGAGGAAGCCGTCGCCGAACTACAGTTCCACCTTTCCCGGCGCTACGTGGCAAGCTTCGAGCGGGAGCCCCACATCTACGTGGTGCAGTCCGCAGCCGGTGTTGAGTGGGCCACGGGGCTGCGGTGACATTCGTTGGGGCGAAGAGCGTGTTTGGGCACTTGCGTTCCCTCCGCCCCTTGTGCTACCGTTTGCGAGGAATAGCAGTCTCGGGTAGCGGCCCCGAGCTTGCCTGGAAGCGGCCTCTGTCGGAAGAACCATCGAACTTAGAGTTTGAGATGAAAGGAGAAATTGCATGGAGATAGGAATCGTCAAGGAGCGTCAGGCTGGGGAGGAGCGCGTGGGATTGACGCCTGCCGGCGTCAGCCTGCTCACCAAGGAGGGGCACCGCTGCTATATCGAGCAGGGGGCGGGGGAGGCGGCGGGCTTCGACGATTACGACTACGAGCGGCTGGGGGGCATCATTGTAGAGAGCGGGCAGGAACTCTACGATCGCGCTGATCTGGTGCTCAAGGTGCTGCGTCCCACCCTGGAGGAGATCGCGTGGATGCGCCAGGGGCAGATTGTGATGGGGTTTCTCGGCCTCATGGCCGCTCCGCGTGAGGAGGTCGAGGCGCTCCAGCGGAAGCAGATCACCGCGGTCGCTTACGAGCTCGTCTCCGTCGACGGTCGGGAGTTCCCCATCCTGCGGACGATGAGTGAGGTCACGGGACGCATGGCGCCCTACATCGCCGGGACGCTATTGATGCGGAACCAGGGCGGGCGGGGCGTGCTGCTGAACGGGGTACCCGGTGTCTCCGCCGGAGAGGTGGTCATTCTTGGGGCGGGAGTGTTGGGAACCAACGCGGCGCGGGCCTTCTTAGGCCTGGGCGCCAAGGTCTTCGTGCTCAGCCCTACGCTGGACCGGCTCCGCTATCTCGATACCCACTTCCGGGGCCAGATCACGACGATGATCTCCCACGATTTCAACATCGCCTATCTCACGCGCTTCGCTGACGTGGTCATCGGTGCGGTGCGAGTACCCGGTGAGCATCCTCCCACGTTGATCACCCGCCAATTGTTGCGCACTATGCGGCGGGGGGCGGTCTTTATGGACTTTTCCATCGACCACGGTGGGTGCGCGGAGACCAGCCGTCCGACCACCCTGGAGAATCCCACCTACATCGAAGAGGATATCGTGCACTACTGCGTGCCGAACGTCCCCGGCGCCGTGCCGCGCACCTCGACCCACGCTTTCAACAACGCGGTCTGGCCCTACATCCAGACCCTGGTGGAAATTGGCCCGGCAACTGCCTTTGCGCAGGAGCCGGCCTTGAAAGGAGCCGTGGTTTTGCGGAATGGCGACATCGTGGATTCCCGCGTTGAAGCCGCGATGCGATCAGCCTCATGAACTGGCGAACGCTCTATGAAGCCCGTACGGTGACGGCTCAGGAGGCCGTCACCGCTACGGTTACGTCCGGTGATCGGATCTTTCTGACCGGGAATTGCAGCGTGCCCACGGTGCTCGTGGATGCGCTCGTGGCCCACGCGTCGTCGGTCAGGGAGGTCGAGATCGCTCAGGTGCTCACCGTGGGGCCTGCCCCGTGGGTGGCTCCCGAGCTGACGGGGCACCTGCGTTCCAACACCATGTTCATCGGGCACAACATCCGCTCGGCGGTCTGGGAGGGGCGGGTCGATTACACCCCGGTCCTGCTCTCCGAATTTCCACGGCTCTTCGGACGGAGCGTGTTGCCGGTGGACGTAGCCTTTGCCCATCTCTCCCCTCCTGACGACGAGGGGTACTGCTCCTTCGGTCTGGAGACAGGGCTGGCGAAGACGCCGGTGGAGTCGGCGAGAATTATCGTGGCTCAGGTCAACGTGCAGATGCCCCGGATTCTGGGTGAGACCCGCATCCACGTGAGCGAGCTTGACTACATCGTGGAGGTGGACGAGTCCTTGCAATCTTTCCAGATGGCGGCAGCGCCCGGGGATCCCGTCGTCGAAGCCATTGCGGGGCACATCGCCGAGCTGATTCCCGACGGGGCGACGTTGCAGATGGGCATCGGCGCCGTACCCGATGCGGTCCTGGCATACTTGGAGGAGAAGCGGGATCTCGGCGTGCACACGGAGCTCTTCTCCGACGGGGTGATGCGCCTCGTGGAGCGCGGCGTCATCACCGGGGCGCGCAAGAGCCTCCATCCGGGCAAGATCATCGCCGGGTTCGTGCTCGGCTCCGAGACGCTTTACCGCTGGCTGCATGAGAATCCCCAGGTAGCCCTCTACCCGACAGAGTACGTCAACGACCCCTGTATTATTGGGCAGAACTATCGGCAGGTCGCCATCAACGGGGCCATTGAGGTTGACCTCACCGGGCAGGTCTGCGCGGATAGCATCGGCCCCCGGTTCTTCAGCGGCGTGGGGGGGCAGGTGGACTTCATCTACGGCGCGGCCCGCTCCGAGGGGGGACTGCCCATCATCGCGCTGCCGAGCACCGCCCAGGGAGGGCGCAAGAGCCGGATTGTGCCGACGCTGACACCCGGCGCGGGCGTGGTCACGACCCGGAACCACGTGCACTGGATTGTGACAGAACATGGGGCGGTGGATCTCCACGGACTCCCCATTCGGCGGCGCGTGGAAGCCCTTATTGGTCTTGCTGCACCGGAGTTCCGCCCGGAGCTGCGAGCCAAGGCGCAGGAGCTGGGATATCTCTAGTTGCGTATTCTTCGCTTTTCCTTACAATATCGCTGGTGAGGGTCATAAGCTTCTAACCATACAGGAGAAGGCAAATCTGGGTTTCCCACTCTTTCCGCAGGAGCCGACATATTCCGGCGGCACACTATCAAAGGAAAATGGGTAAGGGGTGAGGTGTGGTGGGTAGCGGTCCGTAATCGTCACTCGCTATTTGTCGATTTGTAGATTTTCTATGGAGGTGTTTCTTTGTTTCATGCACTCGTAGCCGTCAAACAGGTACCGGATACCACCAATATCCGTATCGATCCCGAAACGGGGAATCTGGTGCGCGAGGGTGTGCCGGCGATTATGAATCCCTACGATGCGCACGCGCTCGCCGAGGCGGTCAGATGGAAGCGCGAGTTGGGAGGGAAAGTGACGGTGGTCTCCATGGGGCCGCTTAACTTCACCGACACGATCCGCGAGGCCATCGAGTTGGGGGCTGACCGGGGTATTATTGTCTCCGACCGCAAATTCGCGGGAGCCGACACCCTGGCGACCTCCTACGTGTTGGCTCAAGTGATCCGCAAGATTGACGAAGAGGAGCCCATCGATCTGCTCTTCTTCGGCAAACAGGCCATCGATGGCGATACGGCTCAGGTGGGACCGGGCGTCGCCGTGCGTCTGGATCTGCCTATCGTCACCTACGCCGTCGCCATTCGCGAGCTCGATCTGGAGGCGCGGCAGCTTGTCGTCGAGCGCAAGACGGAGCGGTGGACCGAAGTGGTGCAGCTGCCACTTCCGGCCCTGCTGACCTGTGAGAAAGAGATCGCCGAGATCCCCTTTGCGCCGTTGCCTGAGCTCATCCGATCGCTCAAGTATGAGCCGGAGGTCTGGACGATGCACGAAGGGCCGGCGAATTTCGAGACGAGTGAGGTCGGCGTGCGCGGATCGCCTACGATTGTCTACAAGATGGAGACTCCCCCCCTGCCGGAAGGCGGGGAGAAGTTGGATGTCCGCAAGCTGGGAGTCAAGGCCGTGGTCAAACAGACGTTGGAGAAGGTGGAGAAGGCCGGCGTTTTTGATACCCTCTTCGCCGGGAAGGGAGGGGCACGATGAGCGAGCGCCGTTTCTGGGTCTTCATCGAGCAGGAACAGGGAGAGGTTCATCCCGTTTCCTGGGAGCTTTTGGGCGTGGCGCGCAAGCTGGCGGGGCAGGTCCTGGAGGAAGCCAGGGCGAATGGTGACGACGTTGTGGTTGAAGGGGTCTTGCTGGGGCACGAGGTGGGACGGATGGCCGAGGACGCCATCCGCTACGGGGCGGATCGGGTCTACGTGATCGATGATCCCGTGCTGGCCTATTATCGTAACTGCCCCTATTACAAGAGCATCGTGGCTCTCGCCGAGAAATATGAGCCGGAGGTCTTTCTCGTCGGGGCCACGAACTTGGGGCGCGATCTCGCCGGCGCAGTGGCGACGGCTTTGCACACCGGGTTGACCGCCGACTGCACGAAGTTGGAGATGGGGGACGTCAAGGGCGCCGCAAAGCGGCTGCTCCTGGCAACCCGTCCGGCCTTCGGCGGTAACATCCTGGCGACCATTGTCTGTCGTCAGCAGCATCCTCAGATGTCGAGCGTGCGACCTCGGGTCTTTCCCATGCCTGCTCCCGATCCCAAACGCAAGGGTGAAATCATCAGCGAGTCTCCGGTGGTCGCTGAGTCCGAAGCGCTGGCCTGTGTGCTGGATTTCATCAAAGAGCAGGGCGAAAGCGTTGATATCGAATATGCGGACGTGATCGTTGCCGGGGGGCGGGGGTTAGGAAACCCCGAGGGGTTGAAGTTGCTCCAGAAGCTGGCCCGGCTGATGGGTGGCGTGGTGGGGACCACGCGCCCGCTCGTGGACGCCGGTTGGGTCAGCGCTGCCCGTCAGATCGGACAGACGGGGAAGACGGTCCGTCCCAAACTCTACATCGCCGTCGGTATCTCCGGAGCGCTACAGCACAAAGTAGGGATGCAGAACTCCGATTTCATCATCGCCATCAACAACGATCCTCAGGCCCCTATCTTTGAGGTGGCCGATCTGGGGATTGTTGGCGATCTCTATATGGTGATCCCGGCGTTGATTCAAGAGCTCGAGGTCCGCCAACAGCGGAAGGGGGCGTAGGATGGTCGAACGGCAAAGCATGAAAGACAAGATTGAATTCGATGCTGTGGTGGTGGGTGCCGGTCTGGCCGGATGTGCCGCGGCCATCGTGATGGCTCGCGCGGGCATGAACGTAGCCATTGTCGAGCGGGGGAAAAAACCGGGTGCAAAGAACTACTTCGGTGGCGCTATCTATACTCACGCCATCGCCGAGGTGCTGCCCGACTTTATGGATCGCAAACCCAAGTTCGAGCGCCCCGTTACGGAAGCCGGCTTCTGGTTCCTCTCGGAGGACGGCGGTATGACGCGCATGATGACCCGGGGAGGGCAGCTGGCGCACGACCCCGCCGACGCATACACCGCCTTGCGCGCCGATTTCGATCTCTGGTGGGCAGAGCAGGCGCAGGCGGAAGGCGCCTTCCTCATTCCCAAGACCACGGTCGTGGATTTTATCCGCCGCAGCGATGGGCAGGTCATCGGTGTTCTCACCGATCGGCCTCAGGGGGAGATCTACGCTCCCGTCGTGATCGTCGGTGAGGGGGTCAACAACCTGTTGGTGCAGAAACTGGACCTCATCAAGCACGACATCGAGCCGGCGCGGGCCGCCCTCGCCTTTAAGCAGGTCATCAGTCTCGACCAGGAGGTCATCAACACCCGCTTCGGTCTCTCCGACAAAAACTCCGGGATCGCGGTCTCGGTGTTGGGAGACGTGACCATGGGGCTGCCGGGATTGGGCTTCATCTATACCAATCGCAAGAGTGTCTCCGTGGGGTTGGGGATGATGCTGGACGCGGTCGCCGAGTATCGTCTCCGTCCCTACGAGGTGCTCCAGCGTTATCTCGAACATCCGGCCATTGCCCCGCTTCTGGCGGGAGGGCAGCTGCTCGAATACGGCGCGCACCTCATCCCGGAGGGGGGCTATCGGGACGTTCCCAATCTCTACCATGCGGGGGTGATGGTAGCCGGAGATGCCGCTGCCATGGTCAACGCGCTGCACTGGGAGGGCACTAACATGGCCATTGTTTCCGGGCGGTTTGCAGGAGAGACTGCTGTGGAGGCCCACCGGCGGGGGAATTTCTCCGAGCGGGCCCTCTCTGCGTATCGGGACCGTCTCCAGGACGGCTTCATCCTCCAGGACCTCAAGCAGTACCGGAACTTCTCGCGGTTCCTGGAGACGCATCCGGAGTTTATGAGCACCTATCCGGCCTTTATCAATGAGGCGCTTGGGCGCTTCTTCAGCGCCTATGGCAAGCCCAAACGGCGGCTCTTTGGAGAGATCTTCCGGTCGCTGACGGAGCGACGCTCCTTGCTCAAGGCCACGGGTGATATTGTCTCTATGGGAAGGGCGGTGATGGGATGGTAATGAAGAAAGGCGACGGTTTCGAGGCGAAGAAGTTATCCGAAGAGCTTGAGGAGAGCCTGCCCGACGTTTACGTCGATGACCTGTTGGTCTCGCTCAAATACTTTATAGACGAGGAAGAGACGCATCTCTGGATCAAAGCCCACGATGTCTGTGCACGCTGTCGGCACAAACCCTGTCTCTACTTCTGTCCGGTAAACGTCTACTCCCTGGGGGACGATGATCGGGTCCAGGTGGCTTACCAGGCTTGTGTGGAGTGTGGCAGCTGTCGCGTGGGATGCCCCTATCGCAATATCGGGTGGAAACTGCCCCGAGGGGGGTATGGCGTGGCGTACAAGTTCGGCTAACTCTGTGTTCCATTTATAGCAGACCGCGCAGCTGTGAGCAGCTGCGCGGTCTTATTTTGAAAGCTAGCTTACCACTCGGCGTCCGGGTCGGACCAGGGCTCGGTGGGACGGTCGTAGCTCAGGATCTCCTCCGGTGTGAAGAAAAGGGGGATCTCCCGCGCTGCCGACGCGACACTGTCGGAGCCGTGAACGAGATTGTGGCGGTTGGAGAGGCCGTAATCGCCCCGGATGGTACCGGGGGCCGCTTGCTTGGCGTTCGTCGCACCCATCATGGCCCGCGCCACGGAGATCGCTTCCGGGCCGGTGACGACCATGGCCACCAGCGGGGCTGAGGTGATGAAGCGGAGCAGCGGCTCGTAGAAGGGTTTCCCCTCGTGTTCGGCGTAGTGGCGCTCTGCCAGTTCCCGCGAAACACGCATCATCTTCATGGCGGCGATGCGCAATCCTCGCTGCTCGATACGCTGGATGATCTCGCCGATGAGGCCCCGCTCGATGGCGTCGGGTTTGAGTAAGATCAATGTCTGTTCCACTCTCTTCCTCCCTTACAGGCGCTCCATGGCCTGCTGATAAGCCTCCAGGGCCTGATTGAGCAAACCCTGTTTCATGTAGGCGTCCCCCAGGGCGCGCAGGGGGCGCGGATCGTCGGGCCGGGTCGCAGCGTGCGCTTGGAGGTCGTCGATGACGGCTTCCATCTCTCCGTCAGTGCGGATCAGCCGGGTGTATTGTGCGACGGCCTCATCAATCCTGTCGGCATCCCACAGAGCGCGGGCCAGGGCCAGCCGGACCGGGTGATTTTCATCCTGCTCCTGAACGCGGCTTTCTAGCTCCGAGAGCTCCAGATCGTCGTAAGGGCTCGGCTCTCGTTCGCCCCGAGGCTCGGGTTCCGGTTCAGGTTCGGGCTCGGGCTCCGGTTCCGGCTCGGGCTCGGGTTCCGGCTCCGGCGCGGGTTCTGGCACCGGCTCTTCGAGTTCCTCTTCGAGGAAGCGGGTGAAGCCGAAGGCGTCTACGGTCTCTTCTTCGTCTATCATCTCCGTTTCGGTTGGAATCTCCACTTTGGAGGCGGGGGCATCAAAGCCTGACCACCCGAAGAAAGGCGCCCCTTCCTCGGCTTCTGCTGCTTCAGTCTCTTCACGCTGGGCTTCAAAAGCCTCGGGCTCGGGTTCCGGCTCCGG
>NPIE01008984.1_pt1 | contig 18974 bp, 18 predicted proteins | sample 8637661 | NCBI WGS metagenome assembly NPIE01 (sample SAMN07420842, study PRJNA396082) | bioreactor metagenome | isolation source: sample BA12 brine-fed electro-methanogenic bioreactor BA | place: Japan: Kochi | collected 2016-12-09
TACAACCAGTTCAAGAATGCTGCGGTGCAAAAGTTGATCAACGAGCAATACCTGCCCATCGCACCGCCGGAACAGGAAGCGGAAAGCATTGCCAAAAACGACTATATCTTTGAACCCAACAAAGAAGATATCGTCAGAGAGCTGATCCCCAAAACGCTTAAGATCCAATTATACAAAGCCCTCCTGGATTCATACGCTTCCGAACAGGGCGCCCGCATGACCGCCATGCACATGGCAACCGAAAATGCCAAGGAACTCACCAAAGACCTGCAGCTTAAGTACAATAAAGCGCGCCAGGCATCGATTACAAATGAACTCATTGAGATTGTGAGTGGTGCGGAAGCGCTGAGGGGGTAGGGGCGACTGGGGCGACGAAGGCGACATAGGCGACAATGGCGATGAAGTCGAATCGGAGAGCTGAAGATAGGGAGACACGGTGACGGCGAGATCGGGTGAATTGGCCGCAGTTCCATTGAATGAGATCTATGTCATTTAACGTAGTGAAAAATCTGGATTTGTATTTCCTATCCAAAAATCAATTATTTCCATGGATTCTTTATTTTCTTGAAATCAGCAAAATATGATTTCACCCCAGAAGGAGGAGCAAGAATGATGTACAATGAACACTTAGAAAAAATCAGCTCCAATTAATTCGTGGAAATTCGTGTAATTCGTGGACAAAACAAATCCGCGTTCTAATATAATTGCGTTCTATCAAATAACAGAAGTAAACTGCTCCAAAAACCGCACATCATTCTCAAAGAACAACCTGATATCCTCGATCTGGTATTTCACCATGGTCGTTCTTTCGATGCCGATGCCAAAGGCAAAACCGGTGTATTTTTCAGGATCGATATTGCAATTGGCCAGCACATTGGGATCCACCATACCGCAGCCCAGGATCTCTACCCAGCCGGTATGTTTACAGATCTTACAACCTTTTCCTCCACAGAGAAAACAGGATACATCCATCTCTGCAGAAGGTTCGGTAAACGGGAAATAAGAAGGCCGGAAACGGACTTTTACATCCTGGCCGTAAAACTCCTTGGCAAAATAATACAGGGTTTGTTTGAGGTCGACAAAGGAAACATTCTCATCCACATACAAACCTTCTATCTGGTGAAAGATACAATGTGAACGGGCAGAAATGGCCTCATTCCTGAACACCCTGCCCGGGAAGATCTGCCGTATAGGTGGTTGTGTATTCTCCATGGCCCTGATCTGCGATGAAGAGGTATGCGTACGTAAAAGGATGTCGGGATCTTTTTCAATAAAAAAAGTATCCTGCATATCCCTGGCGGGATGTTCCTCCACGAAATTCAATGCAGAAAAATTATGCCAGTCGTCTTCAATCTCCGGACCCGTATAAACAGTAAAACCGATCCGGCTGAAGATCTCGATCATCTGGTTCCTGACAATGGAGATGGGATGCCGGCTACCCAGGGGAATGAAACTGGCAGGCAGGCTCAGGTCTGCATCACGCTGCTGCTGGCCTGTTCCACTTTCAAGCTGTTCCTTTAGTTCACTGAACTTTTGCTCGGCCAGCTTTTTCAGCTCATTCAGTTTCTGACCAAATTCCCTTTTCTGTTCCGGGGGTACATTCTTGAATTCACCAAACAGGCTGGGGATGACCCCTTTCTTGGTCAAATATTTCAAACGAAAGTCTTCAGCCTGTTCAAACTTTTCTGCTTTAAAGGCTTCGATTTCCGATCTTATTTGTTCTATTTTATCAATCATACTTTCTGGGTTTTGGCCACGAAGGCTCAAAGACACAAGGGCTTCACTAAGAATCTTACAAGCTGCTATTCCTCAACCACTTCGATGGTCATGGTAACATCCTGCAAGGGTTTGTTTGCCCTTTTGTCGGTTTGCACGACAGCGATCTTGTCCACTACATCATAACCCTCGATGAGTTGTCCAAAAACGGTATAATCCCCATCCAGGTGCGGTGCGCCGCCTTCGGTTTTATAAGCTTCCTTTTGTTCTTCGGTAAAAGTTTTATTATATCTTTTTGCCATGAAGTCAATTTCTTCATCCGTAAAGGTCCTGCCATGTACAATATAGAATTGAGATCCTGAAGAACGTTTTTCCGGGTTTACGTTGTCGGGCATCCTGGCTGCAGCCAGCGCACCTTTCTTATGAAAATATTGAGGAACAAACTCGGCTTCGACAGTATAACCAGGATCCTGCCTGCCATCCGCATTACCGCCACCCTGGATCATAAATCCCTGGATCACCCTGTGAAAAGGTGAATCTTCATACCAGCCATCTTTCACCAGCTTGATAAAATTATCCCGGTGCAGGGGTGTTTCATTATACAGTTTCAGCTTCATATCTCCATATTCGGTATGGATTACTACAATTTTTTCATCACTGTCCTGCTGGGAACAGGCTGTAAAATTTATTGCAACAAAAGCAACCATCATGATCAATGCTATTCTTCTCATGTTCAATTAAGTATTTTAGTAAAACAAGGTGCAAGTATACTAAAATAAAGGCATATGAGGAAATCAGTGTCGCTTTCTTTTTTCTATGAAACAAGCCCTGCAGAGGGCTTCGTAGCTTTCTTTCTCACCCAGCACCACCAGTTCTTCCGACCTGCCAAGTCGATGGGTGAAATTTGCCAGGTTGCCACAATTCATGCAGATGGCGTGGACTTTGGTAACGAATTCGGCACAGGCCAGCAGATCGGGCATGGGGCCAAAAGGTTTGCCCAGGAAATCCATGTCGAGCCCGGCAGCGATCACCCTGACACCCTGGTTGGCCAGCTCCACACAGACATTGGCCAGTTCATCATCAAAGAATTGTGCTTCATCGATGCCCACCACATCAAAGTCGTTGGCGTATAACACAATCTGGGCGCTGGTTTCAACAGGTGTTGAATGAATGGAAGTAGCATCATGAGAAACAACATTCTCCTCATCGTAACGTTTATCCAATTTGGGTTTGAAGATCTCTACATTTTGCTTTGCGATCCTTGCACGGTTGAGTCGCCGGATCAATTCCTCGGTTTTACCCGAAAACATGGATCCGCAAATGACCTCTATCCAGCCACTGCGATTGGGTTGTTTGGATTTTTCTAAAAACATTTAAAACCGGGAAGCCTAATGTTTTATATCTTTGATTACTTTACAAATTTAAGCAAATCATCAACGTAAATACAGCAAAAACAGAATGAATAACAGTATTTTGAAGAAAGAGATTTCCAACACACTGGAAGCATTGCATGAACAAACGGAAATCATCTTATCCCATCAAGGACGCATTCCGCAGATTGAACTGGATATTGCCATGGGAAATATCAGGAAGCTCTATGAGGATTTTCACCTGCTCGACAAAGAAAATAACCAGGAAAAACCTGCTGTAAAGAAAGATGATCCTCCATCAGCAGATGAAAAGAAAGAAGAAACAGCCCTTAAACCCGAAGCCGAAAAGCTTGAAACTGAAAAAACGTCTGAAAGCATCCAGGCAGTAGAAAATGAACCCATGAGGAAAAGTGGGGAAGAAGAATTGGAAAAACCGGAACCCACTCCTCAACGGGAACAACCCAAACCCGTCCCGGAAACTAAGAAGATCGAAGCAGAAAAGCCAGAACCGGAACCCGCTCCTGAGCCACGGCCTGAACCAGCTGACCCATCTCCATCCCCTGCAGATAAAACAAATGAGCCCCAAGCCAGAGAGAAACCCGAAAGACCTGCAAAAAGGGAAAAAGAAACGCTACGTACGGCTGACCTGTTTGCCGATAACAATACCCTGGCCGACAAATTCAGAAACGAAAAAGACGGTAGCCTTGGGGCCAGAATGCAGAATAACAAGATCAAAGATCTGAAAGATGCGATCGGCATCAATGAGAAATTCCTGTTCATTAATGATCTGTTCGACGGCAATATGCAGGATTACAACAATGCAGTTGAGAATATAAACAGCATGGGCACCATGGAGCAGGCTCGCTCGGTGATTAGCAATTTGAAGACAAAATACAAATGGGATGTGAAACCCGATGCGGTCAATCACTTTATGAGTTATGTAGAAAGAAGGTTCAGCAATGAATAGAATATTCTTCTTTATATTTCTGATGGTGCCTGCTTTTTTCATCCAGGCACAGGATATTGAATATGCCCGCGAAAGTATTAAAAGACTTTCCTCTGAAAAAATGCATGGACGGGGATATGTTAAAAATGGAGATCACAAGGCAGCGCGCTTCATCCGCAAAGAATTTAAAAAAGCAGGGCTTGAAAGTTTCGGAAAACATTATTTTCAGGAATTCAGCATACCGATAAACACCTTTCCCGGAAAAATGGAGTTTGCCATAAACGGCGAGCCCCTTTTATCCGGCCGTGAATTTGTTGCCGCTGCCTACTCGCCCTCTGTTAGCGGGACTTACGATGTATTGTTCTTCAAGGCCGATACGGCAAACAAAGCAGATGTACTGGCTTTCACCAGCGAACATGATCTTTCCGGAAAGTTCCTGCTGATCCAAAACAATGTGAAAGATACTGTATTTAAATATCTGACAGAAATGCCTGCTGGCCTGTTGATCCTTAGCGAAAAGAAACTCATCTGGAGGGTTTCAGATGCATTCCGGGTGGGTAAATTTCCCGTGATCCAGATAAAAACTGAACTGGATCCTGCAGATATCAAAGAAGTATCACTGGATATCAAATCAAAATACATCGAAGACTATCAAACACAGAATGTTGTCGCATGGATTCCGGGAAAGAAACATCCTGAAAAGTTCATTTTCTTTACAGCACATTACGATCACCTGGGCCAAATGGGAAAAGAGGTATATTTTCCGGGTGCCAACGACAACGCCAGTGGAACGGCCATGATCATGGACCTGGCCCGTTACTTTTCTCAGCCGGACCATCAACCCGATTATTCGATCGGTTTTATTGCCTTTGCCGCTGAAGAATCCGGATTGCATGGCTCAGCCTATGCAGCGGATCATCCGCCGGTAGATCTTGAGCAAATTGAATTCCTGGTCAACCTCGACATGGTAGGCACAGGTAGCGATGGCATTACCATCGTGAATGGAAAACAATTGCCGGATGCTTTTGCTGTTTTCAAGGAAATAAATGACAGCAAAGGCTACCTGAAGGAAGTGAAAGCCCGTGGTGAATCCTGCAACAGCGACCACTGCATGTTCTATAAAAAAGGTGTTCCTGCTGTTTTTATTTATACAAGGGGAAAGGAATTCAGGGAGTATCACAACCAGGACGATGTGGCGGATGCTCTTCCCCTTACAGAGTACAAGGATCTGTTCAGGCTTCTGGTTGATTTTGTAAATCGTTTCTGATATGGGAAAACTTTACCTGGTACCAACACCCATTGGCAACCTTGAGGATATGAGCTTCAGGGCTGTTAAAGTACTGAAAGAAGTGGATTTTATTCTGGCTGAAGATACCCGCACATCGGGCAGGCTCTTAAAACATTTTGGCATAGAAACCCCCATGTTTTCCCATCACCAGCACAACGAGCACAAATCCGTGGCCGGAGCCATTCAAAAGATCAGGGAAGGAAACTCCCTCGCCCTCATCAGCGATGCAGGAACCCCCGGAATTTCAGACCCCGGTTACCTGCTGGTAAGGGAATGCCTTGAAGATAATATTGAGGTGGAATGCCTGCCTGGCCCAACGGCTTTTATTCCGGCCCTGGTGATAAGCGGTCTTCCATGCGACCGCTTTCATTTCGAAGGCTTTCTCCCACATAAGAAAGGAAGGCAGAGCAAACTGAAAGAACTTTCAGAAAAAGACTGCAGCCTGGTTTTGTACGAATCTCCTTACCGCATCCTTAAACTGCTTGAACAAATCACAGAATTCATGGGTCCTCTGCGAAAAGTATCGGTTTCAAGAGAGCTTACCAAGGTTTATGAAGAAAGCATCCGTGGCACTGCCGAAGAGGTACTCAGAATATTCCAGGATAAAAACATCAAGGGTGAATTCGTGGTGGTGATTGAAGGGAAGAGTGACTGAGGCGGTTTTGGGCGACTTGGGCAACGGAGGCGACTTGGAGACAAGGGAAAAAAGGAGACCGGAACAATATCATGAACAATCGTGACAACAATTGAACAATTGAACAATTGAGCAATGAATCAATAAAAACAATCCTGTAACATCCAGAACATTCAATCGTCTTATAATCAAAAGAAAAGTTCTTTGAGGCGAATGTTCGTTGTTGAACACATTTGTTGTATTAATGAACAGTTTCTAAAACAAAACCAAATCATATAGTCTTGTTTTACAAATGTTTATAAAATTGGCACGACATTCGTTCCTGTTTAATTAGAATTAAAATTACCGGATTATGAAAAAGCTAATATTACTGATCGTCTGCTATGCCACCCTGGCCTTAAACCTGCCGGCCGCCAATCTTGCCATCAGTCTGAGCGAAGAAAAAAATGTAAACGACATACCTTTTGATACCGAACTGATCGCGAGCAAATACCTGCTTGATCATGATAATGATGAGAAAAAACCCGAAGAGGAGAAATATGTGAACGACATACCTTTTAATACGGAAATGATTGCCGCCACTACTTTGCTTGATGACCAGGAGCAATTCTTATCCCTGATGGAAGAATCAAACGTTAATGACATTCCTTTCAATACGGAACTACTGGCAGCCGGGTACCTGTTAAACAATACCGAGTACAGCCTGGAGGAAGAATCGGCTGCGGATGACATCCCTTTTAATACCATGTGCTTTTTGCTCGACAAAGCTTCCCTTTGTGATGTCAGGGCACAACAGATCACCAGGGATTCTTTTACACTGATTTTGCAACTTCCCGGCAAAGAGGCTTTTACTTTCACTGACCCTGAAGAATTTAAGAAGAGTTTTATGAAATGCGTACTGGAAACTCCACCGATGGAGTTCAGGACATGCATTCAAGGCATTCAACACGATTTCCCGCAAACACTACCTCCCAAAAGGTAAGATTTTGTGTTGGATTATTCATTTCGCGCTTCAAAAAATCCCGGTTATGCCGGGATTTTTTATTTTAGTAAAAAATCCGATCTATGGCTTATACGTATGATTATCCCCGTCCTGCCGTAACGGTAGATTGTGTGGTCTTTTTAAAAGAGAAGAAGGATGTGAAAGTCTTGCTGATCAGGCGGGGGCACTACCCTTTCGAGGGCATGTGGGCCTTACCCGGAGGATTTGTGGAGATGGATGAAACCCTGGAAGAATCAGCACAGCGCGAACTACAGGAGGAAACCGGGCTAAGGAACATTGCACTGGAACAATTACATACTTTCGGGAATCCGGGCAGAGACCCCAGGGGCAGAACCGTCGCTGTAGTGCATTATGGTTTTGCCACTCCCGAAAACGCAAAAGTAAAAGGCGGGGATGATGCAAGCGATGCCCGCTGGTTCAGCATTGAAGAATTGCCTGAACTTGCCTTTGATCATGAGCAGATCATCCGCATGGCCCTTGAAAAACTAAACTGAGAATTATGTGTGGAAGATACCAGATGTCAGTAAAGGAAAACGATATCACTGTTCGTTTCAATGTTGAGGTTTATGAAAAACTCTACCGGCCCTCTTACAATTGTACTCCCTCGCAAAAACTCCCGGTAATTACCAATACCGATCAAAATAAACTCAGTCATTTCAGGTGGGGGCTCATCCCCTTCTGGGCCAAAGATATCAAAATCGGGAACAAAATGATCAATGCAAAAGCCGAGACCATCGACCAGAAAGCTTCCTTTAAGAATTCCTTTAAACGAAAACGTTGCCTGGTGCCCAGCAATGGCTTTTACGAATGGAGAAAAGAAGGCAATGAAAAGATCCCCTGTCGCATCTTCCTGAAGGAAGTTGAATTGTTTTCATTCGCTGGTATCTGGGACACATGGAAAGATGCCGAAGACCGCGAAATAAATTCCTTTTCGATCATCACCACCAGTCCGAATGAACTCATGGAAAAAATTCACCGGCGCATGCCTGTGATCCTGGATGAATCAACTGAAAAAAGGTGGCTGAACGAAGAAAACCCGGCCGTACTGAAAGAACTCCTTAAACCTTATCCGGCAAAGGAAATGCTGGCTTACCCGGTTTCCAAAGCGGTGAATTCGCCCGTCAATAATTCGGAAGAGCTTGTTGAGCAGGCTGGGGATGTGATCGGGGTTTAGGCATAGGGTTCATTTCAGATTACAGATTGCAGATTTCCCCTGCTAAAAGAAAGCAATTGAGCTATTTGCCGTACCCCCAATCTGTAATCTTTAATCTGGAACCCTAAATCCGAAACACGAAAGCATCTCCCTCAAACCACCATCAGGTTACATCCCCGCACATCAGAGTTATCAAATCTTCCAAGCACCTCAAAGCTGCCATCAGCATGCTTTCTACCCAGGTCCTGGGTGGCGATGAAACTGCATGTGTAAAGATTGGCCAGGTCGATGATGTTCAGGCCCCCACTCCTCCTGGTAGTTTCCAGCGATAGGGGATCGTTTGCATCCCGCACCAGGACCTTCATCCATGGTGGTGTTCGGAAAAGCCCTTCATTCATTGCATAAGCCTGTGAAAGCAATTCGGTCATCCCGTATTCGGAATGGATCTCCTCAAGACCAAAAGCCTTTTTCAGGAAGGCATGCAATTCTTCCCGGATTATTTCTTTTCGCCTGCCTTTCATACCACCTGTTTCCATCACAATGAGTTCCGGAAAATGCAGGGGGTATTTTTCAGCCAGTTCCAGCAGGGCAAAGCTAACCCCGATCAGCAGGGTCTTAGCCCCTTTTTCTATTTGCTTCTTCAGTTGTAAGAAAAGCTCCTCCATATTGTGCAGGAAAAATCCGCTATCCGGATTGCCGCTTCTTTTAATCAGCTTATCCACCATGAATACAAGGGATGAATTACCTCTTTCCAGGTAGGACGGCAACAATGCCAGGATACAATAATCTTCGGGATCTCCGTAAAAAAGCTCAAATCCCCTGAGCATGCTTTCCAGATACAATTCCTTATCGGGTACATAATGCGTAGAAGGTGTTCCAGTGGTGGTTCCGCTGCTTTGAAAACTAAGCTCAGCTTTGCCGGGCATGCATGTAATTTTGTGTTGCTTAAAGAACTCAATGGGAAGAAAGGGTATGTTGCTATAATGCCGGATCGATCCAGCCTCACATTTAATAAGCTCGCAGTATTTCCTGTAAATCGAATTCTGTGCAAACTGATATTGAAATATTTCCATTGCTGCATCGTTAAACTCCTGTTCGCTGCTGATGGAAAATATCCGTTCCTGTATGGGCACATTGGCTTTCATCAGTACAAAAGTACGAATTGAGGTATAATTGTTGTAATTTAGCTTTGATATCGGTTTGATCGATGAAAACAACACCAAATATATTAATCCTGTCTCTGCTGATCATGCTTGCATTTTATGCATGCCGCGATGTTGACAGTTTCCCGATTGAACCAAAGATAGAATACAAAGGTTTTGGCACCATACTCGGGGTGAACAATTCCGATTCTCTCGGGATACTATCCATTGGTTTTGAAGACGGTGATGGGGATATCGGTTCGGAAAACCAGGAAAATTACTTCATCAGTATTTACCAGATGGTGGATGGAGAAATGCAAAAGGTCGAACTGCCCGATACTTCGGTGAATTTCAATGCCATCATCCCCGATCTTACGCCCAAAGGGAAATACAAAGGGATCAAAGGCACCATCGACTACCTGCTGGAATTATACAACTTCCTGCCATTGCTGGAATCGGATACCATCGCTTTTGAGACCTACATCAAAGACCGGGCAGGCCACCAGAGCAATGTCGTGATGACCCCGGATCTCATCCTGAACTGATCCGGCTTAACATTGGCTTAACATAAAAGTAAAATTTTCTTAACCACTTTCATAGTGCATTTGCAGGCAAGTCGACTTATTTTTGTCAAAAATAAAATTCGATATGAAAGCAATTATCAGCAGCATACTATTCGTTTTCCTTTTCAGCGCAATAAGTATAGCCGGAAATGAAAAAGGGAATAAAAAAGAAACAGCAGAAGCAACAGCGACAGTTTCCATTTCAGGTATTATCCTGGACCAGAATACCAATGAAGAACTTCCGGGAGCAAATGTTAAGGTTGAAGGCACAAATATTTCTGTTAATACCGATCTGAATGGAAATTTCGAGATCAAAGACCTGAAGCCGGGAAAATACAACCTGAAGGTTTCCTATATTGCTTATAAAGATAAAAGCATTGAAAACCTGGAAGTTTCCATTCCCAAAGAAGACCTTGAAATCGAGATAGAATCGCTGTAAGATGACATTGAAGTCATTGTTTACATCTTGCATCTGAAAACAGGATAAAGTAAAAAGCCAAAGAGGATTTAACGATCCTCTTTTCTTTTTGCTCATTCACTTTCAAATCAGCCTTCAATGTTAATTTAATATTAACTCACTGTTAATTATATGTAACTTTGTAATAGGAATAACGTTTATATATAGATAGTAAGACATTCAAAATGAAAAACCTTAACAGCATACTGCTCTTTGTTTTTATCCTTGCGATAAGTGTTACGGGCCTTACACAGAATATCACCGAAAAAGACGGTAAGTATTACCAGGACGGGGAGCTTTTCAGTGGGACCTATTATGAATATTATGATAATGATACGGTGAAGCTGGAAGTGAACATTCAGAACGGGCTACAAGACGGTCTTTCTTTCCTGTATTTCGAAAACGGCGCACTGAACGAGCAACGCTCCTACCTGGAAGGGAAGAAGCACGGTAAATGGATCACCTGGAACATGGATAATCAAAAAACCGCGGAAGCCAGTTTTAAGAATGACCGTAAGGACGGATACTGGTATATATGGGATGACAGGGGAAACAAGAGATACCAGATGTTCTACGAGGAAGGAGAAAAGAAAGGCGACTGGTTCATGTGGGATGAAAATGGCAAGCTGGCCATGGAAAAGCATTATTAAAAAAAAGGAGCTTTAATGAAGCTCCTTTTTTTTATTGCTTTAGTATTTTGATCATCGCTTTTTTTCTGCTTATCGTTTCCTGAACACCGAGTACATAGATCCCGGCCGGCCATTCTGAAGTATTGATCACACAATGGTCTGCATCCAGTTTTCTTCTGATCATCTGCCGGCCAAGCAAATCTACAACCAGCAGTTCAATTCCTGTCGCTAAATCATGAAATACTTCAAGTTTGTCATGAAAAGGATTGATTACACTCACTTTTCCGATTGCGCTTAATTCCGGTACAAAAGAAGAAGTTGTATCCTCATAGATGATACATTCGTAGGGCCAGGGTTCCAGTTCAATGGGATTGCCCGGGTCCAGGTTTTTTCCTTCAAAAGCTGCAAAATCAGGATCGTACCGGAGGGCCCTGAATACCGAGATCCCGAAAGGTGGGTTGCCCTGGGTGATGGGGCCTGTTATCCCGACAGGACAACGGTAATGCCATACCTGCTGCTTATCTTCATAAGTAAGCTCATAAAAATTGCCTCCCTGGCCTTCACAGATCAGTGTATTTCCATTGGGAAGCCTTTGTGCACCGGAAACCACCCGGCTGTATAAAAAAGGATCTTCATAAACCCAGTCGGTGCTGTCGGGGCCAAAAGCTTCATTTCCGGGATCGGTATAAATCCCCGGTTCATCCTGCTCCGGATCAAATACCAGCACATTGGATTCCTGTTCATAGGCATCATTATTAAATACCAGCACCTTATTGCCATCCACATAATCTGCCGGTATCCAGTGGGCATCATGCATATATCTAAGCACCTGGTCATCTGCTGTACCCCGGTCGTATGCCTCGGGATTGCCCCAGCGATAGAGGAGATCGCCTCCTTTTCCATATAAGCCGCCAGTGCTTCCACTGGCTTCTTCCGTTGTGGTGCTGTGGTCGATCACCCATATTTCGCTGTACTGGCGCACCGTAAGCATGATCTGATCCAGTTCGGCATTGTAATCCACCGCATTGATGTGGGTCCAGTCAGTTTTGCCACCCTGACCGGGATCATCTGTATAATTAATATCAATTTTCCCGGGATGCTCCGAAACCACCCCGTAATTCTCTTTGCTTTCATCAAAATCCTGGATCCAGTGATCCCAGACATTCCACTCCCAGACGATCTCTCCGTCATCAGGGCCCACCGGTTTTACCTCAAGTATGCGGTCGATCCACAACTCCTCTTTCAGGACTGCAGGATCTTTGCCCATGGCAATGGCCTGTTCGGGAGTGTATTTATACCAGGCGATCATCAGGAAATTTCCATTGGGCAGGGCTTCAATATCATGATGCTGGTGATAGAGCTCAGAATGATATTCAAACTGCCAGATCAATTCCCCATCCCAGGTAAAATGCTCCAGGATACCACCCACTCCTCCACCATGAAAAATACCCGTGTATACAACGCCCGCCCTGATCAGGCTGCCATCTTCCAGCAGATAGGCCATTTCTCCGGCGTCATATTCACTTTCCCAGTGATGCACTTCATAACCGCAATTGTCGATCAGGTAAGTCAGGTTATAAGCCAGGGGGGAAAAGAGTGTATAGCCATTGTGAGCCAGGCTGTCATTAAAATACAAGCCCACCGTCGGATTCTGACCAAAGGAGCCGGCAGCTCCGGTCAGGAGTAATAATATCAAGCAAAACTTTGTCCTCATACACTTACTTATTAAGCAGGATCTTCCGCTGGTAAGTTGATGTGGGTGTTTGCAATCTCAAGATATAGATGCCGTTTTCTAAAGTTTCAATGGCAAATTCTTTGCTATGCCTGCCCCTGTCATCTGTTCCTGAATAAATACCGCTCACTTTCTGTCCGTATATATTCAGCAGATCTATGCTGAGACTTGTACCTTCGTTCAAACGGTATTCGATCTTCAGGCTTTCTCTCACCGGTACCGGGTAAACCTTTACCGATTCAAAAAGATTATTTTCAGTAATGCTTTCTGTGCATCCATCGTTTCCAGTAGTGTCCGTAACTGAAAAATAATACGGGCTCAGGCCTGAAACTTCCGGATTGGCAATACTTGTTATCCGGATGCGATAGCGGCAGCCAATGGGCTGATCAACCGGGATGGACCATTTGTAAGCCCCGTCGCTGGCTGTAGTATCCAGAACGACCTGGCTCGTATCGCTAAGCAATTCAATCATTACATCATCAGCGAAATTGTCATCCCATTGAATGAAATAATCAAGCCCATATTGCCATTTGACCTCTGCTGCAGGTTCACTCACACTGATCTGTGCAGCAGTGGCATGGAAGACAAAAGTTTCCGACCACTCGCTTTCCTGCAAACCTTCATAATCTTCAGTATAGGTTTTTACCCGCCAGTAATAAGAAGTGTTGTTCTCCGGGTCAAATTCATAAAAGGTATCCAGCAGACCATCTTCCTCCACAACAATATTATTGAATTCAACATCCGTTGCTATCTCGAGATCGAAAAAAATAAAAAATCCTTTGGGTGACCATTCCAGGCGCTGTGTTTCTTCCTGGAAAACCTCCGCTTCATTTTCAGGATGTACCGGTACAGGCGCATATGCTATGCTTTCTACATCATCATAGCCAAAAACGAATTCGCCTTGCTGTATCTCAGTAAATTCAAATACGGCGATGATATTTCCGGTAACAAAATTATAGGAGGTGGTCAGTGGAATAAACTCACCTTCTCCTGCGGTTTCTCTGAAATAAACGGTAATATCCTCAGGATTGCTGATACCCAATATTCCCACATCAAAAAAAGCTTTTCCACCCAGGATCATGTAATCCGGGCGCATGGTGACACGCTGGGCGAGCAGCCGGGGATCTTTCCCCTGGAAAGCCGGGAACCTGGGTGCCTGTGCATAAGTGGCAACTTCCAGTTCATTGTAACCGCTGCCTGTCATGGAAGTTACTTCAACTTCAATTCCTGTGTCGAGGGTATCACCCTGGAAAAAATAATAGGTATTGCCCAGGGCCAGCTCAGTGACCAGGGCTTCTGCAATTTTCCAGTCACCCATTGGGAATCGGAAAGCACGGTAACTTTCCATTTCAGGATTATCAAAATAGGCTTCAAAAACAATGTTACCTTCTGCATCTACCTCTGTGCAGGTTGGGATGGGATCGCCGCTTGCGCCTCCCCATCCGATGATGGTATTCCCATTGGGCAAACGATAGGCATTGCCCCGGTGCCAGGCACCAATATCAGTCGGATAAGAATAGGTCCATACCAGTTCAGCAGTTTTGTTCTCTTCGTCAATAAAATACTCATGGGCTTCGGAATTGGTATTTGGTCCCTGCCGTCCGGCATTGTCATAGATCAGAAAGTTGCCGTTCTCCAGCCTGTAAAATGCGTGTCCGGTAACCTGACCAACGCCCTCCGTGCTGTCAACCCCAATGAAATCAAATTCATTTTCAGCACCGCCCAGATGCCATATGATCTCACCGGTCTGGCGGTTCAGCTTCTTGGTAAAGCTGGGTGAAGCAAAGATAATGTTCCCGTCGATGTCCATGTTGATGGTATTCAGGTGGAAAGCGCTCACCGTTTGTCGGTCGGCCCTGCGCCAGGAATATTCCTCCGGTGTATAGTGATCCCAGGTTCGCCACTGGAAAACCACATTGCCCTCGGCATCCAGTTCCTGGATAATTCCACCGGAAACCTTGGCATCAGGATATCCCCCTTCAACGATCCCGCTCAGGTCCATCTGGGTGAGATAATAACCGAACATCAGGACATGTCCATTGGGCAGGACCTGGAAATCATGGGCTTCAGCGACATAACCATTTTTCAATTGATAGGTCTCCAGCTCGTTCATTTCCTGGTCCATCAAAACATGATAAACATTTCCACCTCCGGTGTAGGAATGATGTTCAATGAACTGGGCATAGGACAGCAAACCACTGGCTTGCATTTTGAAATCATAGGCATAATCCCCGTCCAGTTCCCTGTACTGATCGATATTGCCCTCATCATCCAGGGTAAAAACATAATAACCGGTCCCCTCAACATCTGCGGAAACGCTGAGGAATACCTTGCCTGCACCTGTTTCTCCATATTTAAAAGTGCTGACAGAAGGAAAATCATCGGGAAGCTGCGCAACAAGCGTCTGCAATCCAAGTAAAAAAATCAGGATTGCACTGCTGCTAAGTTTTCTGGTATTCATCGTTAACAATTTGTGGTTAAGAAAAACGAAATTACAAACAAAAGAGGGAAAAATAGAATATTCAGCTTCTTTTCTGATTGTTAAACTCAAGGAAGACAGAACAGGATGCGCTTTTTTTCATAAGTTTGTTATTCTATTTAGCATTGTTTTTTAAGGACTGTGGCATGAAGAGATTCCTCCTGATTTTTGGTATACTGATGCTCCTTTTGAACCAGCTTCAGGCGGGCAACAAACAATTGAAAAACTTCGAAAAGCTGATGCAGGCGCTGAAAGGCGGTGAAGCAGTCAGCGTGGTTTTGCATTACGGGGATTGTCAGCTTGAATATGATGGGGAAATACAGGATGAATCGGTTGATGCCATCGGGGGAATGAACATTGATGTATTTGAATATTTTGCTGCGGGAAGCATACGGAATGAACTTGCCTTTGTGGTGTCCTCCACCAGCAAACTCATTCAAAATCCACTGGGCGAAGGCTATGTTTATAATTACGTAAAACTGAAGGTGGATGAAACCGGCCGTGTGACTGTTACCGCCCAGTACATTGATCCGCTGACATTTGAAACCGTCATGGATGAAAAATTTCACGGCTGGATAAACAATGGAAAGAATGATGCCTGCGTTTACTTTTACAAATTGAAATAAGTTAAGAAGGAGCCTGAAATCGCATGGGAAGCGATACCTATTCGAAGAGACGTTATATTATCATTGCTATTTTCGTGATCATTTCAATGGTCTACCTGGGCAAGCTGTTTTCACTCCAGGTACTGGATCATGATTATAAGGTTTTTGCTCAGGATAATGTGTTGCGCTATATTACACAGTATCCCTCCCGCGGCTTGATCTATGACCGCAACGGAAACCTGCTTGTATTCAATGAAGCAGCTTATGATCTCCTGGTCATCCCCAGGCAAATCCTGGAACTGGATACCACCGAATTATGCCGCTTGCTCAGAATTGACAAAAAGGAATTTACAGAACGTCTGGAAAAGGCAAAAAAATATTCCTATTACAAACCCTCTATTTTCCTCGAACAGATATCCAGGGAGGAGTATGCTTTCCTTGAAGAAAAACTTTACCGTTTCCCGGGATTTTATGTACAATCCAGGACCCTGCGGAAATACCCGATTCCTTTTGCCGCGCATATCCTGGGCTATGTGGGTGAAGTCGACCGCCGGGAAATTGAAAAGGATCCCTATTACACCCAGGGAGATTATATCGGCAAAAGCGGCATTGAGCAAACCTACGAACATTTGCTGAGAGGAGAAAAAGGGCTGAAGGTGGTGATGGTGGATGTCTTCAACCGGGAGAAAGGCTCATACCAGGAAGGCAAATACGACACCGTGGCCAGGGCAGGCCAGAACCTTTTCCTCACCATCGACAAAGACCTGCAGCTTTACGGGGAAAGGCTGATGAAAAACAAAAAAGGCAGCGTGGTAGCCATTGAGCCCGGAAGCGGGGAGATCCTGGCCATGGTGTCCAGTCCGGCCTATGATCCCAACCTGCTGATTGGCAGGGTGAGGACGAAGAACTTCAGAAAGCTGAGTAAAGACACCCTGGAACCGCTCTTCAACCGCCCTGTGGCAGCACAATATCCGCCCGGTTCCACCTTCAAACCGGTCAATGCACTGATCGCCCTCAATGATGGTGTGATCACAGAGAATACGCGTTTCTTCTGCGACGGGGTAATTTCCAGGCCCATCAAGTGTAGCCATAATCACTTTTCTCCCCTCCCCTTAGTCAATGCCATCGAGCAATCCTGCAATCCCTATTTCTGGAATACCTTCCGGGAGATCATTGAACAGGATCGTTTCAACAGCATACAGGAAGGATACAACAACTGGCGATCCTACCTCGAAGGATTTCATGTAGGCTCCAGGTTCAATACCGATATTTCAAACCAGCGAAGCGGTAATTTACCGGAAGACAGTTATTTTAACCGCTATTACGGTGAGTCGGGCTGGCGCGCCCTCACCATTCGCTCCCTTTCCATCGGACAGGGAGAGATCGAATTGACCCCCCTGCAGCTTGCCAATGTGGTTGCCACCATTGCGAACAAAGGTTCTTTTTATACCCCGCATCTGCTGAAAGCTGTTGATTCGGCAGACAATGATGTAAACTTCTTTACCAAGTACAACGAGACCGGGATCGACTCCTCCCGCTTTGATCCCGTCATCGAAGGCATGAAGCTGGTGTACGAGGGAGAGCACGGATCAGCCAGGTGGTATAAAGTAAAAGATATTGAGATTTGCGGGAAAACCGGAACCGCTGAAAATCCCCATGGGGACGACCATTCCGTTTTCATCGCCTTTGCACCCAAGGATGATCCAAAGATCGCCATCGCGGTGGTCGTGGAAACCGCCGGTTTCGGATCTACCTGGGCTGCTCCCATCGCCACCCTTATGATCGAAAAATATTTGAAAGGGGAAATATCCGGCCCCAGGTGGTTCGAACAGAAAATGCTGGATGCAAATTTACTGGCAAAGGAAGATCGTGAGAAACCGTAAAAACATATTCTATAACATCGACTGGGTGAGCATTTTGCTTTACCTGGCTATGGTATTGTTCGGCTGGATCAATATTTATGCTGCAGTATACAACGAAGACCACCACAGCATATTTGATGTTAGTCAGCGCTACGGGAAACAGATGATATGGATTTCACTTTCTCTGATCCTGATCCTGGTGATCCTGAGCATTGATTCCAAGTTTTTTTCCACTTTTTCCTATTTCTTTTATGGGGCCACAGTGCTAAGCCTGGTGGCTGTACTCGTGATCGGTACCACGGTTTCCGGAAGCCGTTCCTGGTTCCAGATCGGTTCCTTTGCCATACAGCCGGCCGAGTTTGCCAAGTTTGCAACCACCCTGGCCCTGGCAAGGTTCCTGACCAGCCACGGGGTAAACCTCAAGAATCTAAAAGATATAATGAAAGCCCTGGCCATCATCGGCATTCCGGCCTTCCTCATTCTTTTGCAGCACGATACGGGATCTGCTCTTGTGTACGCTGCCTTTGTATTGGTTTTGTACCGCGAGGGGCTTTCGGGCAGCATCCTGCTGATCGGTCTCATCGCTGCGATACTGTTCGTATTGACCTTGTTACTCGGAACCTACCTGATACTGGGTTTCCTGGGAGGACTCATCCTGCTGGTGCTGGTATTATACAAAAGATTGAAGAAATCCCTAAAGCCCATCCTGGGGCTTTTGATCCTGATGGCAGCTTTTACTTTCAGTGTGGATTATGCTTTTGAAAAGGTCTTACAGCCCCACCAGAAAAAGCGTATCAATGTTTTGCTGGGGAAGGAAACCGATATACACGGGGCCGGATACAATGTGAACCAGTCGAAGATCGCCATCGGTTCCGGAGGCCTCAGCGGTAAGGGATTCCTCAATGGCACCCAGACCAAGTATGATTTTGTTCCCGAACAGAGCACGGATTTTATTTTCTGTACTGTGGGCGAAGAATGGGGTTTTTACGGCAGCCTTTTCGTGATCCTGCTCTTCATGCTGTTGCTGATCCGCATACTGCAATTAGCCGAACGACAGCGATCCCGCTTCAGCAGGATCTATGGCTACGGAGTGGCTAGCATACTGTTCTTCCATTTTGCCGTCAACATCGGCATGACCATCGGGCTGGCTCCGGTGATCGGCATTCCCCTGCCCTTCTTCAGTTATGGGGGATCCAGTTTGTGGGCATTTACTATTTTGCTTTTCATTTTTATCCGGATGGATGCCTCGCGGCTGGAGGTATTGTAAGAAGGTTCAAAGATCTACTCTTATGCAAGACCTGTCAGGTTTTGAAAACCTGACAGGTCTAATTCAGCGTGTCATCAATTAGGTTTAGGAATTATCCTGGCTAAGTAGGGTCTGCTGAAAAGGTTATA
>NPIE01017836.1_pt2 | contig 18967 bp, 15 predicted proteins | sample 8637661 | NCBI WGS metagenome assembly NPIE01 (sample SAMN07420842, study PRJNA396082) | bioreactor metagenome | isolation source: sample BA12 brine-fed electro-methanogenic bioreactor BA | place: Japan: Kochi | collected 2016-12-09
CCTCATCTGCTCGAACTTGACTCGGGCAAGGTGCGCCCGCTGGCGATAGCGGGCTATCAGCGCGGCACGATGACCTGGAACAGTAATGCCTTCTTTTATATCGCTCAAAACGAGGTCCATGTCCTGGACGTGGTCAAGCACTTCCACGATGAGGACACGCCGCGTCAGCTGGCGCGCATCCCGGAGCAATGGCGGCGTTATTCCGGCGACGTCACGGTGGACGCCGACGGCAGCGTTCTGTATTTCGGCGCGCAATTGTCCGAAGAGGAGGACAAATATGCCGTGCTTGCCTGCGATCTGACTACCGGCGAGACGCGTATGGTCGTCGAGGTGGATTTTAAGGTGGGCCACTTCCAGGCGAATCCGGTGCGGGCCGGCGCGCTCATGTTCTGCTGTGAGACGGGCGGCGACGCGCCACAACGGACCTGGTTTGTCAACGGCGACGGCAGCGGGCTCAAGCCGCTGTATAAGGAGACGTACGATGAATGGGTCACCCACGAAGTATGGTGGGGTCCGGACCATATCATCTTCACCATCTGGCCTTACGACGAAACCATGCGCGCCAAGCCACACGGCATTGCCGAGGCGTCCACGGCAACCGGCCCGGACGGCGCGATGGCCATTCTCGCGCAATACCCCGCATGGCACACCCACGGCAGCCCGGACCGCAAATGGGCGCTGGGCGATGATTTTGACCGCAATATCTGGCTGGTGAACGTGGCCGCCCGAGAACGCAAGCTGTTGACGCAAGGCCATAACGCGGGCGAGTACAAGACCCATCCGCACGGCACGTTCACGCCCGACAGCCGCGGCCTGGTTTTCACCTCGAGTCGCGACAAGGTCGAGAACGTGTTGTATGTGCCCCTGCCCGAATGGGAGCGGCTGGCATGAACCACAACCCTGTGATTGCCGTCGAGATAGGCGGCACCAAACTGCAGGCGGCGCTCGGTTCCAGCGACGGCGCCATCATAGAACGGCGGCGCGGCATGGTGGCGCGCGACCAGGGCGCCGCCGGCATCCTGGACTGGTGCGCCGCACAGGCGGCCGAGCTGCTCGCAAACGGGCATGGAGAAACGCAGGCCGCCGCCATCGGCATTGGCTTTGGCGGACCGGTCGAAACCGCGACCGGGCGGGCGCTGGTCTCTCATCAGGTCGCGGGCTGGGAGAATCTGCCCATCAAACGTTGGTTCGAGGAACGGTTCAACCTGCCCGTAATTGTGGCAAACGATGCGAACGCGGCGGGCTGGGCCGAGTATTGCCTGGGCGCGGGGCGTGGTACGCGCAACTTTGTTTACATGAACATCGGCAGCGGCATCGGCGGGGCGCTGGTCGTGGAGGGGTGTTTGTATGACGGTCAAGGCCGGGGCGCCTGCGAAATAGGCCATAGTTGGGTTCCCGACTGGACCGCGACCGCGCCCGGCGCTGCCGACAAACTTGAGCACCTGTGTTCCGGATGGGCCATCGAGCAGCGCTTGCGCGCCATGACTTATATCGAGGCGGATACGCCGCTTCATGTCTTATGCGGCGGTAAGGCGGAGAGACTGAATTGCGCCTTACTGGCCGAGGCGGCGCGGCGCGGCGACCCGTGCGCCCGCGCCGAAATCGCCCAAGTCGTTGAGGCGGTGGGCGTGGCTTTGGGTAATGTCATCGCCCTGTTTCACCCGGAACGCATCGCCCTGGGCGGCGGCGTGTCGCTCATGGGCGAGGTGTTGTTCACGCCCTTGCGCGCAGCGCTTAATAAACGCATGTTCGCGCCTTACGCCAGCACGGTGGAACTGGTTCCGTGCTTGCTCGAGGAGGATGTGGTTGTCGCAGGCGCACTATTGTTGGCGGGAGCGTTGGTCGCCGGATAGACATCCAACGCGGGTGTTGTCCGCAACCCGGATAAGTTTTTGTTCATGTGTTGTAGGACGTGTAAGACGTGTAGGACGTGTAGGACCGGTAGGCCGGGCGCATATGCGTCCGGCCTGTTAACGTTTTAATCGCAGGCGTCCTGACTCAGCCTTTGGCGCCGGTGAGGGCAATGCCTTCGACAAAATAGCGCTGGGCGGCGAAGAAAATAAAAATGACCGGCACAATGGCGACCAGACTGGCTGCCATGATATATTGCGGATTCGAGCCTTGTGCGTCGCTGAACATCTTGATTCCCAGCGAGATGGGATATTTCATATGGTCGCTCAGATAGATGAGCGGCCCCATGAAATCGTTCCACCAGTGAACAAACCCGAGCACGCTGACGGTCAATACGGCGGGCTTGGCCAGGGGCAGCATGATCATGGTGAGGATGCGCAGATGTCCGGCGCCGTCAATGAACGCCGCTTCCTCGAGGCTGTAGGGAATGGTCTTGAAAAACTGGCGCATCAGAAACACGTTGAACACGTTTACGGCGAACCAGGCGGGCACGATGATGGGCAGCCAGGTGTTCACCCAGCCCAGATAATTGAACAACAGAAAGATGGGGATCATGGTTATCTGCCCCGGCAGCATCATGGTGCTGAGCAGCAGCACGAAACAGGTGTCCCGGAAGGGCCAGCGCAGGCGCGCAAAGCTGTAGCCGACCAGGCACGCGCTGATTACCTGGCCGGTCAGGGCGAATGTGGTGATGAGGATGGTGTTCTTGAAGAAGGTGAGGAACGGCAGCACGGAAAAGATGTCCACGAAATTCCTGAACTGCGGCGGCATGGGTATCCAGATGCGCGGCGCGGCGTATATCTGCATGAACGTCTTGAGACTGTCGCCCAGGGTGATGACGAAGGGGACCATGAAGATGACGCTCAACACAATAAGACACGCCCAGACGGCGCCCTGTTCGATGCGCCGGCTCCACACAAGACTTCCGCGCCCGCCACTCATTGCCGTTCTCCTTCATAGTATACCCAGAGCGAGCTCGAGCGGATCACAATCAATGTGAAGCCCATAATCACGGCAAAGAGTATCCAGGCGAGGGCCGCCGCATAGCCGAATTCGTAATCGAGGAAAGCTTTGCGGTAGAGATACAGCACAAAAAAGAGCAGCTGGTTCTGAGCGCCGCCATCCGTGCCGGAAAGCAGCAGGGCTTGCGTGAATATCTGCAACGCGCCAATCATGCCCATAATCAAGTTGAAGAATATGGTGGGCGAGAGCATGGGCAGGGTGATGTTCCAGAACTTGCGCAACCGCCCGGCGCCGTCCAGGTCGGCGGCCTCGTACAGCTGACGCGGCACGTTTTGCAGTCCAGCCAGGAAGATGAGCATCGCTGCGCCGCCCGTGCCCCAGAGCATCATGATGAACATGGACGGCAACGCCCAGTTCGGGTCTTGCAGCCATTGTGGTTCTGGCAGTTGTACAAACGCCAGCGGCGTGGCCGCCAGGAAGTCGTTCACGATGCGTACGGCCCCATTGAGCGGCCCGAAGACCGGATTGAAAATAAAGCGCCACATGATAATGGTCGCCACGCCGCCGACCACGTTGGGCAGGTAAAACAGGGTGCGAAACACGCCGATGCCTTTCATGGGCCGATGCAGCAGCAAAGCCAAGCCCAGCGCGCAGCACAACGTTACCGGCACAGCCACTAAGGCATAACCAAGGGATTTGCGCAGCGCCAGCCACACCAGCGGGTCGGCGGCGGCGCGCGTGTAATTGTCCAGACCGATGAAGGTGCGCTGACCCACGGGGTCGTAAGGGTCCCAGGCGCTGAAACTGAGCACCAGGCTGAATACGATGGGGAATGCGAGGAACAGGCAGAAACCGAGAATCCACGGTGTGGCGAAGAACACGCCCCAAGCGGATTCGATGCGTCGTTTTTTGGAAGCGACACAGGCGCCGGGATGGTCGTCGTTGCTGGTGGTGCGCCGGGTCAGCCATACCAGAAAGCCGAGGAACACCGCCGCCGCCAGCGCGCCGCCGATACGATAGGGCACGGGCGATTTTCCCGCCGTCACTATCTTGTCCTTGCCGAAATCGCGCAGTTCACTTGCCAGGATACGGTTGATTTCATCGGACAATGCCGCCAGCGCCTCTTTGGGCGTGCGCCGCTGGGCCGGCGTTTCCCGTTCCAGTGAGACCATGTGCATGTCTATCACCCGTTTGAGCGCGTTGTACATGGGCGTGATGGGCGTCAGCCGCCCGTATTGCAGTGCGTCGAGGGCCAGCCGCTCGTCCACAGCGCTGTCCGGATTCACAAAGTATTTTTCCGCATGCACGGGCAGTACGGGGACGCCCTGGCCCGAACGGGCCACCTCGGCCTGCACCTCCTCGCTCAAGAGGTGCTTGATAAAGTCCCAGGCGATTTCCTTGCGTGCTTGCAGTGCGGCCCGGTCCGCTTCCGAAAAATGCGGATTGTCCAACAACAGCTTACGCGCATTAATGCTGATGCCCATCCAGGACACGCGCGAATAACGCTTGCCCGTGGGTCCGATGGGAACCTGGGTAACGCCCCAGTTCATGCCATTCTCGATGTCGCCCAGGATTTGCGTGGAAAACCAGCCGCCCATGCTCATGCCGATGCGTCCGGTAAGCAATTGCACCTCGCGGTTCATTTCCTGGAAATCGCCGAACCACAAGGTGCTGCGGTCCTCGAACTTCATGTCCTGCAAGAAACGGGCGGCCGCCAGGGCCTCAGGCGTGTCCAGATCGGCGCCGGTGCGCTCGGCGTTCAGGAAATCCGCGCCAAAACCCCAGAAAATAGGCTGCGCGTCGAGCCAGCTGAAACCAAGCATGGCGCCAAATTGATCTATACGCCCATCGCCCGAGGTGTCGCGGGTTATTTTTTTGGCCACTCGGCGAAAATCAGTAAAGGTGAACGTTTCATCGGGATAGGGAAGGCCCTCGGCGNNCGCGGTTGTAAAAGAGCATGACCGGGAATCCGCTCCAGCACATGCCGCCGATGAAACCCTGATACGTAAAGGATTCCATGGCTGTGGGATAGAAGCGGTCAATAGGAATGCCGTCGCGTTCGATGAAAGGGCGCAAGTCCTCGAGATAGCCCCGGGCCGCAAACCCGGGATAGGGCTCGTCGTCCATCAGAATAATGTCCGCGGCGGAATCGCTGATGAGGCGCAACTGCAGCTTCTCGCCGTAGTCATGGGGCGTGTATTGCAGGTTGATTCGGACGTCCGGCCGCCTCGCCTCGAAAGAGCGCGCCACCCAGGTAAAAAACTCGAGGTCCTTGTAACTGCCCCAGAAACTGAAACTGAGGGTGGTGGCCTCTGCACTGTCACGAACGGAGCACCCCGCGCACAACATGCCCAGGGCGATCGTCATGACCACTAGAATCTGGTATCTTGCCTTCTCCATGATGGATTCGCGCGCGGCACGGGACACACAGGCATTATTGACCGGATTATACGTTGCGCACCGCATAACGAGAAATGCGGTCCGCGCAGCAACCCAGCGATTGTCCCTCCAACTTCGTCCCGATGGTCCCTTGCGTCCTTTATGTTCGTTTCGATTTTTGCGGCGCCATGCTCAGGACGCCTCAGTATTCGGCAATCCCATTAGGAAATCACATTTTCGCACCGGATGTCAAACTGGACTTACCTGAAAATCGCATGCATGCGATCGCAATAGTATCGCACATTGTCCCATTCGGCGTCCGGCGCGATCCGATGGTCCGGGCAGGGGAGGTAGCCGCCCAGTTCTATCAGGTGACGCAACCGCTCGATTTCCGCATCCACGGCCGCGAAGTCGCGGGCAAACACATTTTTATTCATCCCGCCCACGCCGCGCAGTTCTTTGCCGTATTGTTCACGCCAGGGAGCGATGTTCGCGTTCCAAGTGCCCACCTCAATGGGAAACATGGTATTGACGCCGTTGTTGAGCCAGGTCGGGATAAGGGCGTCAATGCAGCCGTCGCAATCCAATGATACGATGGTAATGCCGTATTGGCCGAGCACGTCGGTAATCCGGCTGTAATGTGGTCCTACCAGCGAATCAAATACGGAGGGAATGACAAGGGGGCCGTTCTTGAAACAGATGTCTTCCCAGAAATGGCCGAAATCGAAGCGGCCGCCTTGTTCGAGTGTGTAGTGGACTGTCTCGAAGGCCAGGTTGCCTATGGTGTCTATGATCTCCTCATAGAGTTCGGGGTCTTCGGCGTAGAGATAGGAAGCGCCGACCACGCCGAGGATATTGCGAATCGAGCCGAACAGGCTGCCGCAAAACAGGCCGTAGGGGTAGTCTCGGTCTTCGTCCCGCAGAAATTTGCTGCCGCCCTCATTAAAGGGTACAGGTTCGCCGTGGATATGCACGCAGGCCGTTTCAACGCGTGCGGGGTCCCATTGGAACCGATGCCGGTAATGTTCCTCCCAGTCGGCCCGCGTTTTGAGCGTATGGTCAATTTCCGGGGGAATCGAGGGGGCGCCTGGTTTTTCGCGCAGCACGACGCCTTCGTGATTCAAGACCTTCTGGGAACCGTCCGGCAGTGTTTCGAGCACGGCGCGCTCAAAACAGGGCCAGAGTCCGCTGGACGGTGAGAAATGGGTGGCCCAATTGAAGTCCCAGCCGATCTTTGCGTTCAATTTCAGGTCCACGCTGTTCCCATCGCCATGCCCGACAATATCCTCGGTCGCCAGATGCCCTTCTCTTACCCATTTTTCCAGCGTTTCCGTCCAGTATCCGAAATGCACCACTGGCATGCGGTCATAGTCCTGGTACTGCATGATGGCGGCAACACGTTCGCGATTATTCATGTGTTGTTTCTCCAATGCGTATTTTACAAGGATTAACGTAACCGTTTGTGAAACAGCTATTCCGGCACTGCGGTGGTTAGTTTATCATCCCGGCTGGGAGTGTTGCGAACAAGCGCTGACGCGGCGATAAAAAGCAAAACCGCCGCGCCTCCACGATGGAGGCGCGGCGGCGACAGCCGTTATGCGGGCGTAGATTAACCCGCTTCCGGATGAGGGGTGGGTAGATTCCCGACACCGAGGAAACGCTTTAATACGCGCAGCATATACCGGTATACGCTTCCTGGCAGAGCCTGTTGTCGAGGCTTAACCCTGTCGGGACGCCTGTCGGACGCCGGTTCTTCGAAGCGCACCGCACCCAGGTGCTGTTGGACCAGATAGTACAGGAGGATGGCATTATCGCTGCCAAAACTGTAGCCGTTCATTGTCTTGCCTTCTTTCCTTAGACGTTTCCGGCGTTGCCGGAGTTGTTTTTATCGGACAGCGGCCTTAACTGCCATCCTGGCATGGGCCGTTCTGTTGCCGCAGTTAACCATCTCATCAACCATCGGTATTCCGTCTGCCTGAAACGCCCATATGGTATACTCCCAATGTTGAACTGTTATTCGGGTAATAAGAGAAAACGAAGAGGAGTAGATTTCGGCCGTGTTCGCAGCCGCTATATCAACCACATCCCCTGCACAGCCTGGCGCCGTTGAGGAGTGGACCCGCAGCGTTAACGGAGTGCGTGGTTACAGGGACGGGAGTGTTGGCGGGGACGACGGCAATTCCGCTCGTCATATTCGAAACGCCGGCAGCGGCGTGGAAGTTGACTTTTCCGCGGAAGCCCTGGAAAAAGCCGAACGCATGGGTAAAAACGCGGCTGAATTCTCCACGCAATCCGAAGAGCTTTCAGACGCGGAGCAACGCGATGTGGCGCGGCTGCGTCAACGCGACGCTGAAGTGCGCAGGCATGAACAGGCCCATGTTTCGGCGGGCGGTCCCTATGTACAAGGTCGCGCCAATTATGAATATACCCAGGGCCCGGACGGTCGCCGTTATGCCACGGGCGGCGAGGTCGGCATAGACGTCAGCCCCGAACGCACGCCCGAGGCGACGATACGCAAGATGCAGGTGGTACGCCGGGCTGCGATGGCGCCGGCGGACCCATCGCCCCAGGACCGCATGGTCGCGGCCCAGGCAAGCCAGACCGAGCAAGAGGCCCGCGCCGAGAAGGTCAAAAACGACCGCGAGGAAATAGCCGACGAGCCCATCCAGCCTTCACCCAATACCCTGGTCGCTGATGCGCTTCTGGCCGTTGGGCCGTATGGCGAATAAAATGGCGCCGGACAGTATTGACCGTACTGACCATATTGACGGGAAGGACCGGCCACGCGTCTAACCGGATAGGCGCGGCTTATTTTTCACGGCAAAGCCCTTTGGCCCAACAGTGATTCAGCGTTCACACTTCGGATTACGGTGTTTGCGTCAGGCGTCGAGCACGCGGCGGCAGACTTCGTTCAGTACTTTTCCGTCGGCGGCGTCGCCAAGCTCCTTTTTCAGTGCGCCTGTCAGCTTGCCCGGATGGTTCATCTCGGGGTGTTCGCCCAGATAGGCGCGCACCCGCGCTTCGATATCCGCCGCTGACAATTGTTTAGGCAGAAATTCCTCGATAACGCTGATCTCGACGGCGAGCGCCTCGGCTTCAGCGGTCTTGCCGAGTCCTTCATACACTTCCAGGCTCTGCTGACGTTTGCGTACTTCGGCGCGCAACACCGCGATCGCTTCATCATCGTTCAGGCCGGCTTCACGCGCCTTTTCCTTCTCTTTTACCAACAGCGCGCCCTTGGCCATGCGCAAGGTTTCGAGTCGCGCATATTCGCGCGCCTTGAGCGCCTCCTTTATCCCTTCCTGAATTTTTTCCTTGATCGTCATGAGTTGTCCTCCCGGATGGTATTAACAGTGACTTACTGTGGAAATCAGTATTGTGTTGGTGCGCAGGGCACATAATCGCTTCAGCAGGCGCAGCCTGAAGACCACTCTGAACCTGCTTGTAGACGTGTATTCAATCAGGTTGAGGCAAGGCTTGCGTTCGTATAGAATCATTGTAACCATACACAACAGCCCGCGCAACTCACGCGCGGTAACACGCATGGAATCCGCCCCGATGACTACCCCTGAAAAAATGCAGCAACTGTCACTGTCCGTAAAGGCCGAGGCCAGGCGGCTTGGCTTCGACGCCTGCTGCGTCGCTTCGGTGTCGGCCGAGGCCGACGACGGCTTTGACGCGTGGCTGGCAGACGGCCAACACGCCGACATGGCCTGGCTCGCGCGTACGCGCGCGTTGCGCCAGCAGGTGGCGCTTAAATTGCCTGATGCGCAATCCGTGGTCGTGCTGGCCACGTATTATTATCGGCATGACGCGCATCCGGCGCCGAGGGCGCGCATCGCGCGGTACGCCTGGCGCCGCGACTATCACCGCGCTTTGGTTAAACCGCTCAAGACGCTGGCGGCCCACATCCAGGCGTGTTGTCCTGGTGCGGCCTGTTACGCTTCGACCGACAGCGGACCGGTGCGCGAACGCGCCTGGGCGGCGCGCGCGGGTCTGGGATGGATTGGCAGGCACGGCCTGATCATTCATCCGCGCCTTGGTTCCTGGGTTAACCTGGCGACGATTATCACCACCGCGCCTTTGGCGCCCGATGCGCCCATGACGAATCGCTGCGGCGGGTGCGATGTCTGTATGCGCGCCTGTCCCACCCAAGCCATCAGCGCCAGGCGCCTTGTGGACGCGCGCCGCTGCATCGCCTATCATACCATCGAAAATAAGGGCGAGCTGCCCGAAGAGATTGCCGGTCGCCTGAACGGCTGGGTTTTCGGGTGCGACATCTGCCAGGAGGTCTGCCCGTGGAACCAACCCGAAAGGCTGCGTCAAGACGCGGAGATGCCGGTTCACGACGATTTTGCGTCCTTGAGCGCGGACCGGTTGGCAGACATGACCGAGGAGGAGTTCGCGGTCTGTTTTGCGGGTACGCCCGTCATGCGCGTGAAATGTGCGGGGATGAAGCGTAATGCGGAAGCAGTGATACAGGATTTATAGGTCCCATGGGACCTATGAGACGTATAGGGAAAACTGTCAGCTGGCGTCTTTCCTATTTACGTTCCATAGAGCCTGGAACACAAACGGCGCCGCCAGGGCGACGCCGTTGGAGTTGGGTATGGGTTTTGTGAATAAGAGGATTATTCCTCGGTTTTTTCCTCAAGAAGCGATGCGGCCACCTGGTTGAAATAGGCCACGCACTGGGCGATATCGGGGACGTTGTTGTCCCAGTTGTGTTCATATTCGATGGAGAACACGGGTTGGATGCCCTGGCGTTTTACTTCGGCGAGTATGGCGGGAAGATCGGCAAGTCCCGTACCCCACACCACGTCATGGGCGCTGCGCTCGCCGATTTCGTTGAGGTCTTTGAAGTGGAAGGAGACCAACCGTCCCTCGAGCGCCTTGACGGCTTCGAGCGGATCGAGCCCCGAGCGCATCCAATGGCCGGTATCCGCGCATGCGCCCAGCCGCGCCGAGCGTCCTTCGAGCGCGCCAATCACGGTTTCATAGTTCCAGTACAGCGATGGCTTGGGATGGTTGTGAATGGCCACGCTTATCTCGTATTCATCCGCAAGTTTTTCGACGAGGTCCAGGGCGACCCGCGCCGGCTCGGATGCAATCACTTCAATGCCCATGGTTTTGGCGAAATCGAAGACCTTACGCGCCTGTTCCTCGTCGTTGGGCAGCCCAACCACGCCGTAACATACCACGCGCACGCCGGCGTCGGCCAGTTTCTGTTGCGCCCAGGCGAGATGTTCCTCGCTCATGTTGTGGTCAAACTTGACGTCCTCGGGCAGGTCCGGGCTGAGCCGTTGGCCTGGAAACGCCTCGGCGTATTTCAGTCCGAGCGACGTGACTTTGTCAATGGCTTCAGAGAAGGTGAAGCGGTTGAAGCTCCATAACTGGCAGCCGAGCCGCCAGCCGAGCGCTTCAGCGGCGGGCGCGCCCTGCGCGGGCGTCGCGTCCTCGGCGGTCGCCACACCGGACAGGCCAATCACAGTCGCGACCAACAGACAAAAGGTCATGGAAACTAGTTGTGCTTTCCTCATGACAGACTCCTTAAGGTTATGGGTTGGGGTGAAATCATGTGATCCTCATGCTAACAACGTTTACAGGGCGTACTGGGACGACAGTATTTGTGCCGCATCGTATCATATATGTACATGCGCATGCGTTTCCGCTGTATCATCTGCCACATGACATGATTGCCTATCGCAAATCAGGCGCGGGACGCGCCGGCGTTAACCGACACATGCCGTTGCGCCGCATATTCAGACCAAGGTTTTATTTTGTTCAGTGACGTTCCCAGCTTGTTCTCCGCCACCTCTGTATCGTGCGCCGCGCAATCCTGGCGATGCTGGAAAATTTCCTGACGCGTCGCTCTTTTGACAATGCCTCTGTGTGTGCGCATTTGAAGGACGCTATCATGTTGCACATGATACCGCATGACGGGCGCACCGTCAAATTTTCAGGCCGTCTTACTGTAACGCCTGAAGCGGTGTGGACATCGCCTGAATCTCAAGGATTTCCAATGTCCCGCCAGACATTCCCCAGATATGTCGGTGCGCCGGAAAAACCGGTGCGCAGCCCCTCTACAAGCAGGGGCTGGGTGGCCGGGAGCATGTCCAGGCGCGGTATTTCATCAACACCCGCAAAGCGGAAACCGGACACGCGCGGGTCCTCGCCGGGTTGCGGCTCATCTTCCGACTGAGCGGCGAAGGCGATCTGCACCATATGACGCTCGCCGTCCGGGGCGATGCTCTCACTGATAAACAGCAGCTTTCCCGGGGCGATGTTCATGCGCGCTTCTTCCCACAGTTCGCGCCGAAGCGCATCGTGCAGGGACTCGCCAAAACCCACGCCGCCGCCAGGCAAGAGGTAGTTGCGACGGCCTTCTTTAAGATGCTCCACCAGCAGCACCCTATGATCGCGAATGATTACTGCCGCTGCGCGTATACGCGGCAGCAAGGTTGTTGAATATTCTTGCATGGCGTTGTTACCCGTTTTGTCCGACGGCGGGCAGGTAGATGGAAAACGTGCTGCCCGCGCCCGGCGCACTTTCCACGGTGACCCGTCCGCCATGGGCCGTAATGACGTGATTCACAATAGCCAGGCCAAGGCCGGTGCCTCCGAGGGCGCGGCTGCGCGCCTTGTCCACGCGATAGAAGCGTTCGAAAAGCCGGGGAAGATGTTCCGCGGCAATACCACAGCCGCGGTCCTCAACGTTGATTACCACCTCTCCATCCTGTCCGGCCCGTATGGCGACCTCGCTCCCCGACGGACTGTACTTGACGGCATTGTCAATGAGATTGGTCACGGCCTGTTCGAAAAGCGACGGGTTGATGCGCGCCTCGATGTCGGGCGCGCACTCGAGAGAGATGGCGATATCCTTTGCGGAAGCCTTTTTCACGCAGAGCTGCATGGCGGCTTCAAGCGGTTCGCGGATGCCCATGAGACCGAGTTCGATGCTTGCCTTTTCCTCGCCTTCTTCGACGCGGGACAACATCAGCAAGTCGCCCAGAATCGCATTGAGCCTGTCGGACTGCTTGGCTACAATCTCGAGAAAGCGGCGGGCATCCTCGGGACTTTCGAGGGCCCCGTCCAAAAGGGTCTCCACAAAGCCCTTGATCGAAGTAATGGGCGTACGTAATTCATGGGACACATTGGCCACGAAATCGCGGCGCACCTGCTCGAGACGGCGCAATCGGGTCACGTCGTTGAGCACGACCACCGCGCCGATACCTTTGCCGTGGGCGTCGCGCAGTACACTGCCGTGAACCTGCAAGATGCGTCCGCCCTGGCTGAGGTTGCCAAATTCACTTTCCTTGGGCTTGGCGCTGTTCAGTATTTGCAAAACAAACTGCGAAAGCGGCGTATTGGGCGCGATCTCCCGAAGAAAGGCGTTTTGCGTCTGATCAAAGTTAATGCCCGTCAAGCGCGCCGTCGCCTGATTGAAGGTCATGATGCGGCCGTGATTATCCACCGCCAATACGCCCTCGACCATACTGGAAAGCACGGCTTCCTGTTGATTGCGTTCCTTGATGACGGAACGCAGCCGTTCATTGAGTTGCGCCGCCATTTCATTGAGCGACTCGGACAACATTGCCGCTTCACTGAGGCGCGGTATTGGGAGGGGATCGGAAAAATCGCCTTGAGCGAAACGCCGCACGCCTACGGTCATGGTTTCGACGGACCGGTTTAAACTTCTTGAGACCAGCATGCTGATGAGCAGCGTTAACAATGCGACGCCCGCAGCCGCGACAAAAATGCGCAGATACACCCAGGCGAGTACGGCATGGACGTGGGCGAGCGGCAACGCCACGCGGCCCACGCCGATTAAATCGGCGTCTCTATACAATGAAAAGGCATGATAGAACATGTTCAGGTTGAGGGTGTCGCTGTATCGAATACTTGAGCTTGACTTGTGCGTAAGCGCATCACGCACCTCTGCACGCTCGCCGTGATTATCCATGGTTGCCGGATCGTGCTCAGAATCGGCAAGCACCGTTCCATCGGGCGCCATCACCGTGACGCGCGCGCCTGTTTGCGTCGTCCAGTCATGGCAGCGACGCCCGAGCTCTTCGTAAGCCCCGGTTTCAAGATGCGCCTTTATCTCGTGTTGAAACAAACGGGCATAGGTTGCAAGGTCTTCGGCGATGTGCTGATGATAGGCGCGACGAAAGGCGTCCAGTGACGTCAGGGTGATAATGATCAACGTCGCCAGCGCCACCAGCAGACAGGTGACGAAAATAAAACTGGAGATAGATATCTTGCGCATTAATCCACAAACTTATAGCCGACGCCGCGCACGGTTTTGACATATTCGCCCGCCTCGCCCAGTTTCTTGCGCAACCCCGCAATCTGCACATCCACGGCGCGCTCTGTGACGGCGTAATGCTCGCCGCGGATGGCGTCGACGATCCGATAGCGGGTGAACACCCAGCCTGGACGACGGGCCAGCAGGTGAAGGATGGCAAACTCGGTGTAGGTGAGCGGGACAACCTCGCCCTGATACTTGACCTCGTGGCGTCCGGGATGGATGCTGAGCGCGTCAAAATTCAACACGTCGTCCTCGGAGGCCATGCCCCGCCGATTGCGCCGCAGCACCGCATGGACCCGGGCCATGAGGACGCGCGGACTGAACGGCTTGGTGATATAGTCGTCTGCGCCCAGTTCAAGTCCGGCGACAATATCCGATTCCTCGCCCTTGGCCGTCAACATGATGATCGGGATAATAGCGGTATCGGGGTCGCGCTTCAATCGCCGGCATACCTCGAGGCCGTCAATTTCAGGAAGCATCAGATCAAGCAGCAACAAATTGGGCGGTTCTTCCTCGACCCGCTTCAACGCCTCTTCGCCGGTCATTGCGCGGGTTACCTGATAGCCTTCCTTATGCAGATTGTAGCACACCAGTTCGAGAATGTCGGCGTCATCCTCAATTACCAGCACATGAGGTTTCGTATTTCGGGCCATGAGTAGGGTCCTCTTTTGCCGCTTCAGTCACGCCATGTAATACCAAGACGAACACGGCGTCATGAATCTCCGTTTAACCGGAATAGCAACGCTTTATTGCGTCTATTATATGCGTCTTGTGTTTATATTTTGTAATTTTCGGGCGTGGATTCCGTAAAAAAACAGTGAGATAATTATGAGCCCTCTGCCCGGGAAATGAATCGCGTCCATGCAGCGCCTAACAACGCTCATTTTTCTATGGGACAGGCAACATCAGGAAAACATCCACATCGTGGGGTAGGCGGCAGATTCGGTGAGATTTGCGCTGGGGAGACCTCCCCAACCACCCGGTTCTCCTCAACACGTTTTTTCAGTTCGTTGATTTCCACAAGCTCTCCGCTGTTCGGCTCTGCGCCGCGCAGGCGTTCAGGCAACCATTTGCGCCATGCCGGGAAGAACAGGTCAATATACGCCACGCGTCGTCTATTGATGTCGCGTGGAACCGCTTTATCCGCCTCGAACATGCGCGGGTAACGACGGGCAAGGCTGTCGCACCAGCCTGCACCGTAAGTCACTGTTGCCGGGAACAAGGTCTCTCCGTAATAATAGACGAGCGTCTGCTCCATGGGCGAGCCGTCCGGATAGGCATGAGGACGGCATAAAGGCGTATGACCGCCTTTCTGCGTAAAGAAAAAACGCCCCGTAATACGCATGGCGCGCTTGCTTGTCCGACGTCCGGTCTTGAGATGTCCGTCCAACGCGCTTTTACCGCGAGGATTCTCACAGGGCCGCCAGTCGTCCATGAGGAAACAGCGATTATACAAAAATGCGTTTCCCTGCCGGTCCGTAATCTCAAAGTAATCGCCCAGCCAGGACGCATGATAGCGGATGTTCCGGTCAAACATATTCGCCAGTACATTGGGCAGCGCAGGCGCGTCATCATCGTCGTACCGGGTTGGCGTGGTGTATGGCGGTGCGGCATCGTCGTCATAATGAATCTCACCCCAGAACGAGGCGCGAAAATAGGCGAGCCAGGCGAGCGCATCCACATGGTCCGGCAGCGAGTCCGATAGCGCGCCAATCCGTTGCGACAGGCGGTTGCGGGTAAACCCATCGAGGCGGTCGAGGGCGATGATTGGCAACTCGGGCGGACTCGTGGGCGTCAGACCATGGACCTGGATAATGGGGGATATCGTCTCCCAATGATCGCGCCAATATTCCTCAAACAGACATACCCGCAACACATGCCAGCCGCTGAACACATGGAGCGGGCTGCTCATGTCCTGAAACACATGATGCGCCCTGCCCGCAAGATACCAGGCCGCCTCCAGGTCCTGGCGCGTCAGCGCATCGCGCGCGTTCAGGCGGTCAAGGCGCGACAGCAGCGCTTCGACATACCGCACCGCCGAACCGCCCGGCCCCCGACGACCGATGAACCCGCGCCGCGTAAGCGGATTATGGGCATGGTTAAGGGGCCGTGGACCGCGGTCCTCTTCAATAATGCCGCGTTCGAATGCGTTAGCATGCGTTGCCGATGCCAGGGAATGCCCGCACAGCTCCAGCGCCTCCCGGGCCAGAATGGCGTGGCCCGGCAGATGATGCTTTTCATACAGGACTGTGTCGGCAATGAACGGTTGCAATCCGGCGATGTTGTTGCGGCTGGACGCAGTCAGGGCCAAAATCAGCAGACGAAGTCGGCTGCGTATGCCCGGGGGAGACGCCTCAAGCGCCCATGTTGCCAAGGTGTTTGCGCCGCGAGGGGGATCGCGGCGTAACAACAATTCCACCCATTCGACACGTTCCCAATCATTGTCAAACAGCGGACCGTTCTCGATGCCGTCAAGATGGCGCAGCGCGTTGCGCGCGGCCCGCAAAGCGCCCTGGTGCGTCTCTCGCTGCGTCGCTTCTTCAAGAATGGACCGGGCGAGGACGGTTTCCGTGAGACCCAGCGCGGCATAGGCCTCACGTCTGACCAGAGGGTCCTTGTCGTCTTTCAGCGACAGCGGTATGTCCAGCGGCGCGTCACGGCCCTGTTCAAGCAACAGCCGCGCCGCATACAGCCGCGTCAACGGGTCCGTGTGTCGCAGTAGCGCCAACACTGCCGTCTCATGTCCGGCCAAATCCGTTCCCGCAAGCGCCGCAAGACTGGCGCGTCGCAGCGGACCTGATTCAATGGTCCATGCCTCGTCGAGCAGTCGTCGCGCCGTCGCGTCGTTCAGGGGCATTGACGCAAGCGCGTACAAGGCGCTTGTGCGCGCGGCGGGATGCGCCTCACCGTCCAGCGCCAGCCGCTGCAGCGCTTCTTTATGGAAACGTTGTCCTGTCTCGCGAATATACCGCGCCATGCGATACTGTTCCACCGGCGCGCCATGCGCCAGCCGCGCTTCGACATACGGAACCGCTTCCTCGCTGCGCAACGCCAACGCCAGCACGAACCGCCATTGATCAGGTCCTTCGGTCTCAAGCGCTGCGTTCACGAGCTCAGACATCGGCATCTCGACCAGGGAGGCGTCAAAAAAGTACAGAAATGTTTCGCTCAGGCGATCAAGGAGCGTTTCCTCGGTTGTCGCATCAATTCCCAGGCGTGAAAGGGTAAATAAAAACGCCTTGTTGCATGGGGTAGGGGCGCCCAAGGGCGCCTCGGCGTCATGTGCAGACAACGCAGGCGGTAGTGGCGACAGCAGGGCATGATTCCCGTTGCCCCATTGCGTCGCGGCAATGCCCAAAAAAAACATTAACGCAAGTACGAGCAATATGAATGTAATAGGACGACAAGGGCGATATTTCATGACCGTTCCTGAAGAATGACTGCGGACAGCGCCGATGGCGTTAACATCATTTAAAAAAATGGCCAGACGTTTAAACCGCCGGCTGATTAATCCTTTACGGCTATGCTATGATTTCAGGAGCACTGCGGCGCGTGGCTTTCAGGCCGTACGCTGCAATCATTATGCCGCACCGATGCGCGTTTTTAAAAACCTGCTTCAATCCTGGTTGCCGAATAAAGGAGTTCGAACCAATGTATCGTACACCCTTGTCTATCTGTCTTGTTCTTTATGTCTGGGCGGGCGCAACGCAAGCGGCTCCAGGCATTACCCTATATGTCGCGCCGGACGGCAACGACGGTTGGTCCGGGACCTTATCTGAAGCGGCCGTCTCGGGCGGAGACGGGCCGCTGGCCTCGCTTGCGGGCGCGCGCGACCGGATACGGAAGACCAAAGCGACCGAAGGGTTGCCCGAGGGCGGTGTTGTCGTGGAATTGGCGCCTGGGACCTATCGGCTTGAGGAAACCTTCCTGCTAACCGCCGAGGACAGCGGCACTGCTGACGCGCCCGTGGCGTATCGGGCGCGGGAAAAAGGCGCGGTGCTTATTACCGGCGCCGCAGCGGTGGACCAGGTCGCCCCGGTAACCGAGGCTGATATACTCGCGCGTCTTGCCCCTGAAGCGCGGGACCATGTGGTGCAAGCGGACCTGGGCGCGCTTGGCATTACGGAATTCGGCTCGCCCGCAGGCGGCGGCATCGAGTTGTTTTTTCAGGGCGCGCCCATGACGCTCGCGCGTTGGCCCAATGAAGGTTTCGCGCGGATCAAGGACATTGTCGTGGACGACGGCCACCAGATACATGGGCAACGGGGCAGCAAAACGGGCCAGTTTGTCTATGAAGGCGACCGACCCAGTCGTTGGGCCGCCGAGCCGTCGGGCTGGCTGCATGGTTACTGGTTCTGGGACTGGTCCGACGAGCGCCAGGCCATTGCGGAGATTGACGTCGAACACACTTGGATTCGTCTGGCTGAGCCGTACCATAACTACGGCTATCGAAAAGGACAGTGGTACTACGCGTACAACCTATTGTCCGAATTGGACGCACCGGGCGAGTGGTACATTGATCGCGACGCCGGCATCCTCTATTTCTGGCCGCCCGCGCCTTTTTCCCCGGGCGATATTGTCGTATCCGTCCTGTCCCATCTCGTGACTATCGAGGACGGACAGCACATCACGTTGCACGGGCTGGTCTTCGAGGGCGCGCGCGGCCTGGCAATTGCCGTGGGACGCGGCGCGTCCAATCGCATCGCCGCAAGCGTCGTGCGCAACAGCGGCGGCCACGCCATCGGCATAACCGACGGCGTGGGTCATCACGTTTATGGCTGTGACATGTACAACCTGGGCGGCGGCGGCGTCATGGTCAGCGGCGGCAACCGCGAGACCCTCGAGGCCGGCAGCCATGTGGTCGAAAACAATCATATCCATCACTACGGGCGCTGGCGCCGCATGTACCAGCCCGGCATCGCGTTGCGCGGCGTGGGTCATCAGGCGCGGCACAACCACATCCATGATGCGCCCCACATGGCCATCCAGTTTTCCGGCAACGACCACCTTATTGAGTTTAATGAAATCCATCATGTCTGCCTCGAATCAAACGACGCGGGCGCCATTTACACCGGACGCAATTGGACCATGCGCGGCAATATCATTCGCCACAATTACTTGTACGAAATTCTCGGCTTCGAGGAACGGGGCTGTGTGGGCGTCTATCTTGACGACATGTTCAGTTCGGCGGCCATCGAGGGCAACGTCTTTTACCGGGTCACCCGGGCGGCCTTTATCGGCGGCGGCCGGGATTGCAGCGTGACCAACAACATCTTTGTCAACTGTACGCCCGCGTTGCACGTGGATGCGCGCGCACTGGGCTGGGCGCATTACCACGCGGACCAGTGGATTGAAGAGGGCCAGACGGAGAACACGTTGCAGGGCGTTCGATACAACAAGCCT
>NPIE01014550.1_pt1 | contig 18959 bp, 16 predicted proteins | sample 8637661 | NCBI WGS metagenome assembly NPIE01 (sample SAMN07420842, study PRJNA396082) | bioreactor metagenome | isolation source: sample BA12 brine-fed electro-methanogenic bioreactor BA | place: Japan: Kochi | collected 2016-12-09
ATGTTCTTCTGGTTGACCCGCCCCTCCCGACCGATGGAAAAGAGGATGGAAAACTGCTGCTGATTCAGGTTGTACGGCATAAGTATCTGGTCGGCCTTCTTCCGCAGCATTCCCCCGATATTCATCAGTTTTCCGATGATAAGAGGGGCCATCTCCACTTTGTTCATCTCTTACTCCTCACATTAAGCTGTTTGCTATGGTATCATATTTTAGTTGACAAGGAAACTAAATAATCGTATATTGTTTCCATGGAAACTATATTACAAAGGAAGGAATGACTATGCCCAACATTATTTTTGAAGGCGGGGTACTCAGTACCGAAAGCAAGAATAAACTGATCAGAGAGCTGACCCGCACTGCATCGGAGATTACCAGTATACCCGAGTCCTCCTATACGATTCTCCTCAAAGAGAACCCCATTGAGAACTGGGGAATTGGGGGAGAGCCTCTGACCGGGATTATGAGACGATCCCACAGCTGAGAAGGTGTCCAGCGGCCGCCCGGGCGGCTGCTGGATCTATCTTCAATCGAAAAACTTTCCCTTATAGAAATTCTCATTTCCAAGTCTCTTTGCAGTCATCCTGAACACAACACAACCATCCGGACATACAATATCCTTGCTATATTTGCTGTTTCCACCAAGGTTCTCCAAATCTCCGCCGCTCCTGACCGCTTCCATTATGGGGAACATCATCATCATTGTTTTTGAGCAAATACCCTGACCATCCATATTTACAGGACAGCCATATGTGCAGGTGTATGTATCTCCGATTTCCTCACCATTTCTGCAATATCTTTCCGTATGATCACTCCGAAGAAAACTTGTTACCACAATTTCCCATTCATACTCTTCATGATACCATTTATTCATAATTTACTCCTGATTCTCATTTATCGGACTTATTATCGATAGCACAAATCGGCAAAAAAATATCAAGCGAAAGTCGTTTTATGCAAATCTTTCCGAAATGACTACTCAACCTTTTTGTTCTTTCTATGATCATTCATTTCAGCTATTTCCTTCTCACTTACAGGTAAATAATATGAGGGACATCTGTTTACATAAGCCCAGTACTTATCGCCATATGACCAATGCCACCATTCTGCAGGATAATTGATGAATCCATTCATTTGCATAACTTGTATCAGGATTTTTCTGTTTTTCCTTGCTTCTTCATTAATTGATTCATTATGCAAAAAAGTTTTATTTTCAGTTTCGGAAGGTTCATCGTTGAAATTTGTACCCATCCAGATTTCCTTGCCATTCTTTAATAAAACAACATCAACAGCTCCACCTGTCGGATGTCCTGCGACTTCAATTGGAGCAACATACGCACTTACCATTTTTAATATTTCTTTGACACTTTTATCTTTATATGTTTCCTGATACTTCATCAAAACATTCTGAAAGCTTTTTTCTTGTCTTTCTTTCGATCTGTATCCTTCTTTCAGGCAGAGATTATATCCTTCTGGCAACAGCAAATCTGCCGCACATAGTTTTTTTAGAACGCTTTCTCTGACATAACAAAAATATTCTGAACGACTCGATATCTGTGATCTGCTTTCATCTACCGATATTTTTTTCCGGGCATCTATCAAGTACTCATTATAATTTTCATGAGCAATATTTTTATCAATAATGTCACTTAGCATAATTTCCATAATAATCCCTGACCTCCTATGCTTCCGGATATCTCCGTCTTCTCAACTTATAACAATTATCTGTTGAGTAATAGCTCTTCTCTCTGGAAGGGTTACAATTCGTGTCAGGCCTTCATGTATGCTTATAGCTTGTTTTAATCTGATATCTTTTTTTGAACAGCTTATCCGCAATGAAGACTGGCGGTCATTCTAAACAATCAGCTTCATATAATTATCATCTCAGACAAACATTCGGATTCATTATTATCACCAAATGGTTCTGCCCAGACGATTGATTGCTTTCTTCATCACCTTTTCCCGGTATCCCTTCTCGCTTCCACTCCATTAATTTGAACAAGGAGATCAGCTACTATCTTGATACGGGAGAGGCGGATGTGAATGGTGCGTCCACCACAGACCTTACAGGATTGAACCCGGAGTCAGTTCTTGATACTCACCTGCTGGACGCTTACACTAACAGCCGCTTTACATGATTCAATACGGAAAGTAAGGCTTCCTGCGGTCAGGTTTCTCACGGAGCTGCTCCCCAGTGATTGACAGTCCTCAAATCATCCGCCGCAGAAAGTCCTGTATCCTGGGGTGGTCGGGGGCGGAAAAGAGGGCATCCGGGGACTGATCGGCGATAATCTTTCCGTTGTCCATAAAGATAACCCTGTCGGATATTTCCCTGGCAAAGGCCATCTCATGGGTCACCACAAGCATGGTCATATTTTTCTCTGCAAGAGCGCGAAGCACCGCGAGAACCTCTCCCACCAGTTCCGGATCCAGGGCGCTGGTCGGTTCGTCGCAGAGCAGAATATCCGGCTCCATTCCCAGTGCCCGGGCAATGGCAACCCGCTGTTTCTGTCCCCCCGAGAGCTGTGCGGGATAGGCGTCCCGTTTCTCTTCCAGTCCCACCTGACGCAGCAGCTCGACCGCTTTCTCCTCCGCCCGCCGGCGCTCTTCCCGCATGACTATAAGCGGCGCTTCCATCACATTTTCAAGAACGCTCTTGTGGGGAAAAAGGTTGAAGTGCTGAAAAACCATGCCCAGTTTCATGTTGGCCGCCCGTACCGCGTGGTGGTCCAGGTGCCGCCGTCTGCCGTCATCATCAAAGCAGACGACCGGCTGCTCCTCGATCCGGATACAGCCCCCGTCAATGGTCTCCAGCTGGTTGATGCAGCGCAGAAGGGTGCTTTTCCCGGAACCTGATGGTCCGATTATCGAGACAACCTCCCCCTCCGATACCTCCAGATCCACCCCGTCCAGAGCGGCCAGGGGACCGAAATACTTGCGGATTCCCTCAATGGTAACCATCCTCATCCCTCAACCTCCAGCTTCTTCTCGAGTCCGTCAAAAAACCTGATAATGACGCTGGTCATCAGGAGATAGATAACCGCCGCGATAACGAAGGGCAGAACGCTGAAATCGCGGGTAAAAATTTCCTTCGCCGACCGCAGGAGGTCGCCCATGCCGATAACCACCACCAGGGCGGTATCCTTGACCAGGGTAATAGCCTCGTTGCAGGAGGGCGGCAGGGTCCGCCGCAGTGCCTGGGGCAGGATAATCCTGCGCATGGACTGCCAGTAGGTCATGTTCAGCGCCCGTGCTGCTTCGAACTGCCCCTTGTCTATCGACTGGATGCCGGATCGGAAAATTTCCATCATGTAGGCCGCGTAATTGAGAATAAAAGTGAGGGATGCAGCCATAAAGGGAGAAAGGCTTATTCCGAAAATGGTCAGCCCGTAATAGAAGAAGAAAAGCTGGAGCAGCAGGGGCGTACCGCGGAAAATCCAGGCGTAGCCGGACAGCAGCCTGTCCAGCCACGCAGGCCCCGAAACCCTGCCGAGGGAGAAGAGGATGGCAAGAGGTACCGAGCCGACAACCGTAACCGCATAAATTTTAAGGGTAAGGCCGCATCCCGAAAGGATGTGGCCCGTTACCGAAAGAAAATAATCCAAAACGGCTCCCGGTCAGTCGAGAACTACGTCTTCACCGAACCATTTTTTGCTGATTTCGGCTGCGGTGCCGTCGGCCCGCATATCGTCAAGGGCCTTGTCCACCGCTTCGCGGAAAGAGTTGTCGGCCTTGCGGAAGCCGATTCCGTACTCTTCGCTGCCGAAATTATCGCTCAGAACGGCGTATATTCCGGGCCTCTTTGCGATATAGTAGCGTCCCACAATCTCATCAAGGACGACAGCCGATGATCTGCCGGCCGCAAGATCCATGAGCGCCTCTATGTTGTTGGAGTACTTCTTCAGCTCTTTAAAACCGGCAAGAACCTCCGGTTCTCCCGAGACTGCCTCTTCGCTGGAGGATCCGAGCTGTATGCCGACCACCTTGCCCGCAAGGTCGGCCTTGGATGCTACTTCGCCGTCCGCCTTGACCACGATAATCTGGCGGTTTGCGAGATAAGGTTTGGAGAAATTTATTTTCTCTTTCCTGCTCTCGGTAATGGTCATTCCGTTCCAGACCATGTCTATGTCACCTTTGTTCAGCGAAAGAATAACCCCGTCCCAGTCCACCGGGCGCAGTTCCAGCTCGACTCCAAGCCGGTCCGCCACTTCCCGTGCCAGATCAATGTCGAAACCGTCGATATCACCGTCCTCGTTTCTGAAACCCATGGGGGGAAAACTGTCGTCCAGCCCAAGAACAAAAAAGCCCTGTTCCGTCACTTTTTCAAGGCTCCGGTCACCGCCCTCTTCCTTTTTGGCGCAGGACCATAACAGGGGGATCAGGAACGCAAGAATAACTATCCGCTTTACTGTCAGCTTCATCATAAACTCCTGTTGCATAAATATTGTTGTTTTTGTATTGCTGAACAGTATCGGATAGGGGCTCTCTTGATCAATAGACAAGCCCCTCCTTTTCCTCAAAAACAGTAATCCGGTTTATGGACAAGGGCCCGGTTCCGGTACATACTTAAGGACCGACAAGAGCATGGATACAGGGAGCCTGCTGCATGGTTGAGCTTATTGAAGTAAAAAGCAAAAAGCTGTTGAAGGATTTCATCAGATTTCCCTTCACTCTTTACCGGAACCACCCCTTCTGGGTTCCCCCCATCTTCCAGGACGAATGGAACACCCTCAATCCCGGGAAAAACCCCGCTTCAAAGTTCTGCGAAAGCCGCCTCTTTCTTGCACGGAAAAACGGCAAGTATGCCGGACGGATCGCCCTTATTCTCAACCACCGGTACATCAAGAAATGGGGAAAGAAGCTGCTGCGCTTCGGCTGGGTGGATTTTACGGATGACCCGGAGGTCTCCTCCGCCCTCTTCGCTGCGGCTGGGGGGTGGGCAAAGGAGCTTTGCCTGGAGGGAATTCATGGCCCCCTCGGATTTACCGACCTGGACCCCGAGGGGATGCTGGTGGAGGGCTTCGACGAGGAAGGGACCCTTCCCATGATATACAACCACCCCTACTATCCCCGCCATCTCGAGGCGGCGGGATACCGGAAGGATGCGGACTGGTTCCAGTTTGAAATTACCGTCCCGGAAGTGCTGGGATCAAAGTTCAACCGCCTTGAAAACATCGTCATGAACCGCTACAAGCTCCGGCTCCTTGCTCCGAAGAGCAGAAAAGAACTCCTGCCCTATGCCCACGGAATTTTCGATGTCATGAACAGCGCCTATTCGGAACTCTACGGAGTGGTGGAACTGGATGAGGAGCAGATTCAGGCCTATATAAAGCAGTATTTCGGTCTGGTGAACCCCGACTTCATCAAGCTTATTCTCAACCGGGATAATGAGGTCATTGCCTTCGCCGTCGCCATCCCGCGCCTCTCCGCGGTCCTCCGCAGACACCGGGGCCGCCTCTTTCCCTTCGGTGCCATCCACCTCCTCCACACCCTGCGCCGCCCGAAGGAGCTGGTCTTCTACCTTGTCGGCGTCCGCCCGGACTACCAGGTAAAGGGCGTAAGCGCCGCCCTGATGAGCCGGCTCTACCAGGAGTGCATCGACTACGGAATAAGGACCGTGCAGACCTGCGGGGAACTGGAGAACAACTCCAACATCGTCACTCTGATGAACAACTTTGAAAACCGGCGGCACATACGGCGCCGCTGCTACATTAAAGAGGTTTGAAAAAGCCCCCGGAATGAAAGTCCGGGGGCATAAGATCAGCGCAGAGTATGGTCCCGTCTTACTTGTCTTCCCTCATGTAGCTTACCGCCAGAGCAGCAGGGGCCCCTACCTTCCTGTTATGGGTCTCCCACCAGGTCATAATAACCAGTACAAGCACCGTCGCCAGATAGGGCGCCATGTTCAGATAAGCCGCGGGAATATCGGTTCCCGATGCCTGAAGCCGGAACTGCACCGCATTTATCCCGCCGAAGATAATGGCTCCCAGAATGGCCCTGCCCGGATTCCACATGGAGAAGATAACCAGGGCAATTACAATCCATCCCCGTCCTCCGGTAATGTTCTCGGTCCAGCCCGGAGTGTAGCTGAGAGAGAGGTGCGCTCCGCCGAGTCCAGCCATCATTCCGCCGAAAATGGTGTAGATATACCTCAGTTTCGTCACCCCGACGCCCATCGCGTCGGCGGTCCGGGGGTTCTCACCCACCGCACGAAGGTTCAGTCCGTATCTGGTTTTGTACATGAAAAACCAGGCGGCGGGAATAATCAGAAAGACCAGATAGGTAAGCGGGTCCTGGTTGAAGGCCGCCCCCAGAATCGGAATCTTCGAGAGTCCTGGAATGGAAACGGCGTGAAAGCGCTCGGCCACAAGGCCCGCAAGATAGCGGCTGTTGCTCTCGGGTCCAAGGCGCTGGCCCAGAAAGCTGGCAAAACCGGTTCCGAAAAGGGTAATGGAGAGTCCGCTTACCACCTGATTGGCCCGCATGGTTATCGAAAGAAAGGCGTGAATCGAGGATAGGACCATCCCCACAAACATCGCCATAATTACCGCAAGGAAGAGACTTCCCGTATGGTAGGCCGTTGAAAAGGCGGTTACCGCACCCATCAGCATCATCCCTTCTATTCCCAGGTTAAGGATACCCGAGCGTTCGGTATAGATCTCCCCGATGGTTGCGTAAACGAGACTCGTCCCCGCTTTGAGGGTTATTGCCAGAATTGTAGTAAAAAGCATAATCATTTTACTGCCTCCTTATCGGCAGCCGGAGAATCCGCGGCGAAGGGCCGGATAAGCTTGAGCCGGTACTCGGTAAACAGGCTGCCAGCAAGCATGGGGAAGAGAATCATCCCCTGCATGACCAGCCCCATGGCAGCGGGAAGCCCCATGGTCATCTGCACCTGGTCGCCTCCTACCAGAAGCGCAGCCATAAGCACACCAACAAAAAGAGCGGCTATGGGGTTCAGCTGGCTCAGCCAGGCAACAATAATAGCGGTGTAGCCGTAGCCGATGGAGAGACCCTGCTGAAGACGGTGACTAATCGCCGTAACCTCCCCTGCACCGGCCAGGCCAGAAAGGGCGCCGGAAAGGAAGAGAGCCAGCAGAATATTTTTTTTAATGTTTACTCCCATGGTCTTTGCGGCCCTCGGATTGTTTCCTATCATTTTCAGCTCGAAACCCCAGCGGGTGCGGTTCATGACCACCCAGAGCACCAGTCCGATTATGATGGCCAGCCAGAGCCCCGCATGTGCCCGTCCGGAAAAGCGCGGCAGCCAGGCCTCCTGGGGAAAAGGCCGGGTACCGGGAAAGCCGAAGCCCTCCGGATCGCGCCAGGGGCCGTAGTAGAGCCCCTCTGCAAAGAGAATGGCCACATAGTTAAGCATGAGGGAGGTCAGGGTTTCATCAACCCCCAGTCCCACCTTGAGCCCCGCCGGAATCCCCGCCCAGAGCGCCCCCGCGGCGGCGCCCACAATAAGCGCAGCCGGAAGCAGAAGCCAGCCCGGCAGCCAGGAAGACCAGAAGAGGGCCACCCATGCGGCAGCAACGCCCCCGAAAGTCAGCTGTCCCTCGGCGCCTATGTTCCAGAAACGCAGACGGAAGGCGATTGAAACCCCCAGACCCGTAAGCATAAGCGGAATAGCCTTTACGAGGGTTTCGGTGAAATCGCGCCAGGTACCGAAAGCCCCGCCGAACATTCCCGCGTAGGTTCTGAGCGGATTGGTCCCGAAAATAATCAGCAGGACTCCCGTAAGAACCAGACTGGTAATAAAACTGAAAACCGGAACCAGGACAACCGCCCGCCGGCTCATGACTTTGCGTTTTTCGAAGATCAGTCTCATCTGGAGCTACTCCTCATTGCATGTTGCGGCCGCGAGCTTTGCAGCCTCTTCTTCGGCCTTTGCGAGAGGAACTCCGGCCATCATCAGGCCGAGGGTTCCGATATCCGCTGCCGCGGAATCGACCACACCCATCACCTGTCCCTCGAACATAACCGCAATCCGGTCGGCCACCGAGAGCAGCTCCTCCAGATCCTCGGAAACAAGAAGCACCGCCTTGCCCTTATCCCGCTGCGCCACCATCTCCTTGCGCACCGCCTCGGTCGCCCCCACATCCAGGCCCCTGCTCGGATAGGCAGCCACCAGAAGCCCCCCGCAGGCGTCGATCTCCCTGGCAAGGATGGTCTTCTGGATGTTTCCTCCCGAGAGAAACTTCACATGGGTCCCGGGACCCGGGGTGGTAATCCGGAAGACATCGATCAGCTTCAGAGCCATGCTCAGTATGCGCCGCGGGTCAAGAAAGCCGCCCTTGAGCAGAGGAGCCTTCCGGTATCCCTTCATGGCCAGGTTGTTCGCCACACTCATATCCCCGACCACGCCCATGGCGATCCGGTCCGAGGGAATATGGCTTACTCCGGCCTGGATCATCGCAAAGGGGCTTTTCCCGGTCATATCTTTTTGCTCGAAGAAGAGCTTTCCGGCGGTCGGCCGCTGGAGCCCCGTTACTATTTCGGTCAGCTCCCGCTGGCCGTTTCCGGCGACCCCCGCTATTCCCATAATTTCTCCCGAACGGACGGCCAGGTCCACCCCTTTCAGGGCGGGCAGTCCCTTCTCACCGTCCGCACATATCCCGGAAAGTTCCAGAACCACATCGCCGGGAGCCGCCTCGCCCTTCTCCACCCTGAACAGGACCTCGCGTCCCACCATAAGGCGGGCAAGCTCCTGGGGAGTGGTTTCCGCGGTCCGTTTGACCGTTACCAGTTTTCCCTTCTGAAGTACCCGCACCCAGTCGGAGAATTCGATAACCTCTTCCATTTTATGGGTTATAAAAATGGCCGAGCGGCCCTCGCCGGTCATCTGCTTGAGAACGCAGTTAAGCTCGTCGGATTCCTGAGGGGTCAGTACCGCAGTCGGCTCGTCCAGAATAAGGATCTTCGCCCCGCGGTATATCTGCTTGAGAATCTCCACCCGCTGCTGCTCTCCCACCGAAAGCTGCCATATAAGGGCCGACGGATCCACCTTCATCGAGTAGTGTTCGGATATCTCTGCTATTTTCCGGCTGATCTCCCGCATGTCCGGAACCACGGAAACATCATTCAGACCAAGTATTATGTTCTCCGCAACGGTCATGGTATCCACCAGCATGAAGTTCTGATGAACCATGCCTATGCCCAGATCCATGGCATCCTTCGGATTGTTTATCTCCACGCGGTTCCCGTTTATATAAATATCACCCTCATCCGCCCGGTAAAGCCCCGCAAGAATATTCATGAGCGAGCTCTTTCCGGCGCCGTTTTCTCCCAGCAGGGCAAGAACCTCTCCGGAATAAAGCTCGATATCCACATGATCGTTTGCAACGACCCCGGGGAAACGCTTGGTAATTCCCTTCATCTCAAGAAAGGGTTTTTTCCCTTCTTCTTCTTTTCCCATCTCAGTGCAACCTTTCTAATTGATTAAGTAATGCTTGATCTCCCCCGCAGGGGCACTGTGCGGAGACAGCCGTCACATAAGCGGACCCGGCCGGGGCCGGGTCCGTCAGGTCTGTCCTTGAAAGAATCCGCTGAACTCAGTTGCCGGTTCTTCCCAGTACGCCTTCCACAAAAGTGCCCATATTGAGCATATCGGGATCGCTCATTTTCTGACCGTCCGCAACCATCATGGATCCGTCCTGGGCCTTTACCGGTCCCCAGAAAACGTCCCATTTTCCGCTCTCGATCTTTGCCTTCTCTTCTTCGACAAGGGCTCTGACATCTTCGGGTACCAGGGGACTGTAATCGGAAAGTTCAACTACCCCGTCTTTAAGACCGCCCCAGAACATGTGAGTCTTCCATACGCCGGCCATAGCCTGTTCGATGGTTTCAAGATAGTAGGGTCCCCAGTTCCACATGGGACTGACAAGGACGGTGTCTCCGACAAACTTGCCCATGTCCGAATCGTAACCGACCGAGATCTTTCCCCGTTCCTGGGCGGCCTTCTGGGGTTCGGTGGTGTCCTGGTGCTGGGTAATAAGGTCGCATCCGTCATCAAGCAGGGCAACAGCCGCTTCTCGTTCCTTGACGGGATCGTACCAGGTGCTTGTCCAGACAACCTTTACGGTGGCGGACGGATTTACCTTCTTTACACCCAGGGTAAAGGCGTTTATGCCCCGTACCACTTCGGGAATCGGGAAGGCGGCAACATAGCCGATCTGACCGTTCTCCGTTGCGCTTCCGGCAACCAGCCCGGAAAGGTAGCGGGCCTGATACATGCGGCCGAAGTAGGTGGACATGTTGTCCAGGGTTTTGTAGCCCGAGCAGTGCTCAAAATAGACATTGGGGAATTCCTGAGCCACCTCGTACATAAAGTCCATGTAGCCGAAGCTGGTCGCGAAGATCATGTCGTAGCCTTTCTGGGCATACTGACGGATTATTCTTGCCGCGTCGGGTCCCTCGGGCACGTTCTCGATAAAGGTGGTCTCCACCTTGTCGCCGAGCTTCGCTTCCACGAATTTTCGGCCGCGGTCGTGCTCATAGGTCCATCCCAGATCACCGGGAAGGCTTATGTAAACAAATGCCACCTTGAAGGGCTCATCACCTTTGTCGGCGGCTGCCGCTCCATCCTGCTGGCCCCCGGCAAACATAAGTGCCGGCGCAAGCATCATAAGCACGAGACAGCCAAGTAAAACCTTTTTCATCTCCACTCTCCTTTACATATTGCAGATTTTACAACATTGTACAACAGAATAGGGGGCAGTCAATGAAAATAAATTTTATACCTGCAGCTTTTCCGGGGGCCTCCCCGTCCCTGCGGGACGGGGCCGTTCATCTCCGGGGTCCGCTGCCGCTTCCGTCCCGGCGGAGAATACCGCCGGGACCGCCTGCGGCGCCCTCCGGATCACTGGCCTTTCGGGAGCCTAGAGTTTGGCTCCCAGGTAGGATGACAGTCTGAGAAGATCGGCGAAGACGCCTCCCGCGGTCACATCGGGACCGGCCCCCGGTCCCTGAACAACCAGGGGCTGTTCATGGTAACGGCTTGTGGTAAAGGCGCAGATATTATCGCTTCCGGAAATTCTCGCAAAGGAGTGGCTCAGGGGATAGCCTTTCAGCTCGACCCTGCAGGCCCCCTTATCGTCGATGGTCCCGACGTACTTCAGCACCTTCCCTTCTTTTTTGGCCTCCTGAAGCATGGCGTCCATCTCTTCGTCCATTTCTCCGAGGCGCTCCATGAATTCGGCCACCGGGACATCTTCCAGATGCTTCGGAACCAGGCTGCGGACGGGAACATCTTCCACCTCGGTTTTGTATCCCACCTCGCGGGCAAGAATAACCGTTTTCCGCACAATATCCATGCCCGAAAGGTCGTCTCTGGGGTCCGGCTCCGTATAGCCGAGATCCTTTGCCTCCGCAACCAGGGAGCTGAAGGGAGCGCTTCCGTCAAAGCGCCAGAAAAGATAGGCAAGGGTGCCGGAGAAGACCCCCTCAATGCCGAGAATGCGGTCTCCCGTCTGGATAAGGTCCCTCAGGGTACCGATTATCGGCAGGCCCGCTCCGACGGTGGTCTCATAGAGAAAGTGGCGCCTGCGCTCTTTCGCGCAATCCATCATCTCCCGGTACTCCGGCCAGGGGGCGGTTCCCGCTTTTTTGTTCGGTGTTATTATGTGAATGCCCCGCTTGAGCCACTCGGTGTAGTGCTTCGGCAGATCCGTGCTGGTTGTGCAGTCAATCAGGACGGAATGGGGAAAGTAGTCCGCCGCCACATGGTTCACAAACTTCTCTATATCGGTCTCAACGGCGTCCTCTTCAAGGCTCTTCTTCCAGCCCTTTATATCGCTTCCGTTCTCCGTAAGCGTCATTTTCCGGCTGTCGGTAATGCCCCGGACCCGGAGATCCAGGTTGAACTTCTCTCTCAGACGGGCGCTCTCCCCGGCTATCTGGCTGATAAGGGTTCCGCCGATAAGCCCCGGGCCGATAATGCCGATGCTCAGGCTCTGGGGAGAAAGGTAAAAACCCGCATGGAGCGCCCGCAGGGCACGCGGGGAGTCGGCCTCGCGTATCACGGCGCTGATGTTGCGTTCCGATGATCCCTGGGCGATGGCGCGGACGTTCACCCCCGCCTTTCCGAGGGCCCCGAAGAAGCCGGCGGCGATTCCGGGGATACCGGACATCTGGTCCCCTACGGCAGCCAGAATGGCGCAGTCCCTCTCCAGGACCACCGAATTGATACGGTAGCTTGCCAGCTCTCCGGCAAAGGTCTCAAGAGCGGTCAGCCGTGCAGCCTCTCCCTGACCGGCAGGCACCGCGCAGCAGATGGAGTGTTCGCTGGAAGCCTGGCTTATCAGAATAACCGAAATTCCGTTATTGTTGAGGGCCTTGAAGAGCCGTCCGGATATTCCCGGAACCCCTATCATACCGGCTCCCTCCAGATTAAGAAGGGCAATATCCGGAACAATCGAGAAGCCCTTGACCGGTCTGCCGACCCCCTTCTCCGAATCTCCGGATATTCTCGTTCCACCGGATGCGGGGGCGTCGAAATTGCGGACCCTTATGGGAATTTTCTTCATCATGGCCGGAGTCATGGTCTGGGGATGGAGAATATCCGCCCCGAAAAAAGCGAGCTCCGTGGCTTCCTGGTAGGTAAGCTCGGGAATAACCTCAGCCCCCGGCACCTTGTCGGGATCGGCGCTCATCACCCCGTCAAAGCCGGTCCAGATTCTCACTTCTTCGGCGTCGGTCAGGTTGGCAAAAATGGATGCGCTGAACTCGGCGCCGTCCCTGGGAAAGGATGCCCCGCCGCCCTCCTCAAGGGAGGCCAGGCCTCCGGGTACCACCAGAAGGCCGAAGGGCTCCGAAGCCTCAAGAAACCTCGCCCACCGGCTCCGGGTCTGTTCCCAGCACACCTCCGGTCCCGACTCGCTGAAACGGATAACAAGCAGTTCTCCCGCATCGCCGTAGCGTGCCGAAACCCCTTCCGCCGCAAGACGGGCGGCCACCGCACCGGCTATCCAGATGGTTCCCAGGGAGGATATGTAGTGGCGGGTCCGCTCGGAACAGTCGCCCACAAGCCAGATTGCCCGGACCAGATCCTCCAGATCCTGAAAATCCTGGCGGATACGCTCCTCTATGCCCTTGCGGAAGGGTGCCGGAACCATCTCTTCGATCATGGCAAAACGGTCCTGCCGAAGCTCTTCCATGCGGCCCCAGATCCGTTCCTCCCGGGTCATGGCATAGTCGGCAAGAGAAAGAAGCAGGCCGGTCACATCTTCTTCCGCGGTAAGGGAGACAATTGAACGCTCCCCTTCCGCAGGACTCGCAATCTCCATCAGTCGACCGATTCCCCCGGGGCTTCTGCAGGCCCGGCCATCAACCCTGTGAACTATCCAGCTGCTCATTGCTCTCTCCTTGTCATACCTGTCTGTCTCATTCTGACTGCAAAAAAAAATACCCGAAGCTCCCTGTTCGGCGCTCCGGGTATCTGCATTTGGCCGGTTTAAAAAAACCGAAATGCCCTGCTTTACGCCTTCACAACCTTGTTGCTTTTCAGGCAGCGGGTGCAGATCTTGATGGTTTTTTTCTGATTACCGACGAGAGCCTTAATCTTGACAAGATTAGGCTTGAAAACACGCTTGGTTTTTACTCCGATATGCTGACCGGCTCCGCCCGATTTCTTGGGCTGACCTTTTCTCGGTACGCTGTGGCCGGCTACCGTTCCTTTTCCGCAAATTTCACATCTCCGTGACATTTTTTCGTACCTCGATTAATTATTCACCCTAAAAAGGCATCGGAACTATACCAAATTCCTGAAAACATGTAAAGGGACTTGATCCGGTAATTAAAATATGGACAAGTCGAATCTTCGGCTTGACATCAAAAAAACCGCAGAAGAAGGCGATTCCAGGTGCGGCGGGAACAAATTGTGTATTCAGGCAGAAAAAATGATACCGAACGACATCGCGAAGCGCTAAAGAGAGGTATCATTTTTTCTGCCTTGGGAAAGCTGGTATTCTTCAGTCCGCACCTGGAATTGCCTGATATGGTCACTCAATCCTTACCGAATCGAAAAGATCTCCCGCCAGAAGCCCGGCCTCCTCAAAAGCGGCTTCCTCGATAAGCCGCGCGTTGCGGATAAAGTGATCCGGATGGAGCAGTATAAGATTTTCCAGCTCCGGCTCCAGTTCCGGACGCGCCTCGATCATGGCGGGAATGATATAGTCGTAGAAATAGGGTTCCACCCTGTCGGTGCTCTGCTGCATCAGATAAGCCATGAATTCATTGACCAGAAGGTAGGAATCATCCACATTGTACCGCTTCCAGTCCAGAAAGTGTTTCCAGAAGCGCTGCTCCTCCTCCGCCAGGGTCTCCCAGATGGCGAAGACCCGGTCCCGGAAGGGAGCGCTGGTAAAAAAAAGGCCGTGGTAGCCCTCGTGGACCAGGAAAAGGTACCTCAGACGGGCCGAAGACTCTTTGGAGAGCGAAAGAAGCCCTCCGTCGACCCCCTTCCAGCGCATATCGCCCGTCTCTTCAATTATACCGTTCTCAAGTAGAATCCGGCGGAGCAGCAGCTCTTCGGGGTTCAGCTCCACCGCTTCCGCGGCAGCCCGGGTAAAGAAGCGGGCAAGATCATCGCTGCGGTAGTCGTGGGCGTTCCAGCCGTGGCGGTGTTCAATCTTCTCGTTCGGCAGAACGGTACCGGCGCTCTCCTTCTTCTCAACAAAAAATGCAAGCCGTTTGAGCATTGCCGCCTGGATAGCGTAATCACGATAGTCAAATATAAGCAGCTTGGGAAAGAGGTTCCAGGAGTAGAGCTCGAAGTCGCTCCTCCGCCAGCTTGAAGCGGGACGATGAAGCATCTCGCCCATATCCGCGGGCAGGGGTTTCCACGATGTATCCATCCACCGGGCTTCCCTGCGAAGTTCTATCCGGACCCCGGAAAAGCCGGTCCCCTCAAGCTCCAGCCGTACATCCCCGCTCAGCTCCCGGGAGGGCAGAAAAGAGAGGGTATGGCTTCCCGGGCGAAGGCTCAGACGGTAGGTCTCCAGGTTTCGGCCGTCACCATATATAATGCCGAGGCGGGCGGAACCTGGAGCGAAGCTCTCATTTCCGCTCTCATACAAATAGAATACATCGAGAACGTTGCGGTAAAGGGCATGTGTCTGCCGCGGCAGCGACAAGTCCAGGCCGAATATCCCCTCACCCGCCATTCCGGAGTACACCGATACTCCGCTTCCGCCGGAGGAGAGAGGGAGGGTAAGATCCCATCTGTCATCGGCTTCGCCGACGGCAGCGGACAGGATAATGCCCTCTTCGGTCATCTTCCTGTCCGTCCCGGTTCCCGCTCCGCGGAGAAGAAATCGGGAAGCAGCCGGATGCTCTTCGGAGGAAAAACGGAACCAGACCGGCAGCCCGCCCTCATCGAGAGGCACCGCCGCGGTGCTCAGCCAGCCTTCCGGAGTCGCCGGTACGACAAGACTCCGGTAGATATCCCTGTCCCGCCGGTCGGATCCGAGGTCAAGGAGCATCTCCATCCCCGTGCCCTCATACTCAAACAGCAGAAAGGAGCCGCCCCCGGGAGCCGCTGCCTCTTCGGGCAGGTAGTACCGGGGAGTCGAAATGCTTTCTCCCGTAAGAACCAGCCGTCCTTCCTTCCCGGAAGGGATGCCAGGACGTTCATGAAGGCTCAGTTCTTCCCCGTCCTGAACAAAGCCCAGGTTCTCCACCTTCCCGGTACAGGAGAAAGAGGCAAACAGAAGCGGGAGAAGTATCAAGAGTCGGATCATCGGGTTCGCTCCTCTAGGGGTTCAGCAGAAGGATGCTGCGGGTCAGCAGCTCGGCCACTTCCCGCTTGCGCTCCGGTCCGAATTCCGGATCGTCCCTGACAAGGGAGTCGAACCTTCCACGAAAGTTTTCGGGAAGCACGGGCAGTTTAAGGACCTGTTCCTTCAGCTGCCGGCCCGAGGGTTCAAATTTGTGGTTGACCGCGAACATAAGACTGCAGACTGCCCGGATAAACCCGACCAGGCTTACCATATAAAAGAGAGAATCGCCGCGGATTACCGCCGAACCAAGGTCCGCGAGAAAGTGCTCCGCCCGGGCACGGTGAGACTCCGCAAGAAGCTTCCAGAAATCATCCTGAATGGAGTCCAGCTGCTCTCTTACATCGTGGAGCCAGGTGCCGGTTTCAAATATGATTCTCCCGTGGCGCAGACGATAGAACATGTAGGTTCCCGAATCACGAAAGGCGGGAAGATTCTCGACGGGATTACGCAGAAGGTGGTTAATCCGGTCTATATGCTTGTATTCAATCCGCACCGGAAGCATGTCGATGAAAAAACGGTCCTTCATGGCGTAGGAAGAGCTCTCGAAGGCACCCGCTCCGGAAAAAATCTCCTTGCGGTCTGCAGCTTCGGGAAGCGCCCCCCGGTAATAAACATCCATGCTGAGATAGAAATAGGGATCGTCCGGTGCAATCTCCGCCGACTCATGAAGCGTTATCGCCTCTATCCCCGGAATAACCTTGAGCTGTTCAATCAGCTTACGGGCAAGCTGTGCTACATCGTTCACCATTCGGGAACCTCCTTGTGCAATCATTGCCGGTGTGGCATGCTCAAGAGCATGAGTAGCCTCAAACCCGGCTGGTATATCGTACTTCTGCCCGGCGACAGTCTGAGCATGGAGCTTTCCGCTCTTCAGAACCATCTCTTCCGCTCCGCCGGAATTGTCCAGGCGAGGCTGCTGCCGCCATGCGCTCCGCTCTTTGCCCTGAATAGTAATGACTTTCCATCCGAAAAGCCACCCTCTGCCGGCCTCGGCAGGCAGATCGCTTCGGCTCTCCGGGAGATAAGCGAAGGTGAAATGCTTTACGGACCGGCCAGGCTCTCCGGCGGCTGCAGGCTCTCTCTGCCTCTGGAGAAAAACGGGGTTCCTCTCCTTCCGGATCCCGCTCTCCTTGCCCCCATCGGATTCTCCGTACCGCCGGTTCCCGAATCCCCGGCGGCTATCCTTCTGGCCCCCTTTACGAAAACCGAAAGCTTCGGAGAAGCGGCGGAGAGCGCTGTATCACTGTGCCGGGAAGTAAGCGGAGAGAAAAGGAAGACCGGCAGAACCCGGCCTTCCTTTCTCCGTATAGACAAGCTTACGGATGACGAATCGGAGTGGGCCCTCTTTCCTCTCCGTAGATAACCACGCGGTTTCGTCCGGTCTCCTTCGCCTCGTAAAGCGCCTTGTCGGCGCAGATATTTATGGCCGCCGCATCCCCGCAGAGGGGAAAACCGGAAATTCCGCAGCTGAAGGTTACACTGAAATTTTTATCATCAACCTGATGCAGTACCCTGGAAAAGGTCTCCCGTATCCCGTTCATTATCCGGGCAGCATCCTTGAGAGAGGTATTCAGAAGAATTACTCCAAACTCCTCACCCCCGTAACGGCCGATAATGTCGGTCCTCCGAAGTCTGTCCTGAAGAAGCCTCGAAAGATTCTTCAGCACCCTGTCTCCGGTCAGATGCCCCCAGGTGTCATTCACGCGCTTGAAATGGTCCGCATCTATCATTGCATAGGCAAGGCACGTTCCGGAACGGGAAGCACGAAGTACTTCGCGGCTGAGCTGTTCCTTCAGATTGGTATGATTCAGCAGACCAGTAAGCGAATCCCGCTCCATAAAGTAGCGTATGCTGCGGTTGCGCTCCGCCCTGGTGCTCACCAGCTGTATAAGGTGTTCGGGCTTGATCGGCTGCTGAAGAAACTCGTCCCCTCCCCGGAAGACAGCCTCCATCTGCTTATCCCTGCTCCCCTCAAAGGAAAGGAAGAGTATCGGTATACCGATAAAGGCTTCATGCTGACGAAGCAGGGCGGCCAGTTCTACTCCGCCGCAGCCGGGCATATACAGATCCATCAGAATAAGTTCGGGCTTGGACTCCACAAGAATGCTCAGAACCTTCATCGGATCACTTGCCACGGAGGTTATCATCCCGGCCTGCTGAAGGAGAAACGCGTAGTAGGCCACCTGATCGGGATCGTCGTCAACAATAAGCACATGATACGGAGCCGCCTCAAAACGGGCGATCAGCGCATCGATACGGTCCACAAGGCGCCCTATATCCAGAGGGAGAAGAAAAAAAGCGTCTCCTCCGGCCCGCACCGACAGGAGGCGGGTCTCAAAATCATCCCGGACCGAAACAAAAATAATGCCGAGAAGCGAGCTGTACCTGCTCTTCATGAGCGTCAGCTCCGCCGACAGGGCTGCATCGTGAACAAGGTATTCGGTGCTGACAATCAGGAGACGCCTGAACCCGCTCTCCAGCGAAGCCCTTACCGCCTGTACATCGTCAAGCTCCTCCACCTCATAGCCGTAGAAACTCAGCTGCTCGGCTACATTGGATGCAATCAGCCCCTGACTGTCAACAAGATGTACAATCTTTTTCTCACCATCGGGAGCGTTATGGTCGGTCTCACTTACGGAGGCATCCGGCTCTTCAAGCTCTTCCAGTTCCCCGGCTTCGGCCGTACCTCCGGCTCCGCCGTCCCCTTCGCACAGCCTTTTAAGCGAAGCCATAATCTCTCCGAGATGGTCCAGCTCCTTCGCATCCGGCATTTTTTCGCCGGCAATCAGAGCCTCCAGGATTATCTCGAGCTCCTTGGCTTCCAGCGACAGAGTTTCAAGTCCGAAGGTCGCACCCGAGCCGGCCAGCTTGTGAACAAGAAGGCGAAAAGCGCTCAGCTCCCCCGGCTTCGGATCACTCCGCAGAGCAAACAGGGCCTTGTCCAGCTCCCGGAAGCGTTCGGGCAGCTGCCGTCTGAAATCGCCCGAGAGAACGGCAAGCTTTTCCTGAAGCTCTCTGGATAACTCTATCATCCTTCGATTATGGGTCAGATAGATGTGTGAGTCAAGAAAACTCCGGGGCGAAGGTCCGCCATGGGACAATCACCCGCATGGAAATAGAGTTGCCTGATGCGCGGCTCTTTAGTATAGTTGTACCTATGGCAAAAAACGACGACCTATC
>NPIE01009323.1_pt1 | contig 18944 bp, 14 predicted proteins | sample 8637661 | NCBI WGS metagenome assembly NPIE01 (sample SAMN07420842, study PRJNA396082) | bioreactor metagenome | isolation source: sample BA12 brine-fed electro-methanogenic bioreactor BA | place: Japan: Kochi | collected 2016-12-09
CACGCTCGCGCGCAAAGTGCTTGATGTACGCTCCGAGATACTTGAGGCCGCTCTGACAAAGGACGACCAAAAAGCGTTGCGTGTCTATCTCTTTGAAAATGATTTTGAACGACTGCTGCCGCTGCTCGACTGCAACAATGGCAAGGCCTACCGGCATCTGTTGCTCATGGACCATTCCCCCTTGCTGCATATTCTTGTCACCGCCTGGGAGGGAAAACTGTTACACAGGGTCTTGTTTCAACAGGGGGTGATGCATGCCATCGCGCCGCTGCCGTTGGCCCGCGCCTGGTGCGATTATGACCGGCAGTGGGAGACGCTCTGCCCATGGGCCGACCAACGGGACCCGTCGCTTTCGGAACGTTTGCGCGCCAATCGAGACAGGATTAAAGGGCGCGTCAATATTCATGATTGTCTACTGAATGTCCTGTACCAGGACGGCATGCTGCATTTGTTTAACGGCGCCCTGCGTTTCACGGACCGCCATGCCCTGTACACGCTGATGCAGGAGGTCTTGGTTAACCAGGATTATTTCGCGGATATCGAGACACCCAACCCAAGAATTATTGATTGCGGCGCCCATCAGGGGATGAGCCTGTACTACTTTAAAACGATTTTCCCCGATGCGCACATCACCGCTTTCGAACCTGATCCGGAAAATCGCGCCATCGCCGAGGAAAACATGCAGCGACTGGGCTTCACCAATGTAACCATTCTTCCTTACGCCCTTGCCGCCGAGGAAAGCACCCAGGTATTTCACGCGCAACGCGGCCACAGCATGGCCGGTTCCCTAACAGACCGACGCGCCCATATGCCGGATACCGACGGCGATATGGACTCTTTCGAAGTGCAGTGCGTTCGACTCAGCCCTTACCTTCAAGAAGACGTGGATTATCTGAAGATCGATATCGAAGGTGTGGAGGACGAAGTACTCGAGGAAGCCGCATCACAACTTTATCGGGTACGCTACCTTTTCTGTGAGTATCACCATGGCCTCGGACTTGCAAACGACAGACTTGTACGTATACTCGGTCTCCTGGAACAATGCGGTTTTGACGCACAAGTCGCCAAGTCCTATAATTTTCATCGGCGCACGGAGTACAAGCCCATGAACCATGTCGGCACTTATTACTCCTCCATCATCTTTGCCCGGCGGCGCTCTGAATGCAAATGACAACATCAGCTGTTTGAGGTTGCCGCTTTTTCCCGGCGCTTTGTCCGCGTGGGCTTAGAACCAATTTCGAAGCGTTCTTTTGGCATTAGCCGCTACCCGACTCATCAGGCGTGCAGGACTGTCCATTGCTGGAGGAGGGGTCGTCTGCATGTTTTCGAGACCGGTTCCTTTGGGAACACGCCGGATGTATTGCGCCACTTCACGCGGCATTTCAGCCTTCTCGCGCCATCGTTTGACGGGCATCTGCATTGTATCATCCAGCATTATGGAGAATTTGATCACATAGTTGTCCATGGAGTAGTGTTTTGAGGCCTCGTATGCCTGTTTGCCTAGCCGCCGCATCATGTCCGGATCGCGAGCCAACCGTGCAATGATACCGGCCATGCTGATCATGTCGCCTACAGGGGCGGTATAGCCGTTTTCGCCGTCAAATATAATGTTTTTTATCCCGCTGGAAGCGCGCGTCACGACTGGCACAACGCCTTGCGCCATGGATTCGAGCATGCTGTTGCTCGTACCCTCGTACTCGGACACCTGAACAAAAATATCGGTGTGTTGCCATATTTCGGGCATGGTGTCAGGCGCTGCGGGGCCGGCAAAACGCACGCGCCCGTTATGGGGTAGTTTGTCGATTTCGACTTTTAACTGATCGCTTTGCGAACCGCTTCCTACCAGAGTGAATTGGAAATCCACATTGAGCTTGAGCAACTCCTCGACCAGGAGTTTAAAGTCCCACACTCTTTTTTGCACCTGAGCCAAACGTCCCGCATAAGTTACACGAATAGGCGCGTCATGATAGTTGCGCTCCAGTTGCTCGGGCACCCAAACACCCGTGGGCATGATATATATATCGTCCGCGCGGCAGGGTATCCGCTTCTTCAGTTCCTCGGCACACTCGGGGCTTACGGCGGCGAATTTACTGATTATCGGTTCATACCAAGACAGCGGTACATAGTAACTTTCTTCATCAGTGCGGCAGAATCCGATGCACCGGATTTCCATTCCTTGTTTAATCAGCAGGTCGCAGATATCAAAGACTTCCCATGCATAATTGGGGATCACGATGCCTGGCCCGATTTTTTTAATCGTCTCATAGACATCAGAAAGGGTTTGGGCGCAGTAATCTCTTGCCCCGCCAACATGTTTGGCGTAGACAGGACACTCAAGCATCGTTACTGCATAATGAGGATGATTGCGAAAAGCATGCTGCAAACGGTAACTCCATGCCGTCACGCCGCCAAGATAGTCTTCCACAAGCACAACTACCGGTATCCGGTCATTGCATTTCATCATGAGAGAAGCCGCTTTCATTTATGAGTTGAAAAGTGAAGTAAATTCCACACGCTCAAAAACATCAAGATGGCTGTTAACGCCAGCATTATAGACGTGTCGGCCCGCAGTCTCGAAGGCTTTCCGGGCGTGCCTGTAAAAATCGTCTTGAGCTTCCACGTTGGGAACGCCGATAACATCACCTACTTGATAATAACGATCACTGAAGTGACATTTCCGTATCTCGTCGATATTGTCATCCGTAATCAATATTTTTCCGGGGGGATATTTTTTTGGCAAATCACCGTAGTTGTGGTCTACCCCTATCAAGTAGACTTTGTCGCAGCCCAAGTGGTAGGCAAGCTGGAGGCCTATATAAGTTACGGTGGACCCCAAATACACCAAATGCGCAAAGTCGGTGGAGAACAAAGGCCGTAGGCTTTTCCAATAGATGCCGTCAATTAGGCGGCAGTTCATATAGAGCATGTCCTTCATATGGCGAAAGGCATAAGCATTGTACAATGCGGCCAGCTTTTGAGGACCGCGGACATGGGGGATTTCCGGTCCCCGAATCTCAGTTTGTTCGATATCTTCGAAGACCAGATAATCCGTGTGCCAGCCCCATTCCGCAAAGGCCTTATAAATACCATTGAAACCGATGGTCAATTCGTTTTTCAGGGGTGCCAGGTCCATCTGTGCAATGCTGGGTCCATTGCCAATCACAAAACATCGTCTGCCTTTTGCGGAATGCCACAGTTTGGCCAGTTTATCCTGGTGCCCCGGTACTTTTCTGAAGCCGTACGCTCCAGACTGTTTTCTCCCNNAGCGGGTATTTCCACTTTGGATAGTTTTTTGACCACACAATCATTATAGTTGTCCTTCCTGTTGTACGGTGTCCACGGTCATGTCCCGCATCCTAACGACGACAGTCCACACGTCGATTTCAGGTAGTCAACGATCTCGCCATAGACGTTTTTCGCGTCCAGATGACATGCCGCATACCGGGCCGCCCGTGCCTCGAATTCGCGGCGCTCGTCAACATTATTCAGCAACGCGACAATTGCGTCCGCCATATCGCCAGAAGACACGATACACGCGCATTCATGAACGTTTCCGGGAAGCCCTTCAACGCCCTGTTCTGTCGCTACAAGGCACTTGCCGTAGGCGAGCGCTTCAACCGCTTTGATTTTAAGGCCTGTGCCGAATGTGATCGGGTTAATGACTAGAGCCGCGTCACGGTAGAACGGCGTTAAATCATCCACCACGCCCAAGCACTTGATATTGGTGTCAGGCGGTACAGCCAAGACCTCGCAGACTCTACCGCAAATAATGAGTTCGCAGTCGCCGCACCGCGCCTTGACCAATGGCCATGTCTCTTTGATAAAACGTTGCATCGCCTCCACGTTTGGCGCATAGTTGTTGCCGACAAAAAAAATGGTGCGAGAATCAACAGGCGCGGGCGCCGGCATGACAGCATGCATGTGTTCTGCCAGCAGCACCGGCGTGTCTGGCAATATTTCTTTCAGTATCCTTTGCTCCTCTGCCTGTATCGCGATTACAGCATTGGCTTTGCTCAACAGGGCGGCCTCTTCCTCTTTTCGGGGCGGCGGATCGAAGCCCTCGAGTTTGGCGCCTGCGGCCAAGGCTCGTTCGAGCCGTATATGCTGTACGTCAATGGTGTCTATTATGCAAACAGTGTCTTGGGCTATGTGGTCGAATGCCGTTGCGCTCCATGCGTACAAACTGATTAATACGACGGGGTTTTCCGCTTCACAAACCCGGGCGACCAAGGCGTCGAATCGTATGTCCTGTCGCTTGATGAAAAAGCTTGTGGCTTGGGGGGGTATTGGGCGCCGTCGGGCCAGGCATGCCCGAAGCGTCGTGCCCAGCCAGCCCAAAAGAGATTTTCGCGGAGATGCTATTGGGGCGCGGGACATTTGCCTGGCTAAGGGCCAATAGGCGTCGACACGCGCACGGATGGCGTCTTCAAGATGGTCCGCGTGTTGATAGGTAATGAGACACACGCGAAATCCGCATTGTCTGAGATGGTCGGACAAACTCCACAAGCGCGCCGCGGCGCCGCCGGAAACAGGGAGTACGTGTCGGCTTGCAGCTAGTACAACAGTTGGACGTCCGATGTCGTTATTACGCTCCGATGTCATGAAATTCTTTCTGCCGGGCATGGGTGTTCAGCGCATCCAGTAATGGCGCATAGACAGTGTGGGGAGCAAAGCGTTCGCGGGCGAACGCGTAGGCGCGCATTTCAAAGCTTTTACGGAACGAAACATCGGCAAGTACATCGGCTATGTGCTCCGCCATCTGCTCGAGTTGGCAAACAATGAATGGCGGCTCGGACTGCGGAGAATCCCTGAGGATGCCGTGTGCGCCGACTGTTGTGGTTACCAGCGCCTTGCCAAACAACAATGCTTCCACGCTCTTTATTTTCAGCCCGGTCCCAAAAAAAACCGGATTGACAACCACTGCGGCATTTCTGTAGTAGTCCTTGATGTTGGTCACAAATCCTGCAAATGTCACGCCCCGGTACTGTCTGCCTGTAAACTTGTCGCATATCTTACCACAAACCGCTAGCCTGGCATCAGGTCGTTTCTCGATTACCTTGGGCCACACGNNAAAGCAAGCAAGACCCAAACGGTTCGGTTCGTAGTCATTGCCGACAAACAGTATTTCAGCGCTGTCGCCCGGCGCTGTCAGATGTTCCTTGGGCTCGAATCCGTGCTCAACCAGCAATACGCTTTGGTCAGGACTCATTTGTTGAATGACGTGTTGTTCGCTACGTTCTATCGCAAGCAAAATGTCGGCGTGTCGGAACAGGGCCGCTTCCTGTGCTTTGGTGTAGCGGGGAATGTCCAGGGCGGCGCCGCATGCCTCCGCTTTCTCGTGACGCAGATACTGAACATCAATCGTATCAACTATACGAAGAACATCATTAGGTAGGCTGTTCAGCAGTTCCGCCGTCCAAACGTATGTGGAGATTGCCGCAATGGGCTTGAACTCCGCACAGAGTTCGGCAATGCGCCTTTTTAGATGACGTCCTCGAGGAAACTGTACGACATTGCCAAGTACCGGTCGTAAGGGCGTTGCCTGAAGCGCGCGGCGTATCAAGCTCAATGCCTGCCGCATGGCTGTGTAACGCAATGAAGCGCTGTTGTTTTTCAACAGGTTGAACAAGGAAAACTTCGCGAAAAAAAAATGGTCCACCCGTTTAGCGATGTATTCATTATCCGCGCCATGATCCTGTGACAAGAGCATCACGGCATAGCCATTGGCTCTGAGATAATAAATCAACGCCCACGTGCGCGCCGGGCCGCCACCCTGCACGGGGGCCAAGGGGCCTGCATGTATGAAGAACACCATGTTACGCATAACGTTTATTCGTGATGCTGTCCAATACTGCCATCGTAAGACGCACCATGTTCTCTTCACTAAATTGCAGGGCGCGTTCTCTGGCGCGTGCTGCCATCTCCCTCATTTCGTGGGGGTGGTCCAGCGCATGGAGCACGGACTGGAGCAAATCTGGCGCATCATCAACGTTGCACAGCAGCCCTGATACGCCGTGTTCCACAACTTCAGGGATGCTGCTGGCGCGCGTGGATACAACGGGCGTTCCGGCCGCCATGGCTTCCACCACGGAGAATGGAAGTCCTTCGAAACGTGTCGGATGAATGAATAAATCCGATGCCGCGAGCAGTGTGGGCACATCATCGCGATGTCCCAGAAAACGCACGTATGGGTCCGCCTTATGCTGGCGAAGGGCGGCTTCGAGCCGTTGTTTCAGCGGACCGTCTCCAACCCATAAAAAACGTGTGTCAGGATGGGCAGCCACGATGGCCGGGAGGATCTTTTCGAGCAAGTCATGACCCTTCTGCGGCGCCAGGCGTCCAACCGTGATGCAAAGCGTGGTCTCGGCGTCGTACCCGAGTTCACGGCGTTTGGCCTCTCGTTGCGCCCGTCGCTGATCGTCGGACGTGGCAAAACGGCTCAGATTCGCGCCGTTGGGTATGACGGTAATGGCGCCCTGTCGCAAACCCGATTTTTGGGCCAGCACCTTGCGCGAATATTCCGAAACAGCCACGAAATGTTGGCCAGTTAAGAGCAATAGTTTCATGGCAGCTCGTTTCACAAGCCCCAGATGGATATCGTCCCGAACCAGCTGATAGACGGCGACAAGCGGAACACGGGCAACAGCGGCGCCAATCATCGCGCCGAGACCATACTGTATGCCGGGTAGTTCAAGCAATACACAGTCAGGCTTATGACGTCGCAGGAAACGGTACATTCGCGTGATGCGCTTAATAAAAGGCGCTTGCTGTTTGTTGTCGCCGAGTTCGCAGATTTCCAGCGCGTGATAAAAAACGCCAAGGCGCTCAAAATCCTGGCGCAACGTCTCAGTAGTCTTGCGTTGTGTAAATCCGGCAAGTACCTGCCAATGCATTTGGATCGCGCCCCGGGCAATTGCCAGCGTATAATCTTCGGCGCCGCCGCGCAGGTGCGAGGGAAAAGCAATCAATAGTGTTGACGTGGGCGCCTGTGTATGGTCCACATTGTTTTTCATCCGCCAAGTCCTTCAACTCCCACGACGGGCTACATCGCTGTCGGCAATATGACGTCGTCGGCATCGGGCGCAGCTTCAGTCAGGCGCCACTCAAGCCAGTTAATGCGAGCACGGTAGGTGGTGTTTGTGTTGGTATGCGACATGACTGCAAGCGAGCCGTTATGATTGACCTTTATGGTGCGGGAATAGCTGCGCCGCAGCGGGTCTCCTGCTTGTATCGTTATCAGTTCGGGCCACACCCCAACGGCTTCATGTTGTTCGTTTAGCGCCAGGACACTTATGGATGCGGTCGCGTCATAAAGCGATATTGCATCAATAAAAACGGTATACTGACGGTCCGCCTGAATGCCAGGTGCAATCGTATGAAAAAGATTGAGATAGGACGCATCCGCGTCGCTGTCGTTCCACCATTGGTCGGCCGTGTGGCGGCCGGGCCCCCCGCGCGGTTCGATGCGTCTCAATTCCGAAATCTTGGAATCACGGGGGGGCAAAAAATTTTCCGGCGCAAGTGCGCCCGAATGCCAAATGCTGAAGTCCCCGTTGTAGATTAGATTTCCTGCGGAGAAAGACCGACCAACCGACTCGGCTGACAACACACGCATATGCTCCGGCTGTGGGTAGTCGTTTTTTTCTGAAGGCTGCGGATGACATGCGGCTAACGACATGACCGCAATCATCAGGATATGAAATGATAAACGATATGCTATATACATGAAAATAATATTTTCTGATCAATCTCAGGGGCAACATCGCCCCCACTGACATTGTGCCTGAAAAAGACTGCCAACTACATCAACCACGCAACTCGTCCACGGACACATTTGCGACTGCATACCCTCCGACCAGATCGGCGCTATGGGAACGTCAGCCGCGTCCTGCTCTTAGAACATTGTAATCTACATGTGCCCTTGGGATCAAGAGTTCTTGTTACCTGCAACACCGTCACATCAAACTTGAATGTGTGCTGATTCTCTGGTACAATATGGCAATTTGTGGCAGGCTCCGAATGTGTTGTGTTCTCGGGTCGCAGAGATAAAATGCATTGTAGGAGTTGCGGCTGTCCAGTCAATGATGGCACTCTTTCCACATGCTTTTTACGCTTCCGTTGCAGTGTAGATCAGCATGGCACAATGGAGCAAAAAACGCCAACCTGTTCTTCGACAGATGCGTGTTGCTTGCGGACACATTGGTTGTTTTAATCTTGATTTTCTTCTCAGTCCTGTCCATGGTGGCGCGTAAAGGCGAAGCCGGTCGGGAACCTGTGGGATAGTAACAATTTGGTTCACTCAGTAGTGTGTGGGCTGGAGTTTGGAGTTGCGCGGAATGACAGTAGGCGTAACAGATGGTTTTTAGTTCCCCCATCTTCATCTTTTATTTTCTTCCCCTGACCTTGGGTCTATACTACCTCCTTCCCAGCCGAGGACGTCACCTTGTGCTTACTGTGTTGAGTTATGTTTTCTACGGCTGGGCCAATCCGTATTTCGCGCCGCTGATGTTGTTATGCACGGCCATCGCCTATGTATGCGGCCTGGTGATTGCCCAACGTTTTGGCTGGAAAAAATCGAAGGACATTGCGCTGCTGGCCCCGGGCATGCCGCGCACCCGAGAACAGAAACTGGCCTTGACCGTCGCCATTGTATCCCATCTGTCCCTGTTGGGTTTCTTCAAATACTTTAATTTTGGCATGGACAATTACAATGCGCTCATGCAATTGCTCGGCCTTGGACATGCACAGTGGGAAAACTTCTTTCGCATCACCCTCCCCCTGGGCATCAGTTTCTACACGTTTCAGTCCATGCNNTGAGTTATTCCATAGACGTGTACCGGGGTGACGCTAAGGCGGTGCGCAACTTCATTGATTTTGCCTGCTATGTTTCCATGTTTCCCCAGCTGGTCGCCGGCCCCATCGTTCGTTTTCATGAAGTCGCCGCCCAACTTACTGAACGCAGTCACAGCCTGGAAAAATTCGCACGGGGCGTTAGTTTTATTAGTCTAGGATTAGCAAAAAAAGTACTGCTGGCAAACGCTTGCGGCAAGGTGGCCGACGTCTGCTTCGAAGCAGGCGCGCTCGGTCCGTTGGACGCCTGGTACGGCATGTTCGCCTACTCGTTCCAGATATACTTTGATTTCAGCGCTTATTCCGACATGGCCATAGGCCTCGGACTGATGTTCGGGTTCATGTTTCCCAAAAATTTTGACTCCCCCTACTGGTCGCAATCCATCACGGAATTGTGGCGCCGCTGGCATCTGTCGTTGTCCTTTTTCCTACGCGACTATCTCTATTTGGCCCTGGGCGGCAATCGAAAAGGGGCTGCCCGCACCTATGCCAACCTAGCCATCGTGATGTTGCTTGGTGGGCTGTGGCACGGCGCTTCGTGGAACTTTATCATCTGGGGCGGAATTCACGGGGCCATGTTGGCTTTTGAACGCACCCAAGGCAAGCAAAGTCCCTATCACAATGCGCCCACGCCATTGCGCGTCGCCTTAACTTTCCTCATCACCTCCTTTGCCTGGGTTTTCTTTCGTGCCCCCACGCTGCCGCAAGCGGTACAGTACCTGCAAAACATGTTCGGATGGGGACCAGCCCAAGACGGCATGTATCTCACGGCAGGTCTGATATACCAGCCTTGGTACATCTTGTGGATGCTTCTTGCGGCGCTTATTGTGTGGTGCGCCCCCCAAACCTGGGATTTTACCCGACGTCTTTCGTGGCCGAAAATCGCATGGATTTGCGGCCTATTTATACTTTCTATCGCGATAATGACCATGCAGTCCTATAATCCGTTCATCTACTTTATATTCTGAGACACATTATGACCGATATGCCCCGAAAATTGTCCCGCGAGGAAATCGCCGTCAAAGAAGTCGGTCAGACAAAGATTTCACGCCTGCAAGCTTCAGTGCTTTCAGGTGTGTTTGTACTGATCATTTGCGTTGTACCGCTGGTCGACCAGCTGTACGACGCGCTGACCGACGAAGCCGGGCCACGGCGCCCTGCAGCCGCCGAGATTACCCGTGTCTTCCCGGATGGCGCCTTCGTCCGAAAAAGGTTTCGCGACCAGGGTCTTTGGGGCGGCGCCCTGAGCATCAACGGGCGCCTGCTTGAAGGCCTTGACCGATATGAAAACACGCTTAAGGACCGCTCGGCGTTGAGCAACGCGTTGATCCCCCCGATGCAACGAATCGTGGTAGGAGGCTTCAGGGCCGGTACGGAAACCGTGTATTGCGGCGTCCAGCAGTGGCTGTTCTACCGACCGGCGGTAGACAGCCTGACATCCAAGGGCTTTTTGGCCCCCGAGGTGCTTGCGGCGCGCGCACGCCTGGGCAATGAAACCACGGCCCCGCCACAACCCCATCCATCAAAGGCCATTTTGGAGTTTCATGATTTTTTAAGCAGCTGCGGCATCCAGCTGGTCGTGCTGCCTATTCCCAGCAAGGCCACCGTCTATCCCGAATATTTCTCTTCACACTATACCGGAACCTATCCGGTACAAAACGCCTCGTTCGCCCCGTGGCTGACGACATTACAAGATGCAGGCGTGTGTGTCCACGATCCCGCACCCGCACTGACCGCCGCGAAAACAACTGCGAAAGAACCGTTGTACCTAAAGCGCGACACCCATTGGTCGCCGTCAGGCGTGGATGTCGTCATCGCCGATTTGGTGCAACGACTCCGGGAGGACGGCTTCGTTTTCACCGCAAATCCTCGCGACTACCGCCGTGAGTCCCAGCAAGTCACCCACAAAGGCGACATCGCGGCAATGCTTAAATACGGTGGATGCTCGGGCTACGTCCAATCAGAAACGGTCTGTGTTAATCGCGTGGTGGACCAGCAAACGGGACAACCCTGGAGGCCCGAAGCAAGCGCCGAAATACTGGTGCTGGGCGACAGTTTTACCAATATTTTCTCCCTGGAAGGCATGGGATGGGGAAGCGCTGGTGGGTTTGCCGCGCAATTGGCCGCCGCCCTCCAACAACCGGTGGACGCTATTGTTCGCAACGACAATGGGGCGCACGCCACACGGGCAGAACTGATGCGCGCATTGTCGGGAAACCAGGAGCGTTTGAAAAACAAACGTCTGGTCGTCTGGGAGTTTGCCGCGCGGGAATTGTGCTTAGGGGATTGGAAGACAGGACTGACGCCGAAACAAGCATTCGCAGCAACAGAAGCAAAAGCAGAGAAGGAAGACGACAATAGCATGCAGGTCGCCGAAACGCCGAGTTTTTCAAACACCGGCAGACTGCGCATTCGTGCCACGATAACAGCAAAGACGCCGCCGCCCCTGCCCGACGACATTGCGCCCTATACAGAAAACCTGACCGTGTTCGAATACCAGGTGGATGAGGTGCTTTTTGGGAGCTGCGACCTGACTCTCCTTTATGTGGCGCACTGGGGGGTCAGGGAAGGGAAATCGCTTGTCGCCACTGTTAACGCCCAGGTGGGCGACACACTCGATTTGGACCTGGAGCATTTCGCTGCCCATCCCGAACTTGAGGGCATCAATATAGCCGACACAGTGGTTTCTGATTTTTCACTGCCCCTATTGTTTGAAGTTGCCGGACTGGCCAATACGGCCACGGAAGCATCTACGCCGTCCGTCCCCTTGCACCTCGCACGCACGAGACGAGCGCCCGCGTCGGAGCCGCCCCCCGCCGAGCAAGATTTCATGAACACTTCTGAAGAGAAAATACAGGCGCGAAAGGCTTCAATAGACCGTGAACTGGCCGCTGCAACCGATAAAATCGAATCCGCAGGCGGCCTCGCCGCTTGGTGGCGCTCGCAGACCGACTTTCGCCGGAGCGCCCAAATCCTACTCCGAGAGAAGACGCCAGAGTACTTCTGGGGCGACGACGGTTTTCTCTTTGTACGCAATATTGATTTGCCCTATTGCCTGGACCCAAGCCTTGGCTTCGCACCAGAGGTGCAGGCTGCCACTCAGGCACAACAGCACTCGCCCTTTGACGTCGTCGTCAACCTGAACCAGCAGTTGCAACGGCGCGGAATAGACTTGATCGTTGTTCCCATCCCGCCGCGCGCGGAAGTCGATCCCGAAATAATGCTGCAAGACGAGAACTGGGCGGATTGGATGCATCCAGGGCGCATGCACTTTCTGCGCCAGTTGTTGCAAGCAGACGTGGAAGTCCTGGATGTGCTCTCCGCCTTACGCGACCTTAAGCGACAAGGGCTTGCCGCTTCCCTGAAAATGGAGTCCCACTTCTCGCCCAAGGCGGCTGAAGCCGTCGCAAGGCAAATTGCCGATAAACTGCTGCGCTACGCCTTTGTGGCGGATGAGAGCTACAAGACGCCGACGATGCAGGAAGAAACCACGTTAACTATGCGCGGGGTCTATGCCGGCCGCTATCGTGAACAATTGGGCGCAGACCATGTTGAAACCCTTCCCGCGCGACGCATACTGAAAGAAAACGGCGACCCCGTTGGATACGATGCGGAATCGCCCGTCTTACTGATTGGCGACAGTTATGTCGGAGTTTTTGACAAGTATAATGCCGATATTGGATCACAGCTTGTTGCGGAAACCGGAGTCGCCATTGACGGCCAGTATTCGGCAGGCGGTGGCGCTAAGGTCCCAAGAGAACTATATGCCATGAGTTCGGAAAGGCTGCGTAAAAAGAAGGTCGTGGTATGGATGTTCGTAGCTCGATATCTAATAGGTCAGGATGCAATAAGGCGCGAGTGGACCTTTCCAGAAAAGTTCTGTGAAATCACAGAACAAGAGGGGCGACAAGAAAGCCATTATAGCACCAGTAATGCAGGCCAATCTCACTTCACTTTTCAAGAAATGAAATCGCGCAGTTTTTGCATAGAAGAAGAAAGTAAACGCATCCAGTCCATTCTACAAAAAAAAATCACACCGAATAAAACAACTGAATGCCTGACTTTATTTGAATCCACTCTTAATCAATATGGAATATCAAACACTCCAGATATCTTCATGTCTCCCGCAGGTTATATTTTCTCCCGATCTTGGGATATTCGCTATTTATTAGATAAAAAAAATGCCCCTCTCGACCCTGAACTCGTTAACAACGGTGTGCGTACACCACTTACTGTAATCTTGCAGGTTGACCGGTATTTAAAAAACAGAAATATTCACTTAATTGTACTACCAGTACCACCAAGAAGCGAAGCATCTCCTGAGTTACTTCAATTAAACGAGGAAACTTGTGATTGTCTCAGATATGGGCATTGGCACAGACTTAAGATCATGCATGAGTTGCTTCAGAACGATGTTGAAGTAGTTGATGTGCTCCCGGCATTTCAAGAACTGAAGTCACAGGGTATAGAGGTCTCTTTGCGCACTGATTCGCATTACACGCCCGCCGCAGCACGCGCCGCTGCAATCGAAACAGCAAAACGCATCCAGCGCTATGATTTCGCCACCAAATCTGATTTCCACGTTGCATATTCGGTTGAGGAGGCTGCCGTTGCACATACAGGCAATCTTTCTCAGCGTTGGGCAGAACAAAACAACTTACCGCTTCCGGCGGATGAGAATGTACCAATAGCCCGTATACTAGGGCCTGACGGAAAACCAACGACCAACGACAAACTCTCCCCTGTTCTGATAGTTGGCGACAGTTACGGCTATAGCTTTCAAAAACATGCGTCCGATTATCGCTCCCATTTAGCCGAACAACTCTCCATGCCGGTAGTCATGAAAACCGAAGGAGCAGGTGGGCCGCGCGCTCCGAGGGTTCTAGCCGCCCTCCCCCAAGAAACACTGGGTCAATTTCGCGTTGTGGTTTGGATTTTCGCTGCACGCTATCTTAACCCGCCACCTCCGTTTAACGAACAGTGGATTTCGTTTGATTTGAAGTAAAAATAACAGCATACCGATTTCCTCTACGAAGAAGAGTGGTTCGACGATCCAAATCATTAATTTCTTATTATACACACAATTTACTAGCCCCACGAATTAATATGCGCAATGCAATCCTTAAGATAATTGTCGCGTAAGCCATGGCAGAAAATCGCTCTTAGTAAATGCAGTCACTATGCGTATATGAGTATCATTGTTGATGTTCGTCTGAAATCTGTCCTGTCTTGGCAAAAATATTGCCCGTACGCCTCCATGATGCGTCACACCACGAAAACCCTGATACAAAGTATTCATGAAGCGGTTGCCAGTATCCACCTTGTCTGTCAGCATGAAAGTCATATGAATAATACCTGCGAATGCGAGAATCCTCTGCCGTTTCCACTAGAACCGATTTCCCTTCATAAGCAGAGTGTTCCTCGACGCCTGCGGCACTCAAGATCGTGGGTGCAACATCCAATAGGGAGACAGGAGCCATAGACACCTGTAATGGTCCCTTCGCTTCGGCAGGCTTGAATAGAAAAAGAGGCAGGGCTTTGTCTTTTTTTGCAAAGTTATCCACTTTTATATCATCTTCAGATAATCTGTCACACGTGATGTCGCCATAAGAGAAAGGAAAGCCCCCCATGCCATGATCAGCTACTATCAAAATCGACGAGTCATTATAAACATTAATGCGTGTTAATTCTTGCTTTAAATTAATAATAAGATCGTTAACTTTCTCGCCGATTAGAAGTGCACTTTCACGGTCTCTTGATAGTAATTTTTCATCTAAAACCCAAGGTATATGCAAACCTTGTAAATGATAAAGCCTGAATACTGGATCATTCCAAGAAACTACGGCATGGGTCTTAAGATCAGATATAAAATGATCGCGATCTTGTTTTTGGGCTGTATCCATAAGCAATTTTTCATGAACAACTTTGCGGGCGCTGTGAGGCATTCCACGAAATAGCGCCATCGAAAAAAGCTGAACGATTTCTTTCTTGTTGGCTTCTATTTCGAAGATTCCTGGAACTCGATTATGTGTGAGCGTTAGTCCAGATGAAACTGCTTGGTATAAAGGTGTTGGTTCGTCATAATATGCGTGTATACCAATATGGTAGCCCATATTATTAAGCGAATTAATGACTGAGTGCTTGCGATACACTTCTTGCAGAAATACGTGCCGAGGCGCCTGATTGAGATAATACTGCCCCGTTAAGATCAGAGGAACCGATAATGCGGTGAAAGGATAGCCGCCAAGAGCATTGGGATAGTAGGTAAAACCCTCAAGGTTTTCTTTCAGTGTTGGATTTTTTTGAAGCAACTCATAAAAAACATCTGTTTGATAGGCATCCAGTATCATAATGATAATATTAGAATTTGTTGAAAATTCAAATGCATCAGCAAATGATACCCGTTCACTGCGCCGGTCAATTTCAACAGGTTCGTTGCGTATAGCGAGAAATATATGCCCCAGATTGCCGAGTTGAATAAACAACAGAACAAAAAACAAGCCGTAAAATGAATATCTTTTGACATGCCCCCAAAAATAAATAAACGTTATAATTAAAATCCATGCGACAACATCAACAAGACTACGCCAATCAAATAGCTGCCATGATAAATCAGACCCATCCAGCACACCATAATCCCAATTAAAAAGATTGGCTTGCGCCCAAAAACCAACCGTGAATAAAGCCAGCAGGCCAATAGCATAGTTACTTATTTTTTTCCAAGCAATAAAAGAGGTATCGCCACGACCAAAAACGCCCCAGCACTTAAAAACAAACAAATACCAACGATATGTGCATCATGCGCCAAGATGGATTCCCTATTTACCATATATATTGACATGGGAATACCAAAAAATATAGTCAGCGAAAAGGTCAATATCGAAAGCACGAGATCAATGGTTTTATTTTTCATGAATATTATTGCTCCTTCAATTTGTGAAATAGTTCGTTCACTTTTTGTCGCGAAAAGTTAGGGACGAGCACGATCGCCAACTTTCCACATCGCATCTTAGATTCCCGTTATTTTTACGGATTTCACGCATCACCTCCCACGAATTGTCCGGCGCGGCGTCGTCCACGAGGCACAACAAACTCAAAGGGGTCTTGAACGGTTTCATCAAACATCCAGATTATCTACTCGGATAATTCCATAAGCGTTTTTACCAAGGGATACACGGGAATCACAAACGAATATTTCGGATGGAGCCTTTATTCCTTCCTCAACGGCTGTTGTCAAAGCACAGTAACCATCGTCATTGCAAGCCGATCACCCACAGCGCGTGTTTTTCCGGAAAGAAACACAAGCATTCTTTCTCGATTATGAGTACGATTACGAAGACAACGATTCGTCCATCGTACTCGTATCTCGTAAACGTAAGCTTAATTCGCAATTCGCAATCGAGACGACTTACAATAAAACTCAGAAGTATCTATCATGTTGTTTTTTGGACGTTAGAATGAGTGTTTTTGGGAGGTCGTGTCGAGTTGAAAACAAACAGCCGGACAAAACGGGGTTCTAAACATAATGGACAATAGTGCTGTCGCGTTGCGCATATCCGAGATGTTTGTAAGTATTCAAGGCGAATCCACGTACGCCGGGATACCCTGTGGATTTATTCGTCTGGGCGGATGTAATCTACGGTGCGCCTGGTGCGACACGGGCTATGCGCTTGACGGCGGCGAGCTGATGTCGCTGGCGTCCATCGTGCAGACCGTATGTCAATGGGCCGTGCCTGTGATAGCGATCACCGGCGGCGAACCGCTGCTTCAGTCAGGCTGTCGCGCATTGGCCGAAGCGTTGGTGGCGCTGAATCGCACTGTGCTGGTCGAGACCAACGGTTCACGGCCCATTCAGGGCCTGCCCGAAGCAGTCATTCGTATCCTCGACGTCAAGTGTCCGGGAAGCGGCATGAGTGCGTTCATGCATTGGGAGAATATCGCGGCGTTGACGCCACGGGACGAGGTGAAATTCGTACTGGGCAGTCGCGCGGATTATGACTGGGCGCTCGAAGTCATGAAAAGGCATGATCTGGCCGATAGATGCGGCGCGGTACTGCTGTCCCCCGTTTCCGGTCTGCTGGAAGCGCGCACATTGGCCGCCTGGATGGTCGAGGGCCTGCCGCCCGCACGGCTGCACCTCCAGCTGCACAAATACATCTGGCCGCCCGATACGCGCGGTGTTTAGTCGTTGCCGCCCGGGTTTGGACTGAACTGATCGCGCTTATGCTCAACCTTTTGCAAGGCGTCCGCAGTCGGCAGCGGCTCTTTGGAATCCTCGATGAGCGGCCATTTCTCGGCGTACTCGGCGTTCAACGCGATATAGTCCCGCCATTTTTCCGGCACTTCCTCGTCACAATAGATGGCGCGTGTCGGACATTCATCAACGCAGACGCCGCAGTCAATGCACTCCTGAGGATTGATCACCAGCATGTTCTCGCCCTCGTGAAAGCACGCTACGGGACATACGCTCACGCATTCGGTATATTTACACTTGATACACGGTTCGCAAACAACAAATGCCATCGGTCTGCTTCTCCATTATCCCGACCATGGGAACTGTTTCATCATATCATGCCGCCAGGGATACGACAAAGCCGCCTATAGGCGCCACTGCCGGGAAAATCCCTGTACCAGGCTCAACCACGCGCCCATTCCGACAGCGAGCGCGTCATCATTGAAATCATACCGTGGACTGTGCAGGGGCGGCGTATCGCCGTCGGTCCATTGCGTACCAAGCCAGAGTATCGCGCCGGGGACGCGTTGCAGATAATACGCGAAGTCTTCCGAGGCCATGGACGGCGCATCCATCTCCAGGACGGTTTCTTCGGCGATACCGGCGTTGATTGCCCGGCGGGCGCGGTCGCACATGGCCGGATCGTTATACAGCGGCATATAGGCCCTTTCATCGAAAACCGTCGAGACGGTCGCGCCGAAATTATCCGCGATATTGGTCGCGGTATGCTCAATTGCGTCGCGCGCCCTGTCCCGCGTTTCAGACGAAAGCGTACGCAGCGAACCCGCAATCACCGTGGTCTCCGGAATGATATTCTTCGCCTCGCCGCCATGGATATGCCCTACGGATATCACAGCGGGGCCGTCAAGTTCCGATGCCGTATCTGCTAAAGTTTGCAGCCCTGTCACCACCTGGGCGGCGACCACTATCGGGTTGACCCCGGAACCCGGATCAGCGCCGTGACATCCCCTGCCGCGGATGGTGATGTGAAACCAGTCGGCGGCGGCCATGGCCACACCTGACTTCAGGCCGACGCGCCCCAGGGCGATGCTCGGCCAGCCATGCAGGCAGAACGCCGCCTCGACGTTGTCCAACACCCCCTCCTCGACCATGGTCCTCCCCCCCATGCCCAATTCTTCGGCGGGCTGAAAAATGAACCGCACCGTACAGTCCAGCGCCTCGGCCCGACGCGCCAGGATTCCAGCCGCGCCGCACAGCATGGCCATGTGCCCGTCATGCCCGCAGGCATGCATTCGTTTCGGAATTTCAGACGCATAATCAACGCCTGTTTCTTCTTGAATTTCGAGGCCGTCCATATCCGCACGCAGCGCGATAATGTGCGCGGAATCCCCCCCGGTCTCGCCCACCAACCCCGTACCGCCGCAATAGCCCCGTTTGACGACAATTCCCGCACGCGACAATTCCGCCGCGATCCGGTTCGCTGTCCACCGTTCCTGAAAGCGAATTTCAGGATGGCGGTGTAATTCGCGGCGCAGCAGGACGGTTTCTGGAAGAATCGCCTCAATGGCCTCGAACATGTCCGAACGACTGGAAAACAACATTATATAGCTCCTGCGTAATGAAAGCGCCCCAGGTAGTGCTGGCGCGTACCCGGGGCTGGCACAGACAATCCCCTTGGGATTAGGTTGCATAAGAATACGACATTGTATCTCCATAATCAATGCCGAACTTGCGGGCAATGAAAACACGCCACATGGGAAGCGGCGAAAAACCACCACCCGCAGCAGCGTATTTTTTTAGCACGCATTTCTCGCCGGGTTGGACTAAACGGCTTCGCCGTGGAAATACAATAGGTAAGCGCCATAGTAGACGCGGAATCCCTGCCGCGTTGTCGCGCGCA
>NPIE01006504.1_pt1 | contig 18937 bp, 14 predicted proteins | sample 8637661 | NCBI WGS metagenome assembly NPIE01 (sample SAMN07420842, study PRJNA396082) | bioreactor metagenome | isolation source: sample BA12 brine-fed electro-methanogenic bioreactor BA | place: Japan: Kochi | collected 2016-12-09
ACCAACCTGCTGGCCCTGAATGCCACCATCGAGGCGGCCCGGGCCGGTGAAGCCGGCAAAGGCTTCGCCGTAGTCGCCAACGAGATCAAAGAGCTGGCCAAGGAAACGGCTGAGGCGACCGGCAAGATCAAGGAGGCGATCTCCGGTATCCAGGGCAAGACCGGTGACACAGTCAAGGATATCGAGACGATCACCAACGTCATCAACGATGTCAACGAGATCGTCAACGGCATCGTGACCGCGGTCGAGGAGCAGTCGATCACGACCAACGAGATCGTCAACAACGTCAGCCAGGCGTCGCAGGGGATCACCGAGATCAATGAAAATGTCGCCAGCAGCAACCAGATGACCCAGCAGATGAACGAGGCGGTGGGGCTGGTCAAAGAGCGCTCGGTCGAGGTCAAGCAGAGCAGCCAGCATGTGCGAACCTCTGCCGATGAGCTGTCACGGCTCTCCGAAAAGCTGACCGAACTCGTCTCGAAGTACAAAATTTAACATCGTATCAACCACATGATCACCTATCTATACTGGCTTGCCGTCGTCGCTCTGATCGGCGGCGTGATGTTCGGTCTCGGGGTCAAGGCGCAGCAGTGGAAGGCTGCGCTGGTCCTTGCCCTGGTTCTGGCCCTGGTAGCCTGGGGTACCTATTACTTCCGGCTACAGCAGGTTTTCGTCAAACGCTACGGCGGGGTGATGACCATCTCCGTGCCCGAGGGGCAGCGCCACCTGGCCGCGACCTGGAAGGACGATAACCTGTGGGTCGAAAACTACGATCCGCAGACGAATACCTGCATCTTCAGCGAGTACTCGAAGGGCAATCTGTTGCAGGGCAAGGTCACTATCAAAAACTGCAATCCCTGGTCAGCCGCACGCTGAAGCGCGGCTGATCGCCTCCTTTCCCAGGCGCCTGCCAGTGTGTTCAGCGGCAGGCGCCGCCCTCAACCAGAGTCGCGGCCGCGCCGCCGGGACATCTCAATCTCGACCGGTGCATGCCGGCACGCACTTCGCCGCCGGACTGCTGGCACGCGCCTGACGTGTGTTAGCTGTCACATTCACCGTTCCGCCAATTCCGCCGCTCCCCATTGATCGTGCCCGTGAACGGGGAAGTGGCGGCACGTTTCAGAAGCGCGGCAAGGAGACATCTTACGTAAAGATGATGATAAGAAGAATGCTTCTTGTCTACTGCAATAAGAGAGTGTTCTATGGCACTCGCGAAAAATTATATTCATATTTAATCATATTTATATCAAGTATATAATTTAAAACAGCGACTGTTTACGGCAGACTTCGCTGGAGCGGGCAAAAACTTTTGTCAGGTGACGCATTTTGTTTCAGGTTGACTTAAACGTAAGGGTGAGGTATACAGGGATTTCCATCCGAACTCGTTATCGGTGGAGAGCAACAGGTTCTATCCATTCACATCTTTGCGAGGGGATTAATCATGGATTTCCTGTCCTACCAGTCCATACCTGCGATTCTCAAAGTCAATTCCCGTCAGTTCGCCAAGAAGACGGCAGTCAGTTTCAAGAAGCAGGGCGTTTTTCTCTCCCTGACCTATGAAGAGTTCTACGAACGGGTGCTGATGCTGGCCAGGGGACTGGTCAAGGTGGGCTTGAAGCCGGGAGATCCGGTCTGCATTTTCTCAGAGAACCGGCTCGGCTGGGCGATCTCCGATTTCGGCATCCAGAGTGCCCGGGGCATTCCGGTGCCCATTTATGCCACCAATACCGGCAAGCAGGCAGCGTATATCATCAACCACTGCGAGGCGAAGATCGTCTTCGTCTCGACCAAGGCGCAATACGAGAAGCTGCGGGACGTCCGTGACGAGATTCCCGGGGTTGAGCTGGTCATCTCCTACGAGCGGTTTATCGGTGACCGCTCGTTTCCCGTTTATACTCAGTATCAGCTCTCCGAGGCGGGCGAACCGCTGCTCCCGGAAGAGGCGGCCGAGATCGAGCAGATGATCGATCAGCTTACCCAGCAGGATCTCATCACGATCATCTATACCTCCGGGACTACCGGGGTTCCCAAGGGTGTCATGCTCACCCAGTACAATATCATGAGCAACGCCCAGATCGGGCTGAAACAGCTGGGCTCCCTGAAAGACCAGGAAACTTTTCTCAGTTTCCTGCCGCTCAGCCATGTACTAGAACGAACGGCCGGCTACTACGCGACCCTGCTCAGCGGCCAGCACGTCGCTTTTGCCGAGGATGTCAAAAAAGTCATGGAAAACATGGTGGAAGTGCAACCGACCTGGATGGTCAGTGTGCCGCGCCTGTTTGAGAAGATCTATTCCCGTGTTCATGAAAATGCCCACCAGCTCAGCCCGTTGAGAAGAAGCATCTTCCGCCGGGCCCTGCAGATCGGCAGGGAGTATGCCCGCAAAAAATATGTCGACGGCCAGGTAGATGGACTGCTGGCGATGCAGTACCGTCTCTACGACCGTCTCGTCTTCAGAAAGATCAGGGAGCGCTTCGGTGGCAGGCTGCGCGGCTTTATCTGCGGCGGCGCGCCGCTCGACCGGAAGATCAACGAGTTTATGTGGGCGATCGGACTGCCGGTCTTCAACGGCTATGGCCTGACCGAAACGAGCCCGGCGCTGACCTTGTGCAATCTTGGTGCGGTCCGCTTCGATTCGGTTGGCAAACCGCTCGCCATGACCGAACTCAAACTCGCCGAGGACGGCGAACTGCTGGTCAAGGGACCACAAGTAATGAGCGGTTATTACAAAAGCGAGGAGAAGACCGCCGAGATCTTTATTGACGGCTGGCTGAAGACCGGCGATATCGCCCGGATCGACGAAAACGGATTCGTTTACATCATCGATCGGAAAAAAGAAATCATCGTCACTGCCGGCGGCAAGAACATTGCACCGCAACCGATTGAAAACGAACTCAAGCTCGACAAGTACATCTCCCAGGCCATCGTCTTCGGAGACCGCAAACCATACCTGGTGGCACTGCTGAATCCCAATCTGGAGCGCCTGATCGACTGGAGCCGGGAAGAGGAATTCGACTATCTCGATACCGACGAGTTGGTGAAGAGTAACCGTGTCAGAGCACTCTATACCGAACGCATCGCCGAATTGAACAATAACCTGCCGCCGTATGCGACGATCAAGGAGTTTGCCTTGATTCCCGGAGAGTTCACCATCGAGGGAGGCGAGCTGACGCCGACTTTGAAACTGAAGCGAAAAGAAATCTATAACAAGTACAAGGAAATGGTCGACCAGATGTATATGAAGAAAGGAAACGGGCTGGTTTTCCAGACCAAATCCACAGATGGAGAGAAAAAATGAGGCAGATCAATCGAGTAGCCGTCCTGGGCGCCGGTGTCATGGGCGCCACCATCGCGGCTCACCTGGCTAACGCAGGGCTGGAGGTCCTGATGCTCGACATCGTTCCCCGGGAACTGACCGAGCAGGAAGCGTCGCGCGGATTGACCCTTGACAGTCCCGAAGTGCGCAATCGTATCGCCCGGGCGGGATTGGAGGGGCTGGCCCGGATGAAGCCGGCGCCGTTTTATCTCAAGGAATATGGTGCGCTGATCGAATCGGGCAACTTCGAGGATGACCTGGAGAAGCTGAAGGATTGCGACTGGGTTATCGAGGTTGTGGTCGAGAATATGAAGATCAAGCGCAGTCTTTTCGAGCGCATTGCTCCCCATCTCGGTCCGAACGCGGTGTTGACCACCAATACCAGCGGTCTCTCGGTCAACGAGATGGCCCGTGATCTGCCGGCCGAGCTGCGCAGCCGTTTTCTGGTGACCCATTTCTTCAACCCGCCGCGCTATATGCGGCTGATGGAAATCGTCCCCTGCACGGACACCGATGGGCAGGTGGTTGTCGAGATGGCCGAATTCATCGAGCGGAGACTGGGCAAGGGCGTTGTCTACGCGAAGGATACGGCCAATTTCATCGCCAACCGCATCGGCGTTTACGCGATCTACAAAGGTATCCGGCACATGGTCGAAATGGGTCTGACCGTGGAGGAAGTCGATTCGGTCGCCGGCCCGGCCACAGCTCGACCCAAGAGTGCCGCGTTCCGGACCGCCGACCTGGTCGGTCTCGACACCCTGGCCCATGTCGGCACCAACTCCTACGATACACTGCCTGACGATGAAGAGCGGGATGTCTTCAAGCTGCCCGACTTCATGGATACGATGATCAAGCAGGGACTGCTCGGCAACAAGAGCGGCAAGGGCTTCTACAAGAAAGAGAAAGTCGACGGCAAGCGGCAGATCTCCTTCTACGACTACCAGACCGGTGACTACCGGCCGTTACAGAAGCCGAAATTCGCCTCGGTGCAGATGGTCAAGCAGATCGACGATCCGCGGCGCAAGATCGCTACCGTCGTCAACGGCGCCGACCAGGGTGCCGAGTATGCCTGGCGCAGTCTGCGCGATACGCTGATCTACGCGGTTAACCGGATCGGCGAGATCGCCGACGACGTGGTCAATATCGATAACGCGATGAAGTGGGGTTTTAACTGGGAACTCGGGCCTTTCGAGATGCTCGATGCGATCGGCGTGCCGGCCTTCGTCAAGCGTGCACAGAAGGACGGCGTGGCGGTCCCCGATTCCCTGAAGAATATTGAATCCTTTTACCGGTATACCGAGGACGGCCGGTTTGAATTCTACGACGTGCTCGGCACCGGCTATCAGCCGGTCCCGCAGCCCGCCGGGCAGATCAGTCTGGAAATTCTCAAGCGCGCTGGCCGTGAGGTCGAAAAAAACAGTGGCGCCTCGATCATCGATCTCGGTGACGGGGTCTATTGCCTCGAATTTCATTCCAAGATGAACGCCATCAGCGGCGATATCCTGAGCCTGGTGCACAAAGCGATCCTGCGGGCCGAGCAGGACGGCGTCGGCCTGGTGATCGGCAATCGCGGCGCCAACTTCTCGGTGGGCGCCAACCTGATGCTGCTCGCCGTGGCCCTGGCCGAGGGTGCCTGGGAAGATGTCGACATGGTGCTCAGGTCCTTCCAGAAGGCCACCATGGCGGTGAAATACGCGAAAGTACCGGTAGTTGTCGCCCCCTTCGGGATGACCCTGGGCGGTGGCTGCGAATTCTGTCTGCATGCCGATGCGATCAATGCCTCGGCCGAGACCTATATGGGACTGGTCGAGATCGGCGTCGGCCTGCTGCCAGGCGGCGGCGGTACCAAAGAGATGTGCATCCGCGCCGTGGACCTGGCCCGTCGCTACGACACCGACGTACAGCAGTTCATCTTCAAACATTTCCGGCAGATTGCAATGGCCCAGGTATCGATGGGCGCCGCCGAACTGGCGGGCATGGGCTACATGCGGAACGGCGATGCGATTACCATGAATATCGACCGGCTGATCGGTGACGCCAAGCAGAAAGTGCTCGCCCTGGCCGTCAATTACCGACCCCCGCGGCCGTTGACCGATATCCCGGCGCCGGGCCGCAGCGTGGCGGCAAGTATCAAGAGCCAGTTGTGGAATATGAAAATGGGCTCTCATATCACCGACTATGAAGAAAAGATGGGCGGCATCATCGCCGATGTCATCTGCGGTGGAGACGTCAATCCGGGCACGCCGGTCACCGAGGAGTATCTGCTCAAGCTGGAACGCGAGAACTTCCTGAAGCTCTGCGGCAACAAACAGACGTCCGAGCGCATCCAGCACATGCTCAAGACCGGCAAGCCGCTGCGCAACTAGGGCGGTGCTCACCATTCAGTCAATGATTCAGGAGATTACGATATGAAAACAGCCTATATTCTGGCCAGTTACCGGACGCCAGGCTGCCGGGCCAACAAGGGTAAATTCAAGGATATGCGCCCCGATGACCTGGCAGCGACGGCCATCAAGGGACTTGTCGAGCGGACCGGCATCGAGCCGGCAACCGTCGATGACATCTATCTCGGGTGCGCCTTCCCGGAGGCCGAGCAGGGTATGAATCTGGGGAGAATGGCCGGACTGAAAGCCGGTCTTCCCATCGAGGTGCCCGGGCAGACCATCAACCGTTTCTGCTGTTCCGGCGTGCAGACTATTTCGATGGCCGCGGAACGGATCATGCTCGGTCTGGCCGACTGCATCGTCGCCGGCGGTACCGAGTCGATGTCCTGCGTACCGCTCGGCGGCTTGAAATACAGTGCCAACCCGGCCCTGGTCGAAGACTGGCCTGAGGCCTATTCGTCCATGGGCATCACCGCCGAACTGGTGGCCGAGCGCCATGGCATCGATCGAGCCGCCATGGATGAATTCGCCGTCGACAGCCATGCCAGGGCCGCGGCTGCTATCGAAGCCGGCCGGTTTACCGATGAGATCATCCCGGTCACCATCGAGAAGACGCAACTGGTAAAAGGGAAGATCAAGCGGACTACCGAGGAGGTGGTGGTTGACGACGGGGTGCGGCCCGGGACCACGCTCGAGACGTTGAGCAAATTGAGGCCCGCTTTCAAACTCGGCGGCACGGTTACGGCCGGCAATTCTTCTCAGATGACCGACGGCGCAGCGTTTTCGCTGGTGGTTTCGGAAGACTACCTGAAGCGGCTCACGGCCGAGCCGATGGCTCGTTTCGTCGCTTATGCCGTGCGCGGGGTGGCGCCCGAAGTAATGGGCATCGGTCCGATCGCGGCGATACCGGCGGTACTCGAAATGGCCGATATGAAACTCAGCGACATCGGACTGATCGAGCTTAACGAGGCCTTTGCCGCCCAGGCTCTGGCAGTGGTCAAAGAGCTGGGAATTGATCGCTCCATCCTCAATGTCAACGGCGGAGCCATTGCTCTGGGGCATCCACTCGGTTGCACCGGCGCCAAACTTACCGCCACCCTGCTCCATGAGATGGGGCGTCGAAAGGCGCGTTACGGTCTGGTTACCATGTGCATCGGCGGCGGTATGGGCGCTGCCGGCATCTTCGAGAGATTGTAATTTAACGAGGTGAAAAGATGGCTGATACGATATTGAAAGGCGGCGAATACCTGATCGCCGATGTTGCCTGTGAGTCGGTGTTTACCCCTGAAGATTTCAGCGATGAGCAGAAACAGTTCGCCGAGACCACCGAGCAATTCGTGATGAACGAGATCGTCCCGAAGATGGAGGAGATCGATCAGCAGAACTTCGAGTTGGTCGTCGAAGGGATGAAAAAGTGCGGTGACCTCGGCCTGCTGATGATGGATACCCCTGAAGAGTACGGCGGTCTGGACCTGGACAAGGCCTCGAGCATGCTGGTGGCGGAAAAGATCTCCTACGGCGGCTCGTTCTCCGTGGCGTTCTCCGCCCATACCGGTATCGGTACGCTGCCGCTGATTTATTACGGCACGCCGGAGCAGAAGGAACAGTATCTCGGCCGGATCATCTCCGGCGAATGGTGCGCCGCCTATTGCCTGACCGAACCCGGCTCGGGCAGCGACGCGCTCGGCGCCCAGGCAACGGCGGTGCTGTCTGAAGACGGCAGCCACTACGTACTCAACGGCACCAAACAATTCATTACCAACGGCGGGTTCGCCCAGATTTTCACGATCTTTGCCAAGGTGGACAAGCAGCATTTCACCGCCTTTCTCGTCGAGCGCGATTTTCCCGGCCTGGTGGTCGGGGCCGAAGAGAAGAAAATGGGCATCAAGGGCAGTTCGACCACCCAGATCATCCTCGACAACTGCAAAGTGCCGGTGGAAAATGTCCTCGGTGAAATCGGCAAGGGGCACAAGATCGCCTTCAACGTGCTTAACGTCGGTCGTTTCAAGCTCGGCGCCGCGGTCACCGGTGCGTCCAAGATGGCCCTGGTTACCGGTATCAAGTACGCCAATGAGCGGGTACAGTTCAAGAAGAAGATCAGCAGTTTCGGCGCTATCGGTGAAAAGATCGCCGATCTGACCGCAGCCATCTACGCCTCGGAATCTCTGGTCTACCGGTTGGCCGGCCTGCTCGACGAGAAACTGGCCACCATCGACAAAGGGATCGACAACTACTATGTCGAATATCTCAAGGGCATCGAAGAGTATGCTCCGGAGTGCGGTATTTCCAAGGTCTTCTGCAGCGAGGTGCTGGCCCAGACCGTCGACGAGGTGGTGCAGATCTTCGGCGGCTACGGGTTCGTCAGCGACTATCCGGCCGAACGCTATTACCGTGACGAACGGATCAACCGGATCTTCGAGGGTACCAACGAGATCAACCGGCTGCTCATCCCCGGCATGATCCTGCGCAAGGCGATGAAGGGTGAATTGCCGTTGCAGGCGGAGGCGATGAAGGCCTTTGAATCGCTTATGACTCCGAGTTTCGAGGAACTTGACGAGTCCATACCGTTTGCGGCCGAGAAGGTCTTGTTGAAAAATCTCAAGACGCTCTTTTTGATTCTTGCCGGTACCGGAGTGCAGAAGTTCATGGACAAGATTGCCGACGAACAGGAGATCCTGATGGCGGCGGCCGACATCGCCATCCAGATCTTCGCGCTGGAAAGCGCCGTCCTGCGGGCCGAAAAAGCCCTGCCTCGTTTCAGTGAGCGCAAGCAGGGGCTGGTCCGGGCGGCGGTCAAGGTGTTCGCTTTCAGTGCGTCGGAGACCGCCGGCTCAGCGGCCCGAAAAGGTGCCTTCTATATCGAGGAGGGCGACACGTTGACCATGATTCTGGCCGGCGTCAGGCGTTTTACCAAGTATGACGCAACCGGCCTGCTGGCCGCCAAGCGGCTGCTCGCCGAAGCGGCTTGCGAGGAGGAACGGTATCTGTTTGGTTAACGGGAACCGTGGCCCCCGCTTCCGGCTCCCTGCTGCCGGGAGCGGGGGCCTTTGTCTTCCCGGCCTGACAGCACGCTCTGGGACCGCGCCATGATTCCGATGCAGCACACCGTAGACACCCCCTATATGGTCGGCCCGGTGCATTGTTACAGCATCGAGCATGACGGTGAGTTGGTGTTGTTCGACACCGGGCCGCCGACCGATACCGGCCGGGCGTTTCTGGAGGACAACATCGATCTGAGCCGCCTTCGCCACGTGCTTGTCAGCCACTGCCATATCGATCATTACGGGCAGAGCGCTTGGCTGGCCGCAACCAGCGGAGCGACGGTCTATCTGCCGTATCGCGATGTGCAGAAAATCAGGCATCACGACGAGCGGATGCGGCGCATGTACGAGTTGCTCGCCGGCATGGGATTTGGACGGGATTATTTGGCAAAGATCCGCCAGGCTTTTCACCGGGGCGGACTGTTGCCGCCGGTTCCGGAACAGTACCTGATCGCCGAACGCGACCTGCCGGCGTACCTCGGCATTTCGGTGTTGCCGTGTCCGGGACACTCCCAGAGTGATCTCGTCTATCATGGCGACGACTGGGCGATCACCGGCGATACGCTGCTGCGCGGCATTTTCCAGTCGCCGCTGCTCGATGTCGACCTGGAGAGCGGCGGCCGCTTCAACAATTACCGGGCCTATTGCGACAGCATCGTCAAACTGGCCGGCCTGCAAGGCAAGACCATCCTGCCCGGGCACCGGCAATCCATCGACAGTGTCGATTCGGCTATCTCTTTCTATATAACCAAGGCCCTGCAGCGGGTACTCCAGCTCAAGCCGCACATCGGCCGCAGCTCGGTGGCGGATATTATCGAACAGGTCTTTCCGGAGATGAAAGACCCTTTTCATGTCTATCTGAAATCGTCGGAGATCATTTTCATGCAGGATTTTCTTGAAGATTCCGAGCCGTTGCGCGCTTCACTGGAGCAAGCCGGCCTCTTTGCCCGGGTGGAGGAGGGGTATCATGCCGCGGTTGGCGCATAGCGCGGAGCTGCTGTGCGGCGGCGATCGAAGGGAAGAGCCGGGGAGACGGAAATGATACAGCATCTACCGAAACTGATCGAACGGGCCCGCCACTCGCCGCGCTGGCTACTGGTACTCAACCTGCTGCTCAGTCGGGTTATCCCGTTCAACCGGCCGCACGGGTTCCGGATCGCCGCCATTACCGAGGAGATGGTCCGATCCGCTGCAACCTATCGCCAGGTCAACCGCAACCACGTGCGCGGCATCCATGCCTGCGCTATTGCCACCGTCGCCGAGATGTCGGCCGGGTTCCTGCTGTTGTCACGGCTTGACCCGCAACGGTATCGTCTGATCATGGGACGCCTCGAAGTGGATTACCATTACCAGGCCAAGGAGGGCATCGTTTCCGAGAGCTTTTTGCCGAATCAGCGGCTGGAAAACGAGATTGTCGGCCCGCTGCGTGAGCAGGAAGCGGTCACCGTCTGCATGGAGAGCCTGGTTACCGACCAATCCGGCAATCGGATTGCAGAAGGCCGGACGACCTGGCAGATCAAACGTTGGGATCGGGTGCGGACCAAACTCTGATCGCCGTATGCCCGCTTACCGGCTGATCTGCAGAACCATGAAGTAGAGCAGCGGCAGGAAGATGCCGGGCAGCAGGTTGCCGACTCGGATCGATGTGATTTTCAGCATATTCAGGCCGATGGCCAGGATCAGCAAGCCCCCGACCGAGGTCATCTGAGCGATGGTCGCGGGCACCAGGAAACTCTTCATAAAGACTGCGGTCAGGGTGATCAGCCCCTGATAGATGAAGACGGCCAGACTGGAGAACATGACGCCGAGCCCCATGGCCGACGCGAAGATGATCGAGGTAACGCCGTCGAGGATCGACTTGGCGAACAGGGTCTGGTGATTGCCGGTCAGGCCGCTTTCCAGCGAGCCGACAATGGCCATCGAGCCGACGCAGAACACCAGGCTGGCGGTCACGAAGCCCCGGGCGAACGAACTTGAATCGCTCGACTTGGCGGTAACCTTTTTCTCAAGAAAACTGCCAAACGATTCCAGACGCCTCTCTATTTCCAGAAATTCGCCGATCACCGCACCGATAATCACCGAGAAGATCACCACCATCAGATCGTCGGAACTGAGCGCGCTCCTGATGCCGATCAAGACCACCGACAACCCGACTCCGCTCAGGATGATTTCCTTGTAGCGGTCACCAATCCCTTTACTGAACAGCAGGCCAAGCAGGCTACCGGTGATGATGGCCAGGGCGTTGACGATGGTTCCGAGCATGACGATGCATCCTGAAAGCGCGTGGTTGACGATTTGCCGAAGTCGACAAATGTGCCCTTATACCATCCCGCCGGTCATCCGTCACGGGGAAGATGTCCGAGCTTCGGTGCTGCGTTGTTCCGCTGCAGTGCCGGCGGATGACACGCCTGCCATTTTTTTGCAGCAAGCGATTTGCATTTTTACCTGCTGCTGACCTATACTCAATGTACTCGGTTTTCAAAGCTGCTCTTCGGGGCGATACATGAACGTTTATCGGAGGGTGAGGATGAAAGTAACGTCAATCAGATTCAAGCTGCTCGCGGGAGGAATCGTCCTGGTCCTGCTGCCGTTGATCATCGTCGGCTTCATTTCGGTGATCAAGTCGACCAACGCGCTGAACCAGCTCGGTATGGAAGGAGCGGAGAACGTGGCTGCCGATGTGGCGCGGCTGGTCGACAATATCCTGGTGGAAGAAAAGAAAATCGCCGGGGTCTTCGCCGGCGATCGGGCAGTTGTTGAGGTGGCCGAGAAAGTAAAACAGGCCGGCATCGACGGCTCGGCCACCGAGATCGGCCAGTTATTTGCTGATTTGACCAAACAGTTCGGGCGACTCGGCGACAACTACCAGGGGATCTTCGTCACCGATACGGCGGGCGTACTCTATACCGGTGTGCTTGACAGCGGCAAGGAGTACAAGGGGTCGGATATTTCGGGACGTGATTATTTCCAACAGGCAAAGGCGTCCAAGAAAACGGTGGTCGGCAGTGTCGTCCGTTCCCAGGCGACCGACAAGCTGATCAGCGTCGTCTGTGCTCCGATCATGTCGTCCTCGTCGGAATTTCTCGGGGCCTTCGGCCTGGTGATGAAGGTCGATTTTCTTGTCGAACTGGTGGCCGGCCGGAAGATCGGTGAGACGGGGTACGGTTTTATGACCGATAAAACCGGGTTGATTCTTGCCCACCCGAAGCCGGAGCATATTCTCAACCTGAACCCGGCGACACTGGAAGACATGCGGGAGTTCATGGAGTCGATGTTGGCCGGAAAATACGGTGTCGAGACCTATGTCTTCCAGGCAACCCCCAAGGTTGCCGGTTATGCACCGCTGACCGAGGTCGACTGGTTTATTGCCGCCACCCAGGATACCGAGGAGTTTCTGGCGGCGGCGCACTCGATCCGTAACCTGATCCTGCTGGTCGGCGTGATTGCCTTGATCGTGACCGTGCTGCTGGTGTTCTTCGCGGCGCTGGCCATCGTCAAGCCGATTAACGAAGCGGTAGCCGGCCTCAAGGATATCGCCGAGGGTGAGGGTGATCTGACCATGCGGTTGCAGGTCAAATCAAAAGACGAAGTCGGCGAGATGGCTCGCTGGTTCAATACCTTTATCGAGAAGTTGCAGGGGATCATCAAGCGCATCACCGAGAACTCCGCGGTGGTTGGTTCCTCTTCCGTCGAGCTGTCCACAATAGCCGGCGAATTGTCCAGCGGTGCCGACGAGACCTCGCAGCGGGCGCGCAACGTTGCCACCGCCGCCGAGGAGATGAGCGCCAACCTGAACAATGTCGCGGCCGCCATGGAGCAGTCGGCAACCAACACCAACATGGTTGCGGCGGCGGCCGAGGAAATGACCTCGACCATCAACGAGATCGCCGAAAACGCCGAGAAGGCGCGAAGCGTCTCCACCGATGCGGTGCACCAGGCGGAAAATGCCGCCGGCAAGATGAGCGAGTTGGGCCATGCAGCGGAGAAGATCGGCCGGGTGACCGAGACGATTACCGAGATCTCCGAGCAGACCAACCTGCTGGCGCTCAACGCCACCATCGAGGCGGCCCGGGCCGGTGAGGCGGGCAAAGGATTTGCCGTCGTCGCCAACGAGATCAAGGAACTGGCCAAGCAGACCGCCGAGGCGACTCTCGATATCAAGAACCTGATCGAAGAGGTCCAGCGGACCACCCAGTCAACAGGTGTCGAAATCGACCAGATTTCCACGGTGATCAGCGGGGTCAACGATATTGTGGCGACCATTGCCACCGCGGTCGAGGAACAGACCGCGGCGACGCAGGAAATCGCCAACAATATCAATCAGGCCAGCCAGGGCATCCAGGAGGTCAACGAGAACGTCAGCCAGAGTTCCACCGTGGCCACGGATATTTCGAAGGACATCTCAGAGGTCAATGCTTCGGCTGAATCGATTAACCGGAGCAGCAAACAACTCGAGACAAGCTCTGCCAATCTCCAGCACATGGCCAAGGAACTCAACGGCATCGTCGGTGCCTTCAAGGTCTGAGGAGCCGTTCACTCGGCAAACATACGGCTGGTATGCGGCCGGGAGCTCAAAAAAAACAACGGCTCCCGGCCGTCTCCGTTTAAGCAAACGCCCGGATTGCGCGGTTTTCCGGAGCCTGCCCTTTCCTTCTTGCCGATAGTGAGGTAAACAAAGAGCCTGAACGGTCCGGTCCGGCCTGGAGCGCCAGCGTGCAGATTCGGGCGGGGCCGACAGAGGAGAGACTGCCATGAAGCTGATCATCGGTTGTGCTCAACTTACCTCCGGGGATGACCAGGAGGCGAATCTGGTCGCCGCAGAGCGGGCGATCCGTGAACTCGCCGGGCGCGGGGCGCGCCTGATTATGTTGCCCGAGCATTTTTCCTTTATCGGACCGGATCATCTGCGCCAGAAAGTTGCCGAGCCGCTGAGCTCGGCTTTCTGGCTGCCGCGGATCAGGGAATTGTGCTGCCATCTCGAGGTGTTTGTCCATATTGGCAGCTTTCTTGAACGACACGACCGCCAAGTCTACAATACCGGAGTCGTCATCGGCCCGGACGGTGACATCAGGGCGGTTTATCGCAAGATCCACCTCTTTGACGTGGAAATCCCGGGTGGCATGACGTACCGGGAATCCGCCGTGATTACCGCCGGCAACGAGGTGGTCACCTTTGCCATTGACGATTTTGTTTTCGGCATGGCCACCTGCTACGACCTGCGTTTTCCGGAACTGTTTCGTCGGTTGACTGCCTTGGGCGCCACTGTCCTGCTGGTGCCGGCGGCCTTCACGTTGCAGACCGGCCGGGATCATTGGGAAGTGTTGCTGCGGGCCCGGGCCATCGAGAATCTCTGCTGGATGGCCGCTGCCGGTCAGTGGGGGGCGGCGCCGCCGCACCACCTGCTCTTTGGTCGAAGTATGATCATCAATCCCTGGGGGGTGGTCGTCGCCCAGGCCCCGGACGGTCCGGCGGCGATTACCGCCGAACTCGATCTGCAGGCCCTGCGGGATATCCGCACCAGATTCCCGGCCCTGAACCACCGTCGTCCGGATCTGTTTCCGGGTGGCTGAATTGTCGGTAAGCCTTGAAAAAATTGGAATTTTTCAAGGCTTCCTGTTATCAACGACAGATCGATGATGAGCACTACAAAGGAAGGTGTCAGTAAATTCACCCTGCGGTTTGATGAGCAGGAATGCATTGATGACGCGATGATTAGAGAGGTCGAGGCGTGGCGGCAGATCCTCTGGCGCCTCGGGCTTATCGGCCGGTCCCCGGATCGTTACGACGGAGCCGGCTATGGAAATATCAGCGTGCGGTTCAGTGGCGATAATTTCGCCGGGTTTCTTGTCTCCGGTACCCAGACCGGCGGGCTGCCGGCCCTGTCGGCAAAGCATTATGCCTGGGTGACCGACTGGGACCCGGCCGGCAACACGGTCACGGCCCGGGGCCTGACCGCACCGTCCTCAGAGGCGCTGACCCACGGACAGATCTACGGTCTCGATGATGCCGTGCAGTGTGTCGTGCATGCCCATTGTCCGGAGATCTGGCTGCAGGCGGATCGGCTGCAGCTGCCATGCACCGATCCGGCGGCGTTGTACGGGACGCCGGAGATGGCGCGAGAGGTCCGGCGGATCTTTGCCGATTGCCGCCGATCCGGGCAACGGCTGCTGGTCATGGGAGGACATCTCGACGGGGTGATCACTTTCGGTGAGAATCCGGCCGGGGCGGTGGGTGTCATGATCGACATGCTGGCGCTGTCGTTGGTTCAGGGCCGCCCGGAGGATGGGCCATGATCGATTTCCGCAGCGCCGGGCTGGTCTGCGATGCCAGTTCCCTGTCGATCCTCGATCAAAGTCTGCTGCCCCAGCGTCAGGTGTGGCTGCGCTGCGGCGATGTCGATACGCTGATAGAGCTGATACGTCGCCTGGCCATTCGCGGGGCTCCGGCCATCGGGGTCGCGGCCGGATTGCTGCTCGCCCTGCTGGCCCGGCGAGGGAGTCACCCCGAAGAATTGATTGTGGACGCTGCCCGTCTGCGCCGGGCCCGGCCGACCGCGGTCAATCTGATGAATACCATCGACCGATTGGTACCATTGATGGGCGGGCCGGAGTATCCCGACTCATTGATCGAGGAGGCGCTGCAGATCTGTCGGGAAGATGTACAGCAGTGCGACCGGATGGCCTGCTACGGGGCGCAACTGGTCGGGGAGCGGGAGATGATCCTGACCCATTGTAATACCGGCGGTCTGGCAACAGTCGGCATCGGCACCGCTTTCGGAGTTATCCTGACGGCCCACCGCCAGGGAAAGCGACCCTTTGTCTGGGTGGACGAGACCCGGCCGCTGCTCCAGGGCGGTCGTCTGACCGCCTGGGAATGTTTGCAGCACGGCATCGATCACCGGATCATCTGTGATAATGCCGCTGCACAGCTGATGCGGCGCGGCGAGGTGCAGCGCATTTTCGTCGGTAGTGACCGGATTGCCGTCAACGGTGATTTCGCCAACAAAATCGGCACCTATTCGCTGGCCGTTCTGGCCCATTATCATCGGGTTCCCTTCTATGTCGTGGCGCCGTGCAGCACCATCGATCCGTCCTGTCCGAATGGTCGAGCTATTCCGATCGAGCAACGCGATGCTGCGGAAGTCCGCGGTGTCAGCGGCTCATTCGGCAGTTGCCGCTGGGCTCCGGAGCAGAGTCCGGCGGAAAATCCGGCCTTTGACGTGACGCCGGCCGAATTGGTGACGGCATGGATCCTGGATACCGGGGTGTTCGGCAGGGAGGCGATCGGTGCGGCCGGCTGGTGGAATAGAGGCGGGAGGAGTGGTGAATAAAAAAAACGGGGCAGATTTCCATCTGCCCCGTTCTGCGGAAGGTGTAGTCAGTCAATCCGAACTGTTTCCGCGCCGATCGGGGTGGGGCGCAGGCCTGGAACCCCGGATCGCATGAGGTGTGCTGTCCGTCAGACCTTCTGGACGTTTTTCGCAGCCGGTCCTTTCGCTCCGTCGACTATTTCGAATCTGACCCGCTCTCCCTCGGCGAGGGTCCGGAATCCTTCTGACTGAATAGCGGAATGATGCACGAAGACATCCTGGCCTCCATCTTGCTCGATAAAGCCAAAACCCTTTGCATCATTAAACCATTTCACTGTTCCTTCTGACATTACTGATACTCCTGTTGGTGTGGGCGATTATAAGCCCGTTGGTCATGCGCCGCTGACCGCCGTGCGGTTTGCGGCATCGGTCCGTTGGCCGGACCGACGGTTTGTAACGATTCTCTATCGGCGGCGGCGATCCTGTAGCGCGGTCTGGCCATCACAGGCCGGCGACCGATGTGACAGGGGCTGCGTAATGCAGGGGAAGCGACGCCGACAGAGAATCAACGTGTGGTGGTTCCCAGCTTTATCGATCAGCCGGAATCCTTGTCGGCAACGAGACTGCAGAAGACTGCATGACAGGTGACGAAAGGCACCAAATCTGATCTGATTTTCGTTAGGAACACGCGAAACCTATAACGCAGATGCATCGGAAAAACAAGAGAAATGTGCGAAAATCAACCAGTTCGGTTAGAAAAGACACGGCCGGCAGTATCCGGTGAAACGGATGCTTGACGGCCCGGCAGAGGGGCGGTGAACGAAACGAAACGCTTTGTCGTTCGGAGCCTCTCGCGTGCTTTTCAACTGCAGAGTGACGCGACATAACGTTGATCGTTGGCAGTATCGTTTGACCGGGTGTCGATCCCCGTTTGCTGTCAGGCCGGCTTTCCGTTTTCGAGCAGGTCCATGATGCGTACGCGATAATTGACGATATCGTTGCGCAACGAGGAGAGTTTGGCAATTTTGTCGTCCACCTTGGCGATATGGTGGTCGAGGATGGCAATCAGTTTCGGAGTGATGGTGGTGAAGTCCTGATCGTTGATGTCGAAGATATCGGAAAGCTCCTGGATTTCCTTGAGCGATACGCCCATGGCCTTCATTTTCAGGATGAACTTCAGGCGCAGGATGTCGTCTTTATTGTACATCCTGGTGCTGCCGCCGAGTCGGTCGTTCTTGCCCATCAGGCCGATTTCCTCATAGTAGCGGATGGTTCGGGTGGTGATACCGAGTTGCCTGGCCAACTCACCGATTTGTACAGGCTTTGTTGCTTTCCTGGTCATAATCATTCCTTGCTTTCGGCAGGTCGATAACGTGTTGTCGCGCCGTCTCTTGTGGTGATGGCAGCAAGCAGGCAAAACAGCCTCTGGTGCGGCAGGTGAGGCGGAAGTGGCGGACCGTTCCGCCTGTCCCGTCGCGCGCTCTGTGCCGGTAGCAGGATGAGCGGGCTGGACGGATCAATCCATTTTACCTTTACGTAACTTTCAACGCCACCATAGCACGGTGACAGTTCGACTGTCAAACAAAAAAGTGTTTGCCAAGGCCCGCCAATTGAGGGCGAGCGACGAGAAGCCGGGATGTTGTTTATTTTGTCTTGACCTTAACGTAAACAACATTTATAAAGGGAAAAGCGATTTCCGGTCGATTCGACAACGGAGTCAAGGTCCATTGACAACGGAGAAAAGCATGGAATTCACCCGGGAGATTTACTGGAATGTCGGACACGGCGCCCTGACTCTGGTGCCGATGTATCTGCTGGCCCTGGCCGCCGTAGCGATCATGGTCCGGGCCTTTCTGCGGCGCCGCGTTGTTTATCGGCAGGGGCGGTCGCTGGACCGGCTGGACCGGATCGGCGAACGGGTCGTCGAGATGCTCGGCGGTGTACTGTCGCAGAAAAAAGTCCTCCGCGTCCCGTGGCCGGGACTGTTTCACGCGTTCTTTTTCTGGGGCTTCCTGCTCCTGGTCATCGGTACTACCCTGGTCTTCATCCAGGCCGATTTCACCGACCCGCTCTTCGGTCTGGTCTTCCTGAAGGGAAGTTTTTACGCCTGGTTTTCACTGGTTCTTGATTTGGCCGGCCTGGTTGCGATCATCATGCTCGGCGGACTGTTCGTTCGTCGCTACGTCCTGCGGCCGGAAGGGTTGACCACCGGGCCTGACGATGCACTGATGCATGGGCTGCTCTTCATTATTCTGGTCACCGGTTTTGTCATCGAAGGCGCCCGGATGGCGGTAACCGAGCTTGGCACGCCGCTGGCCGCCTGGTCTCCGGTCGGACTGCTCTTTGCCAAGGCCCTGGCCGGCATCGGCGAAGAAGGTCTGCGCAGCCTGCACAAGCTGCTCTGGTGGCTGCACCTACTGCTTGCCGTCGGTTTTATCGTCAGTATTCCGTATACCAAATTCCGCCATATCTTCACCACCAGTGCCAACTACCTGTTTGCCGACCGTGGCCCGAAGGGGAAACTGGTCACGCTCGACCTGGAGGATGAGGAGAGCGAGAAATTCGGTGCTACGGCCGTTGCCGACCTGAGCTGGAAAGACATCTTCGACGCCGACGCCTGCACCCTGTGCAAACGCTGCCAGGACCGCTGCCCGGCCTGGAGCACCGCCAAGCCGTTGTCGCCGATGAAGCTGGTCAACCAGATCGGTGAAGTCGCTTTCGGTAAGCCGGACAGCGACCTGATCGATACCATCGGCAGAGATGTTCTCTGGGCCTGTACCACCTGTCGGGCCTGCCAGGAAATCTGTCCGGCGGCTATCGAGCATGTTCCCAAGATCATTGAGATGCGCCGCTCGCTGGTGTTGATGGAAGGGGAGTTTCCCGGCGA
>NPIE01028799.1_pt1 | contig 18930 bp, 16 predicted proteins | sample 8637661 | NCBI WGS metagenome assembly NPIE01 (sample SAMN07420842, study PRJNA396082) | bioreactor metagenome | isolation source: sample BA12 brine-fed electro-methanogenic bioreactor BA | place: Japan: Kochi | collected 2016-12-09
CGAGGTCTACCTGTCGAGCCCGGCGGTTGCCGCGGCGACAGCCGTCATGGGGCACATCGCGGTGCCCGAGGACCTGGGCTAGCGCGAACCCGCGCCGTGGGTGCCGGGCGTCCTAGCGGTACTCGGCGGGCCAGGAACGGCGGCGTTGCAGCAACTGGCGTCTCCACAGTCCGCGCAGCGCACCGGGAGGCGTGGTGAAAGCGGGTTCGGTCCGCGCGATGCGGGGGATGAGCCGCGCGCCCGCGATCCGCTGTCGGACGTAGAAGGCGGAGCGCTCGCGGTCGTGCTCGTGCGAGAGTCGCATCGGGTAGCGCTCGGCCAGTGTCTGAAGATTCGCGCGGTACACGTCCTGGATCGTGGTGGACTTGCGCTCCGGCTGGTGCCGGTCGATGGCGATGACGCGATCGATGCGACGGAACCGTCTGCCTTGGGCCGCCAGCCTGAGCCACAGCTCGTAGTCCATCCCGAAGTGGAACGACTCGTCCAACAGGGGCCCGCCCAGCGCCGAGCGTCGGATGAAGGCGGCCGGCTGGGTGATGAAGTCGAGGGCGTGGAGCAGCTCGCGGTCGAAGCGTGGCGCCCACAGCACCTGGATAGCGGCTCCGTCCGCCGCGGTCTGGAGCGCGTGCCCGTACACGACGTCCGCTTCCGGGTGCTCCTCGAAGACGCGCACGACATCCGCCACGACCGCGCAGTCGAAGTACGCGTCATCCGAGTTGATCCAGCCGATGATCTCTCCCGATGAGCGGTCGAACGCCTTGTTGAGGGCGTGCGCCTGGCCGCGGTCCGGTCCGCTCTCCCAGACCAGCTCGACGTGGCGTCGTGTGCTCGCCTGGGCCCGGAGGATCTCCACGCTGCCATCCGTCGAGGCGCCGTCCATCACGACGTGCTCGATGCGGGGGTACGTCTGGCACGCCACCGAGCGCAGGTTGTCCGGCAGCCACGCAGCCTGCTGGTAGGAGGGCGTGAGGACCGAGACGAGCGGGGCGTGAGGCTTCTCGGCGGACGTCGCACGCTCGTCAGGCATCGACGGCGCCTCCCTCGAGCCGTGCGATCTCCCCCATGAGGCCGAGATACGCCTCAGCCTGCGCCTCGATCGAGTGTCGCTGTGCCGCGTGGCGCGCCGCGTTCTGGCCGAGACGGACGCGCAGCACGTCGTCGGCGAGCAGGCGCCCGAGGGCCCCGGCCAGCTCGTCGACCCTGTCGGGCTCCACGAGCAGCCCCGTGACGTCATGCTGCACGACCTCAGGTATGCCGCCGACCCGCGAGGCCACGGCAGGCACGCCGCACGCGGCGGCCTCGAGGAGCGTCAGGCCGAGCGCCTCGGCGCGCGCGGGATGGGCGTACACGTCGGCGGCCTGGTACCAGGTCGCAAGGGACGTCGGCGAGTCGATGAACGGGACGAACCTCAGACGGACGCCGCCGAGTGCGCGGTCGGCGCCCGCGGAGCCGATCGCCACGACGAGCGCCCGCTCGCCACGCTCGGCGAGGCTGCGCAGCGCCGCCTCGAGGAGGTCGAATCCCTTGAACGGATTGGTCGCGACGTCACGCCCCACCGTGAGCACGACCCGCTCGTCGGAGGCCAGCCCGAGGGCCTCTCGCGCGGCGGTCCGGTCGCCCGGCGAGAAGACGCGCGTGTCGATCCCGTTGGTGATCACGCGCGCATCGAGCGCATCCCGGGTCGCGCCCACCCGCTCGGCCATGTCGAGCAGCCAGCGTGAGGGCGCCACGAGCGCGATCCGGCTGCGAGCGAGCACGTCGCGCTTGAGTGCGGCATTGGCGGCGCTCGCGTCCGCCATGAGCGGGACGTAGCGGTCGAGGTGTGGGCATACGTCACAGCCTTCGAGCCAGCGCTCGCACGCGAACGGCTGTGCGCAGTGGCCGGTCAGCCACCAGGTGTCGTGCAGCGTGAGCACGGCGGGCACCGCTGCCGTCAGCGCCGGCAGTGCCCGGATGTCGAAGTACGAGCCGTGCAGGTTGTGCAGGTGGAGCACGTCGGGTCGCGACGGCGGCAGCTCGAGGAGGTGCTGCGTGGCGGGGTGCTCGAAGTCCTCATGGCCGCGCGAGACGCGCGCGTACCGGCCCGGCTCGGCCAGCGCGCGGAGCGCCCGGTCGGCGCACCACCAGGCGTCGGCATCGCGAACGCTCCGGGAAGCGGCGCGTGCCGCGAACCGGCGCACCCTCCGGGCCCACGGTGCGCGGTACCGCTCGTTGGGGATCGCGATGACGCCCGGCTCTCCGGCGTTCTCGTTGCCGACGAGCAGCCACGCATCGTGGCCGAGCGCGCGATACGCCTCGTGGAGCGAGCGGGCGACCCGTTCGGCACCCCCGCCGCGTACCGAAGCGTTGACGCTTGCGATCCTCACGACGCGGCCCTCGATCCACGTATGCGCTCGTAGAGCGCCAGGTAGGCCTCGGCCATCGTGCCGAGGGCGTGGTGCTCAGCGGCATGGCGCGCGGCGGCTGCGCCCATCGCGCGCAGGCGATCGGGATCGTCGGCAAGCGCCGCGATCGTCTCGGCAAGCGCCGCGTCGTCTCCCTCCGGCACGAGCATCCCGGTCTCGCCCGGCACGAGCGTCTCGGGGATGCCGCCGACCGCGCTCGCGACCACCGGCGTGCCGCACGCCTGCGCCTCGAGCACCGCGAGCGGGTAGTTCTCGCCGTGCGCCATGTGCACGTAGACATCGGCGGCGCGCAGGTGGCACGCCACCACGGCCGGATCAGGGGAGTAGGGGACGAGCACGGTGCGGCCGGCGTCGGTCACCGACCCCTCGGCGGCGCCCACCGCCAGCAACACGAGGGGCCGGTCTCCGAGCTGCCGGGCGATGCGGGGCAGTGCGCGCCGGATCGTCGCGAGGTCCTTGAAGGGGTTGGTGTCGGCGCCCTGGGCGCTGAACATCAGCACGAGCGCATCGCGTGCTATGCCGAGCGCTTCACGCTCGGTCGAGCCGTCTCCCGCGAAGAAGACCGAGGTATCCACGCCGTTCGGCACGTGGAACGCCTCCACGGTCCCCTCGGCCAGGATCGAGTCGGCCGCCTCGCCGAGCACCCATCGGGACGGCCCCGCCACGAACAGCCGCGACCGGCGGAAGATGTCGCGCTTGCGACGCCAGTTGGCCGCGGTCGTGTCGCGCTCAAGCGCGATCGGGCGGCCGAGGTCGGGGCACGAGCCGCAGCCCGAGCGCCAGCGCTCGCATCCGACCGTGTACGCGCAGTGCCCGGCGGTCAGCCACGTGTCGTGGAGCGTGAGCAGGGTCGGCACCGCGTGGGAGAGGCGCGGCAGCTCGCGCAGGTCGAAGTAGCCGCCATGCAGGTTGTGCAGGTGCAGCACATCCACCGGCTCGGGCGGCAGGCCGAGAAGGCCGCGCGTGGCCGGGAAGCTCAGGTCCTCGAGGCCCCGCAGGCGGTCGGGCAGATAGCGCGGATCGGCGAACGCCCGTCCCGCGCGCGTGCGGACCCGTCCGAGCGCCGTGGCACGTCCCGTCCGGCGCGGGGACAGCTCGATCACGCCGGGCGCCGATGTCCGCTTCGTGCCGACCGCGAGCCACGCGGACAGCCCGCGTTCCCGGTACGCGCGGTGCAGATCGGCCGCCACGCGCTCGGCGCCGCCGCCGATGTCGCTTGGCGCTACCTGGAGTATGCGCGTGTCGCGGGAGGTCATGACGTCACTGCCTTCGGTGGAGCGTGCCCTGCTTCGGTATGATAATCGCTCGGAGCGGTGTGTAGTGCGGGCCGAGAAGGACGGAGCGCGTGCTCGCGTGGAATTCGACGTATTCAGGCTGTTCCCGGAGTGGAGTCGCAAAGCGGCGCGGGCCGTGCTGCCCGGTCGCTTCGTCGACGCGCTCCGCCGCGGTCTCATCCACGCCTTCTACGAACGGTATCGCAGCACGATCCTGCGCGAGCCCAAGGCCGTGACGTTCCTGCGCCGGCGGGTGCTGCGGTCCCGCCCGGTACTCTACCACCTCGACGTGCACGTCACGGACCACTGCAACATGCGATGCAAGGGCTGCTCGCACTTCAGCAACATCAGCCCCAAGGTCTTCGTCGACCCGGCCACGTTCGAGCGTGACTTCCGTCGCATGGCCGAGCTCTTCGCGGGCGTGAAGGAGGTCTACCTTCTCGGCGGGGAACCGCTCCTGCACCCCCGGCTCGCGGACCTCATCCGCGTCGCGCACCGGTGCTTTCCCCGTGCGAAGACGTACGTCGTCACCAACAGCCTGCTCGTGACGCGCATGGATGCGTCGGTGTGGACGGCTCTGGCCGAGACAGGCGTCATCCTGTACTGCGACCTCTACCCGGTCGGCTTGCCGGTGGCCGAGATCGACGCGATCGCTGCCGCCCATGGCGCGCGGATCAAGTGGACAGAGCCGCGAGACCAGTTCTTCACCATCCCCATCGACGTCGAGGGCAGACAGGACGCGGCGGCGTCGTTCGCGGCGTGCGAGGGCGTCGACAACTGCGTGAACCTCAAGGACGGCCGCCTGTACCCGTGCGCCCGGATCGCGTACATCGACATCTTCCGCGAGCGCTACGGCGTCGACGGCCTTCAGGCCACCGAGGCCGACTCGATGAGCATCTACGGCGATGTGGACGGCTGGCAGCTCATGGACTTCCTGCTGACGCCCGTCCCCTGGTGTCGCCACTGCGACCAGGAGCACCTGCACTTCTACGACTGGGAGCGAGGCGACTCCTCTATGGAACAGTGGACGGCACGGCCGTGAGCATCTTCACCGCGATACCGGGGCCGGTCCGACGGGCCGCGCGGGCCGTTCTGCCCGCGCGCTTCGTGGACGCCGTGAAAGACGCCATCATGCGGCGGTTCTACGTGCGGGGGTTCGTCTCCCGCACCGATCCGGTCGTCTTCGCCGTCAGGCGTCACGTCCTCCACCAGCCGCCGCGCCTGCATCGCCTGCTCTTCCATGTGACCGACCACTGCAACCTGAACTGCAAGGGCTGCACGCACTTCAGCAACGTCTCCCCACGACGCTTCGCTGACGCGCAGGCGTATCGACGCGACATGGAGCGGCTGACCAGGGTCTTCTCGGCCATCACCGAGATCTTCCTGCTCGGCGGCGAACCGCTGCTCCACCCCGACCTCGCGACCTTCGTGACCACGACGCGCGAGCTCTGGCCGTCGTCACGCATCGTGGTGATGACGAACGGCGTGCTCGTCCCGCGCATGGCCGAGGAGGTGTGGCGCGCGATGCACACCACGGGCGCGGTGCTGCACGTCGACGACTACCCCGTGGGGCCGACGCGCGAGGAGATCGGGGCGGCGGCTGCGGCGCACGGCGTGACCGTGGAGTGGACCGAGGCGCGCGAGGAGTTCTTCCGGCTGCCGATCGACCTCAAGGGCGGACAGGACGCCGCGGATTCGTTCCGGAAGTGTCGCGGCGTGATGAACTGCCCTGTGCTGCGCGACGGCCGGCTCTACCCCTGCGCGTACATCGCGTTCATCGACATCTTCCAGCAGCGGTTCGGAGTGGAGGGCATCGAGCCGACGCCCGCCGACTCGATCTCCATCGACGAGGCGCCCTATACCGTCATGGACTTCCTCATGCAGCCCGTTCCATGGTGCGCCCACTGCGACTTCGGGCACATGGAGACGTACGAGTGGGGCCGGTCGGAGCGGACCATCGACGAATGGGTCCGCACGCCGCCTGCGTGAGCGTCGGACGCCTCTGTCAGCGGCCGAGCGAGAACCAGTGCTCGAGGCGCGCGCCGAGCGTGTCTGCGTCGAAGCCCTCGACGCCGCAGCGCGGCAGCATGAGCCGGTCCGAGGTGGGGAAGACGAGCCCGAAGCGCGTGGTGAACGCCGCCGAGAAGCCCGCCTCGGCCACAAGGCGTGGCGTGGCGGCGCCGATGGCGTCCTCTCCGCCGTACGGGTAGCTGAACAGCGTGACCTCCCGGCCGAGCGCCTCCTCCAGCGTTCGCTTGCCGGCGGTCAACTCCTCGCGCTGCTCGCGCTCGACAAGCGCGGCGAGCGGGCGGTGGGTGACCGTGTGGGCGCCGATGTCGACGAGCCCGCCGTCGGCGAGATCGACGAGCTCCCCCGTGGTGAGCGTGCGGTATGCCGCGCGACGCGGCCGCGGAGTGCCGAGACGCCCGGCAAGCTCGTCGAGCAGCGCGTCCCGCCCGCCCTCGGTCGCCGCGCGCAGGCGGTCGTAGAGCGATGAGCGCTCATCCTCGGCGAGGTCGCCGCCGAGCTCGGTGAGCTCGTCCCACCAGCGCTCGCGGTTGGTGTCCATCTCGGCGGTGCTGACGAAGGCGGTCGCCGGCACGCCGTGGCGCTCGAGGACCGGCTTCGCCTCGTGCAGCAGGTCGTGGTAGCCGTCGTCGAACGTGACGACGACGGCATGGCGCGGGAGCGGTCGCCGGGCGCTGACGCGACGCGCGAGCTCGGCGGCGGCGAGCACCTCGTAGCGAGCCGCGAGCAGACCCATTTGCGCGTCGAACGTGGCGGGATCCACCGCCAGGCCGAGCGGGTCGTGCTCGAGCCGGGCCACGCGGTGGTACATGAGCACGACCGCGCTGCCGCCGATCGCCGCGCGGGCCGAGCGCAGCGCGTCGCCGACGACCGTGCGTGCGCTGCGGCGGCTACCCATCGGCGGGCTTCGTCGCCGCGACGGCGACGATGAGCTCGTAGTCGGGCTCGTGGAGATCGAGCTTGCGCGTCGCCAGCCGCTCGGCTGGCACGCCCTGCAGGAAGCAGACGGCGGCGAGCGCGTTGCCGTACGTGTGCACGTCGACGTCCTCCTCGTCGAAGACCGCCGAGAAGAGCTCGCGCGCGCCGAGCGACGTCAGCCGCCAGCGATCGCCCCAGCGGTCCATGTCGTAGCGGCTCACCTGGCTGATGCCGGGCACCGTGCAGAGCAGCGAGCCGCCGGGCGAGAGGATGCGCCGCGTCTCGGCGAGCGCGGCACGCATATCAGGGATGAAGTGCAGCGTCTGTGGGAGCAGCACGCAGTCGTACGCGTCGTCCGGGACCTGCGGGCATGCGCTCAAGTCACCCGCCCACGTGACGCCCTCGGCGGCCTCCACCGAGAGAACGTCGCTCGTCGTCACGTCCCGCCCGAAGCGCTCCGTGTACGTGCGGTCGCCGATCTCCAGCACGCGCCCGGTCACGCGGTCCGCGTTGGCCGAGAAGAACCGGTCGATGTAGTAGCGGTCGATGGGCGTGCCGAGGCCGGCCCCGAACGCGGGGTTGATCGGCGCGGTCCCGCGCATGCCGTACGCAAGGAAGAAGCGGTTGCGCAGGCGCCTTCTGATGCGTGTCAGGAAGTCTCGCACGGCGGCCGTCCAGGTCGCGGTTCCGATGCGTCTCAAGTGGGGAAACCGTCCGACGCGATGCTATCATGACCTGACGGCGGCCGCCTCTTTGCGGCGCGCGCGGCGGAGGGTGAGGCAGTGGCTCGATCCACCGAGAATACCGGTCCGCGCCGGAAGCGGAGCATCGCCGCCAACACGGCGATGAACGGCGTAGCGCAGTTCGCGTCCATCCTCTCCACGCTCGTCTTCTTCCCGCTGCTCGTCCGGGCGTTCTCCGTCGAAGGCTACGGCGTTTACGTCATCGCCATCTCCGTCACGAGCGTCGCGCTCATGTTCGACTTGGGGATCGGCGCCGCCACCGTACGGATGGTCGCCGCGCGCCTCTCGCTCGATGACACGGAGGGGTTCTGGCGGGTCGCATCGACCGCGGCCGCCCTGCTCGCCGGCGTCGGCGTGCTCGTCGGCGCGGTCGTCGCGGCAGTCGGGCTCGTGGCGGACGACATCTTCAACGTGACCGATGCGCAGGCCGGGCTGCTGCGCACGCTCCTGCTCATCGGTGGGGCGCTCCAGTTGTGGTACTGGCCGACGTCGGTCGCCTCGCACGTGCTCGGCGGCCTCGAGCGCTACGATCTCGTCGCGCGGACCTCGCTCGTCAGCACGCTTGCCAACGTCGGGATGATCGGCATCGTTCTGCTGACCGACGGTGGTCCCGTGTTGCTGATGGTGCTCGGGGCGTTCGTCACGATCGGCGCGTCGCTCATCAACCTGACGATGCTCGCGCGTGTCGGCCCCGGACGCCGGCTCGTCTCCCTGCCGAGCAGACCGATCGCGACCGAGATCATCTCGGTGGGCATGCCGGTGTTCGTGGCCGGCATGGCCCAGTTCTTCAACCGGGAGCAGGCCGACCGTCTCGTCGTCGGCGTGATGATCGGCCCTGCCGCCGTGGCCGTCTACGAGGTGGCGGCCAAGCTGAGCATGCTCATCGCCCAGGGGACGGGCCTCACCACCTCGGCCGTACTGCCCGTGGCCTCCGGCATGGCGGCGCGCGGGGACGAGACCGGCCTGCGTGAGCTGTTCGTGAGCGGCGGTCGCTATGTCTCGCTCATCATCGTGCCGCTCGTGGCGGCGTTGCTCGTGCTCGCCGATCCGTTCATCGGCGCGTGGTTCGGCGCCGACTTCGTCGAGAGCGTCCCGCTCGCGTACGTGCTCGTGGCGGCGCAGGTGTTCGTACCGCTGTACCAGACGGGGGATGCGATCCTCATCGGCCGCGGCCGCTTCGGGCGCTGGGTGCCGCGCGGCCTCGCGCTCGCGCTGGCGAACCTCGTGCTGAGCGTGTTCCTCGTGAATCGCGTCGGGCTCATCGGCGTCGCGATCGGGACGCTCGTGACGACGCTGGCCGAGCTCCCGCTCTACGCGCAGGTCATCCTCCCAGAGACGCGTGCCGGCGTGCGCGAGTGGTTGGGTGCCGCCGTCGGAGCATACGCGCTCGTGCCGGTCGTGGCGCTCGCGTCATGGCTTCTCGGCAGGCTGTTGGTGCCGCACGGCCTGATCGCCATCGCGGCAGCGGGAGCCGCCGCCGTGGCGCTGTACTGGGCGTGCGCATACGCGCTCGTGCTCCGCCCATCCGAACGCGAGCGTGTCGGGATGTGGGTGCGTCACGCGCTCGGGCGCACGGGGGGAGCGGCATGACGCTCCGCAGCCAGCCGTCGGTCTCGGTCATCGTGCCCGTCTACGACGTCGCGGCGCATCTGCCGTCGTGCCTGGACTCGCTCGTCGCGCAGACGTTCGATGACTTCGAGGTCGTGATCGTGGACGACGGCTCCACCGACGGCTCGAGGAGGATCGCCGAGGAGTACGTGCGGGCACATCCGGACTCGATGCGCCTCGTCGTCAAGCCCCACGGCGGCCTGGGCGACGCGCGCAACGCGGGCATCGATGCGTCGCGCGGTCGCCACCTCGCGTTCGTGGACGGTGACGATGCCGTCGAGCCGGAGATGCTCGAGCGCATGACACGGCGCGCCGCTGCGACCGGCGCCGACTTCATCGTGTGCGGCATCCGGCCCTTCGACGCAGGGGGCGACCTCCCGTTCCTGCCGGAGCCGGACATGAGCGTCTTCGGCCGCTCGCTCGACGTCGAGCCGCGCTTGCTCTACCGCGTGGACGCGAGCGCCTGCACCAAGCTCGTGTCCCGCGACCTGGTGGAGCGATCGCAGGTACGCTTCCCGGTCGGCATGGCGTTCGAGGACCTGCCGACGGTGTACCGGTGGCTTGCGTTCGCCCGCCGCGTCGAGAAGCTCGACGAGCCGCTGTACCGTTATCGACAGGAGCGCGAGGGGTCGATCACCGCCGAGAAGGGCGCTCGCTTCCTCGACCTGGTCGCCGCGTTCGAGATGCTCGACGAGTTCTACCGCGCGCGTGGGCTGTGGGCGGATTGCCGTGACGCGCTGCTCCGATTGCATCTGACCCATCTGGTGGCCGGCCGCTACCCGGATCTCTTCCTGTCGGCGGACGGACCGGTGCGCGGCGCGTTCCTGTCCGCGGCGTTCGCGCTGCTCGACGATCGGTTCGGACAGTGGCGAGACGGAGATGTCTGTCGCGCGCTCTGGCCCAACCCGCTGCTACGGCTCATCAGCACCCGCCGTCACCTGCTGGCTTCCTTCACGTCCCTGCCCTCGCGCCTCTACCGCGCGGCGCTGTCACGGCTCGGCGCTTTCGACCCGCTGCGCTAAGCTAGCCGAACCTACGTGAATCCGGCATCATGCTTGCTTCAGCAAGTGCGCCGGTGCACAAGCGTCGAGACACCGGCCGAGGCAGGGCGCAAGCGACCTCGCCTCATGTACACTAGTGCGTCCGAGAAGCGTATCCTTCTTCGCGATCACATCCCGTACGAGAACGGAGGACCTAGATGCCTGACGCCGGACCGCCGGTCCCCGAGGAGTCGCCGTCCCGCCAGCCGGCGCGACGCGCGACGAGGCGTGGACCCTCGGGTATGTTCCGCGACCCTGTCGTCCGCGGCATGAGCTACGCCGCCGTCGGTATCGTCATCCTCTTCCTGGTCACCGTCATCAGCGCGCTGCTGACGGGCGTACTGGCCCCTTCAGGCCCGCGGACGCTTGCGGAGCGCGAGGCGGCCGTCGCCGGTGCCGCGGTACGCGCGGGGAGCGCCGACACCGCTGTCTGGGGCCAGTACATCTCATCGCTCATCGCCCAGGGGCAGTACGCCCGTGCGAGGAGCGTCATCGCCGACGGCCGCGCGAGCATCGAGGATTCCGCGACCGCCGAGTTCACGCTCGCCGAGGCGCGTCTGTATAGCGCCCAGGGCCAGTACGAGCAGGCGGTCGAGACGGCGGACGCGGCGATGGCACAGATGAAGGACTACCATGAGACGCTCCTTGCCTCAGGTGGGTCCACGGCGCGCGCCGCCAAGCTCGACGGCCTGCCGGACAACTACTACTCCGCGCTGCTCGTGAAGGCGTACGCGCTGCGCGATCTGGGGCGCTACGAGGATGCGGTCGAGGTGTTCGACCTCTACATCGAAGACAACCCCACCGCCGCCGATATCCTCATCGATCGAGGCATGGCGAGGATCGAGACCGGCGATACGACCGGCGCCGAAGAAGACTTCCGCAGCGCGTTGCAGTTCCTGCCCGACAGCCCTGAGGCGCTGGCGGGTCTTGAGAGGATCGGAGTGACTCCATGAGTGAAGCCGGTGCCAGCAACACCCGCCGCGAGTCTGCGGGGGCAGTGCGGTCACGGAGAGGACGACGGATCCTTACGTTCGTCCTCATCGTCCTGCTCCTGACCCTCGGCATCGCGGTCAACCTCCTGTACCGGCTGGTTGGAGCGCCAGGCGGTGCACCCGTCGCGGCGGACAGCGGGGAGCTGCAGTGGATCCGCTCCATCTACGGCATGAGCGATGCGCCGGAGGATCAGCTCTACATGGTGCAGGCGGCGGTACCGGACAGCGACGGCTCGATCTGGGTCACCGACGGCGAGCACGGCATGCTGATGCGCTTCGGTCCGAGCGGCCAGTTCATCGAGACCGTCGACGGCACCGCGGAAGCGCCCCTCTTCGCGCCTGCGCGTCTCGCCGTGGGTCCCGACGGGCTGGTGTACGCGTGTGAGACGATGAGCGATCTCGTCCGCGTGGTCGACCGCGACGGGAACGAGGCCGGCTCCTTCGCCATCCCGCAGCCTGTCTCGGTCGCCGTCGACGAGGAGCACATCGTCGTGGGCTCGGTCTCCGGCTTCGCGATCCTGAACAAGCAGGGTGAGCCGCTCCATATCATCGGCTCGCGGGGCAAAGGCGACCTGCAGTTCGACTACGTGCACGGTGTCGCGATCAGCGAGGACGGCCAGACGGTCTACGTGACCGACTCGTACAACAACCGGCTCAGCGCCTACACCATCGAGGGTGAGCGTCTGTGGATGATCAGGGCGGGCAAGCCGGGCAACGGTGCGGAGATGGTGGGGGGCAAGCTCACCGTCGGTGAGGCCACGGATGCGGCGCTCGAGGGAGAGGACCAGCTGCAGCTGCCGCTCGGCCTCACGCTGGACGGGGCGGGGCGCATCGTAGTCGTCGACATGTTCGAGTGCGCGCTTGCCGTGTTCGAGCCCGATGGCACGTTCGTCGCCAAGTACGGCGTCGCCGGCGCCGATGACGGTCAGTTCTTCTACCCGGTGAGCGTCAGCTATGACGAGGATCGTGACTGGTTCACCGTCGCCGACAACCTGAACAACCGCGTCCAGGTCGTGCGCATACCCGGATCGGGCGGTGAAGGTGCCGCGGCGGCGGTACGGCGTGCTCTCTCCGGCCCGCTGCGCGCGTGCATCCCGCCGTTCCTGCTTCTCATTCTCGCGTTGACGATCTCCCTGTTCGTGCGTGCTCGGCGCAAACGCGCCGCTCAAGAAGAGGCCCGGCGTGTGACCGAGACGACGCAGTACCCCACGGAAGAGTGGTGAGGGGGCCCGCAACAGGCCGTCTACCAGCACTTCTTGAAAGAGCCTGAAGAAACCTGTCCGACTGTGCGGATTGTCACTTACGCCGGAGCACGTGACGTGGTTCACTTGTGGATGTGGTGATGCAGTGAATTGCCAGGTAACAATCGAGCACGATGCACGAACTTCCGTTGTCAATCGCGGTCGGCTCGTTGTACTCTGCTTAAGAGAGGTTACCGACGAACGTCTCCCCACAATGGCACAAACGGTTCTGTAAGAGGCCGATTGTGAATAACATGCTGCTCAGGGAAGGAGGTGTGTCTATGAAACGAGCACTTCGAGTTCCTACAAGCAAGGGAGTACCGATGAAGAAGACGATCTTCGTAGTCGTGCTTGCGGTCGCCCTGACTGTCGCTTTCGCGGCCACCGCTCACGCGACTTCTCCGAAGACCTGGAACAGCCTTGAGGACTACTACAGCTGGGGCACCGACGGCGTCAGCGACGTCGACGGCACCACTGCCACCACGCTCGGTGCTATCGGCGCCAACCCGGCCAACCCGGGTGTGCACGCCAACTATCTGGCTACGACCGCCAAGTGCGGTATCTGCCACTCGGTCCACCGCGCGACCGCCACCGGCGTCAAGCTGCTGGACGCGAGCGTGGCGACCTGCGCTGGCTGCCACCGGGCCGGTACCGGTGCCATCACCACGAAGCTCATCAGCTGGGAACCGGGCGGCCCCCACAGCTCCGGCACGGATGCCAACTGCACCCGTCGTCGCTGCCACACGAACAGCCCGCACGGTGTCGGTGTCTCGTCCTATGCGCTGCTCGGCGGTAAGCTGATCAGCGATCAGGCGGATCCGATCATCGATGCCGCGCTGGCCATCGGCACGGACGCGGCGCGTGGCTGGAACGCGACGGACCTCAACAACACCGTCGGCGATTTCGCCCTCACCGCCGGTGAGAAGTCCGCCCTCGTTGCCGGTTACACCTGCAACCAGGCCGACTGCCACTACAACACGACGCTCGCCGTCCTCGGCAAGAACTGGGCCGAGTCGCGCGACGCGCAGTATCCGCTGCCTGCCGACGAGATCGGCCAGCCCGGTGACGGCATGATCATGAAGACCGGTCACCTGTCTTCGGCAGAGGCCACTGCGGCGCACGCGTCCTACGCGGCGGTCAACGGCTGTGTCAGCTGCCACGACCAGACCGATGCCGGCACCACCTCCGGCTACACGTTCCCGCACTCCGAGACGCCGTTCGGCGCCTCCAACCTGGGCGCGGGCCGCGCGTACCTGTGGATGGGCTACGGCGAGACCACGACCGATACGCTCACCGCTGTCGCCAACTCGGGACAGAAGGCGTATGACGGTACGTGCCTCAAGTGCCACCGCACCGGCTCGTCCGGTATCGGTGTCACGCACTAGCATCACGCTTGACCCGAAGGACCTCCGGTCCTGACCGTCAAGATGCGGAGGCCGGCTCCCCCGGGGAGCCGGCCTCCATGCGTGACGGCGCAGCGGCGTGGACACAGCACGCGAGCAGCCCGTCTGGCACAGCAACTGCTACCCCAGTGCTGTGGTACAGTCTCAATCCTGGTGACATTCACCGACGCGTCCGAAGGACCTGATCGATGCACCGAGACGCACCGCGAGCGTTCCCCATCACAGCTGTCCTCATCGGTCTCGGCGCGCTGCTGCTGCTCGTCGTCGGCGCGACGACGTATAGCGCTCTCGCTCTGCCGGGCTGCGTCTCGTGCCATGACGACACCGAGCTCGTGTCAGCGACAGCAGAAGCCCCTCACGCCGACGTTGCATGCACGTCGTGCCACGTGGGGGACGCCCCGGGCGATCGCGCCTCGTTCGGCTTCCGTCAGGTGTTCCACATGACCGTCCCGTTGGTGAGCGGCGAGGGGCGGGGATGGGAGTCGGTACCGGACCATCGGTGCGTCACCTGTCATGACGACGTCTACGATGACGTGACCGGCGAGGGGATCCGCATCGCCCACCTGACGTGCGCCGAGGGATCGGACTGCACCGACTGCCACTCGGCGACGGCCCATGGAGCCGCGACGACCTGGGTGAGGACCTACGACATGGACACGTGCCTCGATTGCCACGTGTCTCAGAACCTCACCGACTGCGACCTCTGTCATGAAGGCCGGCGTCCCGACGATCGGATCACGACAGGCGTCTTCTCGATCACACACGGGCCGAGCTGGGAGCAGACGCACGGCATGGGCGATGCGGCCAACTGCACGGCGTGCCATACGGCGGCGGCCTGCGAGCGATGCCATGGTGCCGGCCTCCCGCACGAGGCGGACTTCATCTCCGAGCACTCCGAGATCGCGCAGCTGGACAACGCGCAGTGCGAGAGCTGTCACGAGCCGCGCTTCTGTGACGACTGCCATGGGCTCGAGATGCCGCACACCGATGCGTTCACGCGAGGTCACGCCGAGGCCGCGGTCACGAACGAGGACCTGTGTCGTCGCTGTCATGCCGATCCCGATTGCACCGAGTGCCACGTGACGCACGTGCATCCTGGCGGGGCGATCGGCACCCTCCGAGAGGAGGGTGAGTGATGGATCCGCAGGCCGGCTCCCTGGACTTGGGCGATCTGTGGTCACAGGTGCTCACGCTCCTCGCTGAGCCCACCTCCAACCTGCAGGCCGCGTTGCTGCTGTACGGCATCATCACGCTCCTGCTCCTGATCGTGGTCATCGTGGCGCTCATCTTCCTGGTCTCCGGGCCGGAGGACGTCGAAGAAGAGGACGTGCCCGACACGGATCTCGAGGGCCTTCCCGAGGCCGGGGCCGCACCACGGCATGCCGCGCCTGCCCGGGCGGCGGAGATGACGACACCGCCGCGCTCTCGGCTGATGAGCCTGGTGATCGTGCTCGGGATCATCGCCGGCGTTTGGGTCGCCGCCGGGGTGAGCACGTCCCTTTCGCCGGTATGCGACGGATGCCACGTGATCACCCCCCACAACGAGCGCGACGAGAGCCGGACCGACCCTCATGAGCGCGTCGCGTGCGTATCGTGCCATGAGTCCGGGGGCGTCGTCGCCCGCTACACCACCGCGCTTCCCGCTCGCGTGCTCCACATCGTCGATGCCGTCGCCGACTCTCGTTCCGTGCAAGGCTACGGTGAGGTCGCCTCACGCGCATGCCGGTCCTGCCACGGGCGTGCGGTCCGCGGCCTCGTGACCGACGAGGACCGCGGGATCCTGATGTCGCATTCAGAGCCGCTCGAGGCGACGATGCGCTGCCTCGACTGCCACACACCCGTCGACGGCGTGGTCGGTGACCACAACGCCGGAATGAACCCCTGCCTGCGCTGCCATGACGCCGAGACCGCGCCGGCGGAATGCGAGACGTGCCACGATCGCGATACCGCCGCGGCTGCGCGTGCACGTTCGGCCACGTTCGCCAAGCAGCAGGTCGAGGAGATCTCCTGCGGCGGGTGTCACGACGAGGCGGCCGAGTGCGACAGCTGTCACGGTCTGCGCATGCCGCACACGAACCGCTTCAAGGCGTACGCCCACGCCCGCGCCGGCGCCGTCGACTTCTGGTACAACGACGGACGGACGTGCGCGAAGTGCCACACCGCGGAGCGGCGACCCTGCCGGCGCTGTCACGGCGACATCCTCGGCAACGGGCACGACGCTTCGCTGGCTCGAACGCACCAGGACGCTCCCGAGGAGACGTGCGACCGGTGCCATCAGACGTGGCAGTTCGCTCGCGGGAGGGACTTCTGCGTCGATCTGTGTCACACGCCGGCCGCCATCGAGCAGAGCCCGCGGTGACGAGATGGCCGAGAATTCACGACACGCCGGGGGAGGGCAGCGCGCGGGGGCAACGCGGTACGTCGTCCCCCTGCTGATCGTCGCGGCGTTCGTCGCACCCGGGGCATGGATGATCAGCCGTCTCCCGCCGATACCGGTCGCGGCCTCGCTCGTGCTGGCTACCGCGTCGTTGTGGCTGCTCGCGCTGACGACGAAGCTCATCGACTTCGAGCGGCCTCGCTACGGGATCGCCCCAGCGCTTGCGGCGGTCGGGGTCTCGGTCGGCGCCTCGTACGTGCTCGGGGGCTCGCACGCGGAGGCGCTCGTCTACGACCTGTACGGTGACATGCCGCTCATCCTGTGGCTGACGTTCCCGCTGGTCTTCCTCGTGGGTGCGGGGCTCCGGACGTCGCTGGCAGACGTCCGGCGAGGGCTCGGCTGGATGGTCGGGGTGGGCGCGCTGCTGGCGTCGGTCATGGCATTCCAGCTCACCACGACGGGGAACGTGTCGGTCTTCGGCAGCACGGCATACACGGTGCCGGCGCTCGCCTGTGTCATCCCAGTGGGTTTCGGGCTTGCCGCGACCGAGGCGCGACCGCGACCGAGGGTCGCGCTCTACGCCGGAGCGGCGATCATCACCGCAGCGCTCGGAGCTGCTTCTGGGTCGATGATGGGCACGCTCGCGGCAGTGTTCGCCGCGCTCGTGTCGGTGGCGGTGACCCCGTTCGCCCGGCGCGGGACCGGTGCGACCCGATGGATGCGGTGGTCGGCGGTCGCGGTCGCGGCGGTGCTCTTCGCCGGTCTCATCGCGGCACAGGTTCCCGCGGTCAGCGGTCGATGGGCCAGCCCGGATCGCTTCTCGGCGTTCGACAAGAACGTGATCACACGCGCGTACCTCTGGGAGGGAGCGCAGGCGATGCTCGCCGACCGGCCGCTCACCGGCTTCGGTCCGTCAGGCTACCGTCTGCATGCGGCGGAGTTCCTCGACCCCGGCATCCACGTGCACGGACCCGGCGCGCAGGGCGACATCGATCCCGTCGCGTACAGCCCGCAGTCCCCTCACTCGGTCGTGTGGGACATCGCGACACGGCTCGGGATGCTCGGCGTTCTGGCGTTCCTCGCGCTCGGCGTGGCATGGGCGATGGCGATCCGGCGACTGGCCGAGGAGGACCCGCCGGAGCTTGCGGTGCTCCGCGCAACGCTCGCGGCCGCGTTCATCTCGGCGCTCTTCGCGCTGCTCGTGAATCCCCCCATATTCGCGATCGGGCTCTCCGCTCCCGTGCTCGCGGGTCTCGCGGTCGCGCCCCTTCGCACGCACGGGCACGCGAGCGATGTGGCGCCTCGCCGGCAGTCGCATGCCACCATCCTGCGCGCGACGGCGGGTCTTCTCGGCGGGCTGATCCTCGTCACGAGCGTATGGCTCGCGGTGGGCGGGATGGCCGAGCGTGGGATCGCCCAAGGCGAAGCCCTGACAGAGATGGCGGGACACGAATCGGTGCTGGATATCCTCCCCGGGTACCCGCCGTCGGTCCGGCGGACGCTCGAGCTGGCGCTGCTCATCGCGCCCGACGACGCGGCTGTCGCGAAGGCCCAGGCCGCGGTGGACGATGCTCCTGCGCACGTGACCGCGTTCGCACCCAACATCCCGAGCCTGGTGGCCCACTCCCTCGCGCAGGCGGACCGGACGGGGCGCACCGACGTGTCGTGGGAACGGACGATGCTCGATCGCGCCGACGCGGTGCTGCCGGACATCCCCTCGCTCGCCGCCGAGCGGCTGCACCTCGAGCTCATCGAGGGCGACCGCAGCGCCGTCGCCGCGGTGCTTCCGGAGGCGCGGAGCTGGAGCGCCGCGTACGCGCTCGCTCCCGGCTACATCGAGCGGGCTGAGGCATACCTGGGGTCCGGCCAGTGAGCGGCGACACGCTCCCGCTGGTCTCGGTCCTCACGCCCTCCTACGAGCAGGCACGCTGGCTCGCGGACAATCTGCGATCGGTCGAGTGCCAGACCTACCCGCGCATCGAGCACATCGTGGTCGATGGAGGATCCTCGGACGGCAGCGTGGACCTGCTGCGCGAGCACGCGGGGCGGGAGCGTCATGCGCGCCTCGTCTGGCGCAGCGAACCGGACCGGGGACAGTCGCACGCGGTGAACAAGGCGTTCGCCCTCTCCACGGGCGAGATCATCGGCTGGATCAACTCGGACGACGCGTACTTCGACTGCCGCGTCATCGAGGACGTCGTGCGCTACTTCCGTGCACATCCCGGGGTCGATGTCGTCTACGGCCACCTGGCGCAGGTCGACGTGCACGGCACGATCATCTGGCTCAACTGGGTGCCGCGGTTCTCGCGCCGACTGCTCGGCATCGCGAACTTCATCGGACAGCCCGTGGCGTTCATGCGCCGGCGCGTGCTCACCGATCCCATGCTCGACGAGACCTACGACTTCGCGATGGACTACGAGCTGTGGTTGCGTCTCGCGCGCTCGGGCGCGCGGTTCGCCCGGCTCTCGCGCATCACCGCCGTCGATCGCCATCAGCCCGCGCGCAAGTCCGAGACGATCGCCGAGGTGCTCGCCAGCGACCTTGGCAGACTGGCCGAGAAGCACGGTCGCGGCTACCCGCGGGGCAAGCGGATCCTGTCGTGGGGGTTCTACACGTGGCGCCGCGCGATGGGGGCGGCGCTGATCCCGCGCATCCCCGAGCGTCTCGCGTTCACGGATGTACGCACGAGCCGCTGGGCGCTCGTGCGTCGGCAACTGCTCGCCTGGCACAAGGCGTGGCCGACCGACTGGGATGCAGGGGAGGGGTAGGCCGCCACCCTGCCGTCCATTCTGCCCCGGCGCGGCGCCTCGCTCTACGCGGATGCGTGCTAGAATCCCTGCACGCACCGAATCACGAGAGGAGTCCGGGTGAAGTTCCACGGCACCGCGCACAAGTACGGT
>NPIE01005270.1_pt3 | contig 18924 bp, 17 predicted proteins | sample 8637661 | NCBI WGS metagenome assembly NPIE01 (sample SAMN07420842, study PRJNA396082) | bioreactor metagenome | isolation source: sample BA12 brine-fed electro-methanogenic bioreactor BA | place: Japan: Kochi | collected 2016-12-09
TGGTTCGCCTGAATCTTCAAAGTCTAACTGTAAGATATACTCTGGTTCACCTGAATCTTCAAAATCTAATAAGGTTACGTTGCGATCATCAACGGCAACATCACTTGTATTAACTGTAAGAAATCCTAATCCAAAAAGCATAACGACTAATAAAATTATTTTTTTCATTTTCATTCACCTCGCCTATATGGTACTAGAACTGAAAAGAAAATAACAGCGCACATATGTCGTATTTAAAGGAAAAAAATATGAATTCAATGGAACTTGCTAACTACTTAGAAAAAATCAGATTTGGACGTAATGTCTCTCAAGAAGAGTTTGTTTCTGGGATTGTTTCGATACGTCAATATCAACGTTATAAGAATGGCGATTCGGTTTTACCCTATGAGAAGATTGATCAATTTGCAGAAAAATTAGGGATTAACACCAAGAAATTGATGGCTGAGTTTGAACGCGCAAAATCCCAACAGTACACAAAAATTAATCAGTTTTACAACGCTGTAGCCAATAATGATTATAAGAATGCGCTCGATTTGAAAAAAGAACTTGATAAGGATTTGATTATTTCTGAAGAAGGCAGAAAATATTACAAGCATGCAAAAATCGTATTTAAGTATTATTCAAGAGAGCTAACACTAGAGGAAGTCATTAATCGAGTCAGTGACTTGGTTGATTATCCAGATATTTTAAAACAACAATATTATACGGATGTCGAAGTCCTTATTCTCAGCTTTTTGCTTAGTGTATTCACTGGTAAGCAGCAAGAAATGTTGTTGATGAAACTCAATCAGCTGTTTGAAAATGTTGATAATATCATGGCTGGAGATTCTGAGTATATTTACACTTTGATTTTGATGAGAATTGCGAAAACCTTCGGCATTAGAAGAGATTATCCTCGTGTAATTTATTATTGTGAGTTAGGTATAGACCGTGGTATTCAATATAAACAATATTATTTATGGGAATACTTCTTTTACTACAAAGCGTTGGCACACTATGCTTTGGGACAAAGTGAACAGTATGATGAATCGTTACTTAAGTGTTATCACGTTTTAAACATGGAAGGCAATCACGCTAAGATTTCCAAGTTTACGTCTTTGATTGAAAAGGACTTCAACATTAATTATAAAAGTTACGTTCTGAAATTGCTCAGCCAATAGTGAATAATATCATGTTTTCTCGCAAGCGACATCATTTGTCGCTTTTTATTTTTGTCAAAAATACTGAAAAAAACAAATGCGACACATGTGCGCTGTTCACGATGCCTAATCATATTATATAATAGAATCAAATGCGACAATATATGTCGCCGTAAACTTTTTTGGAGAATGAAATGATACTTATGATGACTTCGATATTGCGACAATTTCATTTCGCACTGCTTCAACTTCTACAATCACTGTTTGAAGGTTTTTTTAGTTTGCGACCAGATGTTTATCACTATTATTTTTATCCACTCTTTATCTGCTTAATCATTGCCATAGGCTCTGCATGGAATAGACGCACTTATAAACTTGCTGTTTTATCTTCGAGTCATCATAAAAAGCAATCATACGTTGATGCTTTTACCAGTCTCAACAAACAGAATTTTAGTCTTTATCGACCAGCGACATCTGCTGATGAAGAAATTGTCTTCATGCTCGATAGTCATGGCAAATTTATGTATGCTAACGAACAAGCGCTAAATTGCTTTAATCGACAGATTCAAGAAGTCATCGGTCAGTCAGTTTTTTACATTTATGAGCAGTTGGGCATTTATGAACGACGTTGGTTTCAGGATATCCATGCCGGAAAAGAAAGTAATCAAGTGATGAAATTGATGGGATATGATCAAGATAAATGGTTGTTGATTCGTTATCGGAGCCATCTTGATGATACAGGAAAGATTAAGCGTATTATTGCGACTGGCAACGATGTAACTGCCTTGATGGGCTCAGACACGCTTAAGAACTTCTATAGCGGTCAAGATCAACTCACTGGTATATTGAATCAATACGGAATGTTTGAGCAGATTAAGCAAATGTCAGATGCGATGTCCGCTATTTGTTTTGTTATACAAGTTCAGCACTTGACAGAGCTAATCAACTATTATGGCCATGATGTTTCGAATCAATTACTAAAGAACATTTCCGAGACACTTAAGGACGGAGCCGAACCGTCATGTCTAATTGCGAGATATACAGAATCCAAGTTTGTTATTTTTTGCTTTAACCTCTCTATCGATGACGATGCGTTGAAAAGCTACCTTGCAAGACTCAACCGAATACTCGATCTCAATTATCAGATTGGCGACCTTGAGCTTGTTGTTGATCAACGCATCGGCTATGTCGTCTATCCATATGATTTGAAAAGCGTTTCAGAAATGGTATCTCTGGCCGACATTGCCTTGAGTCACGCTATCAAACACCATCAAAAAATAGTTCGTTTTCAAGAAGATATGCTCGTTCATCTCAAACACAACATTGAACTCAGCAATAAACTGAAAGTAGCTTTAGATGAGGAAAAGATTGAAGTTCATTTTCAAAAAGCCATCGACTGTCAAAACCATGAAGTCGTGATTTTAGAAGAACTAGCCAGATGGACGGATAACGACTTAGGCTATATTTCACCCCTTGAGTTTTTTAAAGTGGCAAGAGAAAGCAACCAGCTTTTAAGACTTGATCAATATATGGTAAAAAAGGCGTTAAAAGCCTATCAAGAACTTAAACAGCGAACAGAGTTCAAACAAGTACGACTCACTTTAAACATTTCGCCTGAGTCGCTATTAAATCTTGATTTTGCCGAATACTTGGATGAACAAGTGAAAAAGTTGAATCTTCGCCCAGAAGATATCTGCATAGAAATCTCAGAAGGGACTTTCATCAATAAACTGGAGTTATGCATCTCAAGGATCAATCACTTCAAAAAAATGGGTTATCTCATTGCTCTTGATGATTTTGGTGTTGAGTACTCCTCGCTTGCTGTTTTGGAAAAAGTCGATTTCGATGTCATCAAGATCGATGCTCATTTTATCAAACACATCGATAATGCCAGCAATCAGGAAATCATTAAAATGATCAGAAGAATCACGGATTTAAACTTTAAGGAAATGATTGCAGAAGGTGTTGAAACCGAGGAACAAAGCCAAAAACTCCAACATTTAGGATGTCATATTCAACAAGGCTTTTATTTGCATAAACCCGAACTCATCGAGTAGTGCTTATGCAACAGTATACACTGTCGACAAAAAAAATACGACCTCTAGATTAAAAATGACTTCAATAATGATATTTTAGTCCTAATTTTTTAGATGTAGGAGGTGCCCCTTGATTATCAAAATTATTGGAAATAATCACCAAGATCTCTTAACAATGTATCACAACACCATCCTCGCTCTCTATGAAGCAGAAATCAGCGCGGAAGTATTTCTAAGCTCTGACGAACAGGATTGTCAAACCTATAAATTGCGTCATACGCCAGCACTGATTGTCGACGATATCGTTATGACGCAAGGGTATGTTAGCGACAAAAAAGACTTAAAAATCCTCTTTCAGCAACAAAAACTCGTCATTGATTGACTAGGGCCTTGATATTTGGTATGATTGACCTAATAAAACCATCAATGGAGTGCCTATGGTTGAGATCAATTACCATGAAGTCAAGGAAGAACTAGAACGCAAAAATCTCTATGATATTCAAAGGGAACTGACAATGCAGCGTCGAACCCGGACAGCCATGATGAGTCTACTTATCTTCTCATTGCTTTTTACAATTGTCTTTGGGATGCTGGAAGATCCCTTCCTATACACCTTGAGCAATATCGGTAATTTTTTTAGTTACCGCTTTTTGTTTATTATCTGGAGCATTGTCTCGGGGGTGACCATCCAGTTGACGGTTATCGCTTTGTTCCGTTTGGAGGATTATCAATCAAAGTTCGCCTACTATAGCATCGGCTTGGCATCCTTCTTCCTGATTGCCACAGGGTTGATACCTGCCTTAAGAGAAGATTATCCCTTTTGGCATTTCATGCATACCGTCACCAGTGGCTTGCACGCGCTTTTTCTCTATCTAGGCCTAGTCCCGTTTTCGCGTTGGATTTCCAAAGAAAATCCGCGGCTTAGAATATCAATCTATATTTGGCAAATCGTGATTTGGATTGGCTCGATATTGCTGGTCATTTTCTTTCGGAAAAGCGCCCTTTTTGAACTCTGGTTCTTCGTGACTAACATCGTCTTTTTGCTCTATTTGAGCCTCGTATTGTTCGAGGAAAAAATCATTAAAATCAGCGTTCAGCTCTTGCTTGATGAGGATAATCTCAATCTAGCGATTGAAAAAATCTTCGTCAATCTTGACGTCAAAACCATCGATAAAAACAGACCATCACCAGATGCATAATTAGGCTTACATGAATATTTAAGAGATATCATAAGATTTTTTAGACCAATCAAATCCCAAACAAGGCGATTTTTATCATCGCTGCATGTTGTAATTTGATTGTTTTTTTGCTACAATGAAGAAAACAATGTCGGAGGCTACTGATGATCAAAAAAGTTGAAAGCAGAAAAGACTTGAAACGTTTTATCTACTTTGTCAAGAAACTATATGACGATGATCCTCATTATGTCTATCCGCTTTTTTTTGTGCTCTATAAAGAGTTGAAAAGAGAGGTGCTGGAAAAGAAGGATTATACAGCCCTGTTATCAATTGATGAAGATGGACAAATAAACGGGAGATTGATGTATTGCTTTGAATACAACAACAAGCAAAAGCAGAAGTATTGTTATTTCTCTTATTTTGACAGTATCAACGATAAACGAGTGGCAAAGTCCCTCTTTGATTATATGGAAGCTGACATGGAAAACGAAGGAATCAGCCAAGTAGAAGGCTCGTTTACCCCCTACGATCCAGATAACAGACGTGGTATTTTGATCGATGGATTTGATGATGATCCTGTTATCTTCACTGCCTATAACAAACCTTATTATCAAGACCTTCTAGAAGCCTGCGGTTATCAGAAGCGACGAGATTCTTTCAGCGTTACACCTCACAAGGATGAAACAACCGGGAGAAAACTGGCAACATTCGCAAGGTATTTTGAAAAACGCTTTAATGTCGACGTCGATATGATTGATTTCAAACAGATTGATCGCGATATTCAAGATATTCAAACAGTTCTTAAAGAAGCAGATAACGAGTATATCTATCAAGAAACACCCTCGACTGAATTGATTCGTTCTGTTGCAGAACAATTACGAGTGTTCTTAGATCGACGCATCATCTTTATTGCTAGAGAAAGAGACACCAAGAGACCTGTGGGATTTGCCTTCTGTTTGTTGGACTTCAATCAAGTTTTTAAGAAAACAAAGGGGCGGATCAGACCATTAAAGATGCTTTTGGCGAAACGGAAAATCAATCGGGCCAGAGGTATGATGCAATATGTTGTTCCAGACTATCAAAGCACAGGATTGATTGGTTATATCTACAAAAAAATATTTGACCAGTTTAGCATCATGAACATCACTGAGTTTGAAGCCGGAACAATGATGGAAGGCAATGAAAAAACCTTGACTTCGTTTTCTAAGTTTGGTGGCGAAATTTCTAAAACTTATCGTATCTACGGAAAGGATATCAGCGCATGATACAGCATATTCTACAGATCATACTGATCTTTGTTATCCCCTATGTCATTATCAGGTTTAAAGACTTCAAATTGACCAAACTGTTTGGAACCATCGGAATGGCGTATTTCTTTGGCCTTGTTGTGGCAGCCATCGTCTTTGGCCTCAACCGTCTGGGCGTCGACTTCCATCTCAATACGGATATCGGAGAAATCGGATCGTACGCAGCCATCGCCATCGGTATTCCTTTGTTGCTGTTTGGCGCAAACCTGCAGGAAGCTAAGAAGCTGTCAGGAGAAGTCCTAAAGGCTTTTCTATCGTTGATCATCGCCGTGATTTTAGTCACGACAATCACTTTTTTTGTTCTCGGCAGACAAATGGAAAATGGCCATGTCCTGTCCGCTGCCGCGATTGGTCTTTATACTGGGGGCACCCCAAACCTCAATGCCATCACCAACATCTTCGGACTTGAATCCGAAGTCATCGCTTTGGCAAACTTGTCAGACATCATCATTGGTGCCTTCTTTTATGTTTTCTTGTTATTGCTGGCAAAACCACTAGTGTCAAAACTGTTGCCTTTCAGTAAGAAAACAACTTATCTCAAGGCCGAGTCACACATGAAAAATAGTGAAAACTTCAATGTCAAGGATTTTAAAACATCGAAACGTCTTTTTACAGCGTTTTTGATTGCCTTTGGTATGACCGCCATCAGCGCTGGTATCGGTATTGTCGTCTGGCTTCTGACAGGCGCTGTTCAGGGGCGGATGCTCGATTATCTCGTTCCTTTGATGCTGATTGGCGTGACCGTGTTCGGAATTATTGGCTCTTTCAATCGCAAGATCAGAGAAACTGAAGGCACGAACATCCTCGGTCACTATCTGATTCTCGTTTTTTCATTTGCACTCGCGAGTTCTGTCGATTTCAATGAACTAATCGACAGCGACTTCGGCATGATGATACTGCTTTATGGTATCATCACAGTTGGCTCCTTCATCGTTCATATAGTGTTCGCACGGTTTATAAAAATCGACAGCGATTGTGCGATTGTCACCGCAACAGCTGGTATCTATGGGCCCGCCTTTGTACCGGCGATTACTGCACAGTTAAAAAACGATAGTTTGACTGTTCCAGGATTGATATGTGGGTCGATTGGCTATGCTATTGGGACCTTTATCGGTCTAGGACTTGGTTTACTATTTGGCTTGGGAATGTAAATTTACATTCCTTTTTTTTAAGGTGTTGAAACATCAATGAAAATGAATTACAATAGTAACATGAATACTTTATAGGAGGATCATATGCCATATCAAAACAAATATTTGGAACTTCTGAGCAGAGAATTTCCGACTGTTCAGCATGTGAGCGCTGAACTTATCAATCTCAATGCCATCCTTAATTTACCCAAAGGCACTGAAATTTTCGTCACGGATATTCACGGAGAGTACGATGCTTTTAATCACTACCTGAAGAATGCCTCCGGAATTATCAAAGAGAAGATTGGACTGATCTTTCCTGATTTAAGTCAAGAAGAAAAGGACAGACTGGCTTTTTTCATCTATTATCCGACAGACATGTTGAACAAATATCGCAAGAAACTGGAAAAGCGAGCCTTCGAACAACTGGTTAAGAAACAACTCTATTGCATGATTGATCTTGCCAAGCATATCGTCACCAAGTATACCAAAAGCAAGGTCAGTAAAGCCTTACCGAAAGAGTTTGAGTATATCATACAGGAATTGATCTACGAGTCTAGCTCGCATGAAGATAAAGAGAAGTACTATCACGCTATCGTTGAAGCGATTTTTGAGACCAAAAGAGAAAATAAATTTATCTTGCAGATCAGTCGTTTTATTAGAACACTGGCTGTTGATAGACTCCACATCGTTGGCGATATCTTCGATCGAGGGCCCAGCCCTCACCTCGTCATGGAAAAGATCTGCAAGATGAAGAATGTCGATATTCAATGGGGCAATCACGACATTATCTTCCTTGGTGCAGCCTCTGGTGCACAGGTGATGATTGCCAATGTCATTCGCATAGCCGCAAGATATAACAACCTTGACTGTTTTGAGGATGGTTATGGCATCAACTTAATCCCCTTGGCAAGATTTGCCAATAAAGTCTATGCCGACGACCCTTGTGAGCGATTCATCCCCAAAGGTTTCGGCAATCGCTATAAGGATGAAGAAGACTTAAACTTCATTGCGAAGATTCATAAAGCAATTAGTATCATCCAGTTTAAGCTTGAGCATTCTGTCATCACCCGCAAACCTGATTTTCAACTCGAGGATCGATTGTTGCTGGATAAAATCGACTATGAAGAATATACAATTAACATCAATGGCAAGAACTATCCCTTGCTCGATCAGAACTTCCCAACCGTTGACCCGGCCCATCCCTTCCGTTTGACCGATGAAGAAGCTGAAGTGATGGATCACTTAAGTCAACTATTCTTGCATAATGAGATGCTTCAAAAACATGCACGCTATCTCATTCGTAACGGCTCAATCTACTTGAAGTATAATAACAATCTTCTGTTTCATGCGGCCATTCCTCTCGATGAAAAACGACAGTTCATGAAACAACGTATCGACGGTTTGCTTTATTATGGCAAGAATCTTTTTGACGTCTATGAACAGAAAGTAAGACAAGCCTATCTGAATCGATATGAAAAGGAAAACCATGACAGCGACTACTTCCTGATGCTGTGGCAGGGCAAGACATCGCCATTGTTTGGCAAACATGCGATGAAAACCTTTGAACGCTACTTCATCAAAGATAAGTCGACCCATCAGGAAAATATTAATCCCTATTACAGTTTTAGAGAAGAAGAACAGGTCTTGAGGATGATTTTTGAAGAGTTTCAACTAGATTTCCAACACTCCAAAATCATCAATGGACATGTGCCGCTTGATATTACAAAAGGCGACCAAGTCGTCCTTGCCAACAAACGGATCTATAGCATTGATGGCGGAATGTCGAAGGAATACGCCGATAAAACCAGTATCGGCGGCTATTCTCTTATCTCTGACTCTCACGCGTACTTCTTGGTTTCTCATGAGCGCTTTGAGAACTATTATAAACTGATAGAAAACGAGAAGGATATCGTTTCCGTGACTCGTTCTGAAGAACTCAATGATCGACGCACCTACATCTATGACACGAATGTCGGGCTTGACATCAAGGAGCGGATTCAGGATCTTCAAGAACTGTTGCAAGCCTACAGGAACGGGACAATCAAAGAAAAAACGACAGATCACGATGCCTAAAAAAAGAGAAGCTAATCCATTATGGAGAAGCTTCCTTTTATTTGTTATAAATTGATTATTTCGTCAAACGTTTTCTGATTGATCCAGAGACCAAGTCAACGATCGTAATCGTGATAATTAAGGCGTAAAGAATAATCGCGACACGTTCGTCATTGTTGCTTTCAGTGGCCAAGATCAGTGGAACACCAATACCACCCGCACCGACTAAACCAAGAATCGCCGCAGCTCTCATATTAATTTCAAAGCGGAACAAGGTGTAACTCATAAATTCAGGTGCCACCTGCGGAATAACAGCCCTGAACAAGACTTCAGAAGAATCACCACCACAGGACTCGACGCCTTCCTTGACACCGATGTCCATACTTTCAATGGACTCTGAGTAGAGTTTAGCCAACATGCCGACTGAATGGACAGCCAAAGCCATCATACCAGCTGGCGCCCCAACACCAACGATACCGATAAAAATCAAAGCCAAGATAATTTCAGGAAATGTTCTAATGATGATAATCAATACTTTCCCGATTTTAGATCGTTTACGACCGACAATGTTTTCGGAGGCGAGAAGTGCTACAGGAATAGCTAAAATCCCAGACACAAAGGTGCCACCTATAGCGATTGCCAAGGTTTCAATCATGGCATAGGGCAGACCGTCGATGGTCATATCTGTCAAGAACTCAATGTCAGGATTCATGAGGCCTCTTATGACGCCAGTAATCCCATTGATAAAGGTATTTGCAAGGCCTTTATAATTGAGTCCAGAGAACCCCCAGCCGATGAAAAGTAGGAATAAAATGATTGATAAGATCCGTTTATAGGTCCAGCGCTTTGGTTTGGGTGGTAATCTCAGTCTGAGGTTCGTCGTTTCTGTCGTCATACCAAACGCCTCCTAATCTGAGCGGAAACCGTATCGATAATCAATACCGCCGCGAAGAAGATGTAAAAGATGAGACCGATATTATCATACTTGAAGAAGGCAAGACTGATATAGAATTTCTGGCCGATACCACCAGCACCAACATAACCTAATACGGCAGCGGCGCGAACATTGACCTCAAAGGCATAGAGCGTATATGACATATATTGCGGTAATACCTGAGGAATAATGGCATAGCGAAGAATTTCCCATTTGCTGGCACCGACAGAAATCAACGCCTCAATCTGCCCTTCATCAATTGATTCAATCGATTCGTAGGTCATCTTGGATATCAGACCAAAGGTGAAAACGGCCAGAGCCATAATCCCTGAAAAGGCACCGATACTGAAGACAATGACCAACAATGAAGCTAAAACCAAGGCTGGAATCGTCCTAATGATGTTGAGGATGACTCTCGCAATGGCATGGAGCCAGGGAATTTGTAAAAAGTTGTTAGCTGCCAGAATCGCAGCCGGTAACGCAAAAAGTGCACCGACAAAGGTCCCGACAATCGCCATTTGAATCGTTTCAAACAAAGAACCGATGATATTGTCAAAGTAACCCCAGTTAGTTTGAAAGAACATCTTAACCAAGATATGATATCTGGCGGGATTAAAGATGTGCATGAAGATTCTGACATCCAGTATATCAACAAAGATCCACGAACCAAAGATTACTGAAAAAACAATAAAAATGGTCAGATATAGTTTTGTTTTATCGGGTTTTTTGGGCAATGCGTGTTGCAGATCAAGTGACATCTTCATCACCTACGAAGTCTTCGGTGTTGATTGGACGTCCATAAACCTGTTCCAAATCGTCAATGATCTTCTTGTTGGGAACATCTTTGATTTGGATATCATAGACAATGCGACCATCTCTGACGCCGACGATTCTCGTAGCGTACTTGAGTGCCAAGTCGACGTGGTGAAGGTTGGAAATCACAGTAATGCCTTCCTCGACATTCAGTTTCTTGATAAACTGCATCACTTCAAAGGTTGTAATAGGATCAAGTGAGGCAACGGGTTCATCTGCGAGTAGAATCTTGGCATTTTGAGCCAAAGACCTGGCAATGGCAACACGCTGCATCTGACCACCTGACAACTGACCAGCCTTCTGATATGTTTTCTCGAGAATATCGACTTTATCTAAAGCCCTGTATGCTATTTCCTTATCATGCTCAGGAAAAATACCCAGGATTGTGCGCCAGGTTGGATTATAGGAGACACGGCCTGTCAGGACATTTTGCAAGACTGACATACGCTTGACAATATTGAAGTTCTGAAAAATCATGCCAATGTTAGAACGCATTTTTCGTAAGTCTTTGCCTTTTTTGATATTCGTGATATCAATTTCTTGCAAGTCGAGTGTCGTTTCATCAAACTCAGGATTCTCTGCTTTTTTCTTAGCGATTTCTTTTTCTGGGAAGTCGCCAAACATCTCATAAGTATTAATGTCCACATTTTTGAAATAGATATGTCCTTCGGTACAATCAATAATCTGATTGATGGTTCTCAGCATTGTCGATTTACCAGCGCCGGACAAACCTAAAATCGCGACAAACTCGCCTTCTTTAATTTCGAGATTGACATCGATCAATGCCACTGTCCCATTATCATATGTTTTTGAAACGTTTTCAAATCTAATCATAGTTTAGCTCCTCGAATGAATAGCCACCAATTCTGGTGGCTATTTCAAATTGTAAATATTGATTTTTTATTCAAAAATCCATTCTTCTTGTCTTTCCAAGTAAGTTCTAACGATGTCGTATTCATCATCAGTCGCTTCTGCATAACCTTCGTGGTTGTAGACGGCTCTGATGATTGCTAAACCTTCTTCAGATTCAGCGATGTTGATGAAGGCTTCTTTAATGTCATTGACTAAACTTCTCTTCAGATTAGGAATAACAGAAATCGTATCATTCGGAATCAACTCAGTATTCATGACAAACAAAACATCTTCATAAATATCTGGATAGTCATCTTCCAACAAGGTTCTAGCATCTTTGAAGGTGAAGGCTGCATCAGCTTCGCCGTTCAAGATAGCGAGAATCGCGTTATCGTGACCGCCGGCATCCAACCAAGTGACGTCTTCCATGACATCAAGACCATTGTCAGCCAAGAGGTTAGCTGGCCATACGAATCCAGATGTTGAAGTGAAAGATGCAATCGCAATGGTCTTTCCTTCAAGGTCAGTAACGCTTTCAATACCTGAATCTGCGGCAACCAATAATTGTGATTTGTAACCAGAAACTAATGGTTGGTCGGTTAACAGATTACCATTGTCATCAACATCATAACGTAATGATTTCAAGATGACTTCAGCTGCGCCTTGTTCCTCAGCCAGAACATAAGATGCAGTTGCTAAAAGTCCAACGTGAACCTGGCCGGCTTTCATGGCTTCAATCAAACCGACATAGTCAGTTGCGATTGTGACATTAACAGGCATGTCAAGTTCAGCTTCCAATAATGCTTCGAGAGGTGCTCTTTGTTGTTCTAGAACAGCCGTATCTCTGGAAGGAATTAATTGTACTTCCAATACTTCTGGATCAACCACGTCTTGGTTACATCCAAATAAACCTACAGTTAAAACCAGTGCTAGTAAAACTGCTAAAACTTTTTTCATTGAAATCCTCCTATTAAAATAATCTAATAAGTATTTTACTACAAAATAGACAAAAAAACTTAATAAAATACAAAAATTCTGAAAAAAATAGTATGATATATGTAAGAGGAAGAACAAATGCCTTCATTAGCAAAACAATTAAGAATTATATTCACATCTGATGTCCATGGCTGGCTATTACCGATTGACTATGCCACCAACCAACAAACCAAGCGAGGGCTTGGTATTTTGTCATCAGCCATTAAAAAGCGAGATCCTAAGTCCTCGATTCTGATTGATCTTGGGGATACCATCCAGGGAAGTCCTTTGATGTATTACCATCATTTGCACCGCAAGATATTTGCCAATCCAGTAGCCGTCTTTATGAATCGTCTAAGATATGATTACTTCATCCCTGGGAATCACGACTTCAACTATGGCAGAACCTATCTCAAGGACTTCCTCAAGCAACTTGACGTGATGCCGCTTTGTGCAAACATAGAAGACCAACATGGTCTCCTTGTCAAAAAAGGTTACGATATCATTCGCAAGCAAGGTTGTAAAATTTTGATTATCGGTTTGACGACCAAATACATTCCGAATTGGGAAAATCCAAAAAACATTCGAGGACTTGTCTTCAATGATCCTGTTTTAGAAGCAAAGAAAATCATTGACAAGCACAAAGACGAAGTCGACTTGATTATTGTGGCATACCACGGCGGACTTGAAAAAGACCTTCAAACTCGTGAAAAATTTGTTGAAGACACTGGAGAGAATCAAGGCTTCAAACTCTTTGATTCGATCCCTGAAATTGACATTTTGTTGACCGGTCATCAGCACCGTATTATCTGCGAGCAACTATCAGATACTGTCGTCTTGATGCCCGGTAGCAACGGCTCTCATCTAGGCATCATTGATATCACCATTGATGAACATGGCGGGAAGCAAATCAAACCCTCTTTGATTGCGGCAGAAGAACTTGAACCCGATCTTGAATTGATGGCTCAAATCAACGACATCGAAAGAGCGAATCAAGCCTTTCTCGATGAAGTCATCGGCTTTGTGCCAGACAATAACTTGTTTATTGAAGATCCGCAGAAAGCAAGGATCGAGAAGCATCCTATCGTCGACTTCATCAATGATATCCAACTCGAAGCCTCCGGCGCGATGGTTTCAGCGACATCGCTGGCCAATGCCGTGACGGGTTTTAGACATCAAATCACGGTTCGCAACGTCTTGTCCACCTATGTTTTTGCCAACACCTTGACCGTTGTCCAAATCGATGGGTTACACCTTAAAGCCTATCTCGAAAAGTGTGCAACCTATTTTATTCTGGAGGATGGTGAAGTCATCGTCAATCCAAGTTATTCCTATCCAAAATTGGAGCATTACAATTATGACATGTTGGATGGTATCGACTATTGTTTTGATTTAACACAACCCTTCGGATCGCGAGTTGTCAGTATCAAGTATCAGGGTCAAGAAGTCTTGCCGACACAGACCTTAACATTGGTTTTGAATAACTACCGTGCGACCGGAGGCGGCGATTTCGAGATGTTAAAGAATTTGCCTGTGATTAGAGAAATACCATTCAATGTCGCTGAGTTGATGATTGATTATATCAGGAAACATAAGACACTTAGAGTCAAAGCGAAACACAACATCAAATTAATCACAAAAAAAGAAGATTGTTAGCCATGAATTTCCTCGGTTTTATAGTATATATATTAGAAATATGCTATAATAATGGTTAACAATTTTATTTTTATCTAGCGAATGAAAGCGTTTGTGGTGTTTTATGATTGACGGTATTGTTTTGGCAGCTGGCTATGCCAGCCGTAGCAAAACGAATAAAATGGCACTTGACTATCAAGGCAAGGCGATTATCCAACATACGATTCAGACGATGAAATCGGTCTGCCAAAGAATCATCGTTGTCACTGGTCACTATCACGACGACATCGCCAAGTTGTTAGACCAGCTTGATGGGATTGAACTCGTTTATAACGCTGACTACCAGCAAGGCATGTTTAGTTCGGTCAGAAAAGGTGTAGCCAGCGTCGAAAATGATTTTTTTCTTATACCCGGAGACTACCCTAAAGTGAAGGAAAAGACTTATCGAGAAATGTTGGTGGCTGGAGGAGACATCGTTGTGCCAAGTTACAAGCAACGACTAGGTCATCCGATATTCTTTCGCAGAGCGTATAAAAACGAGATTTTAATGACTGACAAAACTAACCTTAAAGCATTTCGCAATGCTCATCCATTCAGCATTCTTGAGGTCGATGATCCAGGTATTTTAGTCGATATCGATGACATGAATGATTACCAACACTTGCTAAAGGAGGACAAAGAGATTGACGATTAATACTTATGTTCGTCCAAAAGATTTGGACGAAGCTTATCAACACTTGCAGGAGGATGACAGCCGTCTGATTGCTGGTGGGGCTTGGTTGAAGCTAAGTTTGAAAAAAACTGAAAAGCTTATTACCCTTGACGATTTATCGCTTGATCAATTGATCGAAACGAAGGAAGGCATCGAAATTGGCGCCATGGTCACGTTAAGACAATTGGAAACAAGTCCACTGATTCTGAACTGCTGCGACGGTATCCTGTCTCAAGCTGCAGGGAGTATCATGGGTATCAATATTCGTAATATCGCGACCATAGGCGGTAGTGTCATGGGCAAGTTTGCCTTTTCCGACATCCTGCCTGTACTCAAGGTTTTGGACGCAGAACTAGAATTTCATCATCAAGGCAGGTTGTCTTTAGATGACTTTCTTGCATCCAAAACGGTTGAGAAAGATATCTTGACAAAAATCATCATCAAGCATCAAACTGGCTGCGGATTTGTTCATCGCGTCGCAATAACGCCACTCGATTTCGCAATCATCAATATTGCAGTTACGAAGGGTGATCAAGGCATCCGGATTGCGGTGGGATCGACACCGATGGCTGCACAAATGGCAGTCAAGGCGATGACTTATATCAATGCTATTGCAAAGCCTGGTGAAGAAGATTTGAAGCATTGTGCAATAATTGCAAAAGAAGAAATAAAATGCGGAAACAATCATCGTGCCAGCAAAACATATCGCCAGCATTTGATTGAGACTTATGTCTACCGTGGATTGAAGAAGGTGATGGCGCATGAAAGTTAATCTAACAATCAATAATCAAAAGCAAGTATTTGAGATTGAACCGGGTGATTTTTTACTTGATAGTTTAAGAAAAAATCATTATCTCAGCGTACGCAGAGGTTGCGATACAACCAATTGCGGCGTCTGCACCGTGCTCTTTGACGGCAAACCCATCCCCTCCTGTTCGGTGTTGACAGCTAAAGCAGAGGGACATCACATTACAACCGTCGAAGGCATCCAAGAAGAAGTCGAACGAATCGGCCGCCTCTTCGGTGATGAAGGCGCTGATCAATGCGGTTACTGCAATCCATCGCTGGCCCTAACGGTCTATGCAATGAAAAAAGAACTAAAAAACCCCAGCATTGATGAGGTTAAAAAATATCTTGTCGGCAACCTTTGTCGTTGCACAGGCTATATCGCTCAAGAAAGAGCAATCATGGCTTATTTGGGTGATCGATCATGAAAGTTGTCAATCAAAAAACCAGGTCCGTTGATGGACTCGGTATCATGAAGGGCAGAGCCGCCTATACGGACGATTTGGCAGATCAAAAATCACTGATTGTCAAAGTCTTGAGATCACCACATCCTTATGCGAAAATTTTACACATCGATGATTCGCGGGCTAAAGCCTTGCCCGGCGTTGAAATGGTTCTAACGCATCGCGATTTTCCGCGCATTCCGATGACTAGAGCAGGTCAGGGATACCCAGAACCATCACCCCATGATAAATTTGTCCTCGATGAGTATGTACGCTATGTCGGCGACGAAGTCCTAGCGGTCGTTGCTGTCGATGAAAAGACTGCTGACGAAGCGCTGTCTCTCATCAAAGTTGAATACGATGTTTTAGACCCCGTTCTCGATTTTGAACAAGCGATTGATCATGATGTGATTATTCATCCCGAGCCAGAAATCCACGAAATGTTTCCCATCGGTTTTGAACCCAAACGCAATATCGCTGCGAGTTATCAGATGCACGTCGGTGACGTCGACCAAGTATTGGGCGAATGTGATGTCACCATTGAAGAGACACTCTATACACAAGCACAAGCGCACGTCATGCTAGAACCGCATACGGTCAATGCCAGAATTGATTATCAGGAAAGATTGATTATCTATTCGGCAACACAAACACCCTATCACGTTCGTCGCATCATTTCCCAAGGCTTGGAAATTCCAATCTCGAAGATTCGTGTTATCAAACCGAGGGTCGGTGGCGGATTTGGTGGCAAGCAAGCCATTCACGGCGAGATGCTCGTAGCCTATGCGACTTATAAGACTGGTAAACCGACGAAAATGGTTTACACCAGAAAAGAAGTCTGTGAGTCAACCTATACAAGACATCCGATGCGCCTCGACGTTAAGCTAGGCGCTGACAAGGACGGCAAACTGAAGGCCATCGATTTTCATGTGCTTTCCGATACCGGTGCTTACGGAGAACATGCCTTGACTGTCTTTATGGTGGTTGGATCCAAAGTCTTACCACTCTACAATAAAGTCGATGCCGTTAGATTTTATGGCGACGTCGTTTATACCAACCATACACCTGCAGGGGCCTACCGCGGCTATGGGGCCATCCAAGGTAATTTTGCCCTAGAATCAGCTATTGACATACTCTGTCATAAACTTGAGATGGACCCGATATCCTTCCGACAAAAAAACATGATGAAGGAAAATGAAACCTCACCGATCTTCGCCATTATGGGTGAAGGAACAGAGGGAACCGCTATGGATATGGATACCTGTAAACTCGAAGAATGTATTCAAAAAGGAATGGATTTAATCGATTGGAAACATAAATATCCAAGAGTTGATTTAGGTGATAAAATCAAATCTGTAGGAATGGCAATTGCTATGCAAGGTAGCGGAATTCCATATATTGATATGGGAAGCGCTACTATTAAACTGAATGATGATGGTTTTTATAACCTAATGGTTGGGGCAACAGAAATTGGTCAGGGTAGTGATACTGTGCTTACACAAATTGCTGCCGAGGAACTAATGACTACTGTTGATAAAGTAATTATCTATTCATCTGATACTGATCTAACACCATTTGATGTTGGAGCATATGCTTCAAGTACAACCTATGTTTCAGGTAATGCTGTGTATAAAGCAGCAAACGATTTAAAGAATTTAATGATAGTTGAAGCAGCGAGAATTTTAAAAACAAAGTCTGAACATATCGAGTTTGATGGACGTAAGTTTACCGATAAAAAATCAAAAGCAAGTATCACTCTTGTTGATTTTTCTAACCAGATTACCTATTCAGAAGAACAAAAACAGTTACAGGTAACATCGAGTTATGTTGGGCATAAATCACCACCACCATTTATGGCTGGGTTTATCGAAATTGATATCGACAAAGAAACAGCAGAAATAGAAATAGTTGATTACGTAAGTGTTGTCGACTGTGGAACTACCATTAATCCGATGCTAGCTAAAGGCCAAGTAGACGGAGCGATTGTTCAAGGGTTGGGTATGGCAATGTTTGAGGATGTTAAGTATGCAAAAAATGGAAGATTAATTTCAAATGATTTATTAAACTATAAGATACCAACTAGGTTGGACATCAAGAAATTAACTACTATATTTGTTGATAGTTATGAGGAAAGCGGACCGTTTGGAGCTAAATCTGTAGGAGAGATTGGTATTGATACACCACCTGCCGCTTTAGCAAACGCCATTGAAAATGCACTTAATGTGAGAATGAAAGAATTACCAATTACACCAGAAAAAATTATATTAGAAATGAGGAAAATCGAAAATGGAAAATAAGAAAGTTGAAGTTATATCAAAAATCGTCTTTTTTGGGGCAGTTTGGGGTATTGTTGAAGCATCCCTTGGTTATGTATTACATTTGATGCCAGGATTTATTGCTGGTAGTTTGATGTTTCCTTTTGTTATGTTTATATTAATAAAAGCATATCGAAGTTTAGGTAACAGAAAAGCTGTATTTTATGTTGCTTTAGTAGCTGCAACAATAAAATCAGTGAATCTATTAATGCCATTTTTACCAGCAGCAAAAACAATTAATCCAATGGTTTCTATGGTGTTAGAAGCAGCGTTAGTCTTTGCTGTTATTCCTTTGTTTGATTCAAATAAACTTACCAATAAATTTGCTGCTTTTACAATTGCAAGTGTTGGCTGGCGGGTATTATTCCTTGGGTATCAAGGTTTAAATTTTGCCATAACAGATTTTTTAGCAGCGTATTTACAAAGTTTTGGGTCAGCTTTAGAATTTGTTTTACTTAACGGTTTAGGCTCAGTAGCAATTATGATATTAGTGTATTTAGGTTTTAGAAGAATTAAACTAATTGATAAAGTTGATAATTTAAGAATCGCTCCAATTATTTCCCTAGCTAGTCTTATGGTTGCGGTTTTGCTAACAATCTTTATTTAGGTGATAT
>NPIE01007582.1_pt3 | contig 18921 bp, 15 predicted proteins | sample 8637661 | NCBI WGS metagenome assembly NPIE01 (sample SAMN07420842, study PRJNA396082) | bioreactor metagenome | isolation source: sample BA12 brine-fed electro-methanogenic bioreactor BA | place: Japan: Kochi | collected 2016-12-09
AGTCACCGAACCTCCGCAAAGCCTGCTAATTGTAGAAGTTATTTTGTGCATATTCCTAGGTGTTTATTGTTCATAGAAATAATGGGTGAGCTGATCGGCCTGAAAGGTGTCGTCGAGAAAAAACGCTTGGCGGCCGTAGCGCGTAAACAAATGCTTGAGCCGTTCTTGCCGGTCTTCGAATGTCGCGATGATTTTGCGTTTCAGCGCCGGACGCATCAGTAATTGCCGGTCTTTACCGGTTTCCGGGTCTGCCAGGCGCACCAGGCCCCATTCCGGCAGATTACGATACTCTTGGGGATACCATAATACGACAGGGATCACGTCGTGTTTCAACAGCGAATCGAAAATCTCGGCGGTTTCATGCAATGGAAAATGAAAGTCGGAGACTAGAAAAATCAAAGAGCGATGCCGAGGACAATGTTCGGCGATCGAGAGCAGGCCTCGGCAATGGCTGTCGCCGGGGTCGAATTCCCCGAGCCGCTCTACGAGTTCGGCGGCGCCGCCTTTATACCAGCGCGGCGGTAGATGAAAGTCCGGCAGTAAATCCTGTCCGCAGCCGAAAAAGCCGAAATGATCGCCGCTGCGATAGGCCGAATAAGCCGTCAATTCGGTAAACCGTGCCAAGGTTTTCATTTTGCCGTGAAAGCTCATCGATGCCGATAAGTCTGCAATGATGTTGACCGAAATCAAGCCGCGCTGGCGAAAAGTCCTGACCATGAATTGGCCGAACGGGTCGAGCAGACTGGCATGAATATCGATATTGTGCGCTTCGGGACGGGCAATCAACGGCGCATGCCCGTGAAACTCGTGTTCGCCGCCGCTGTGTTTGCCGGCATGACGGCCAGGGTGCGCGCTCGCGGTGCGCCAAGGCAGTTGATAATGAAATTCTTCGAGCATCGTTGGCTTGTGGTAGTAAGCGGTTAGTAGTGAGCAGTGAGAGGAAAAATAAATAATAAAATTCTTAGAACATCATCCGATTAAGTTTCGCGTACAAATGGACTGGAGCAAATTTTCTTAGGGCGCTGCTACCTGCTGCAGTATTTTTTGGCTGAGCTGTTCGGCGAGCAGTGTGCGTCTCAATTCGTAAGTTGGATTGAAAAACACCCGGTGCGCGATCGTTTCATGAAAAATTTCGCGGATGTCTTCCGGTAAGACGTGCGTACGTCCGTTCAGCCATGCCGTCACGCGCGCCGCGCGCATCAGCATTCCGGCGCCGCGTGCGCTGGCCCCCGCCAGGATTAGCCGGTCCATGTCGACGTTGTCCAATACAATCGAAAAGTCTTTCGGAAAGCGGGTCGCCTGCCAAAGTTGCAAGGCATAATTTTGCAAGGTTTCACTGGCTTGAATGTGATGCTGAATTTGCCGGCTGATATCGTTCAATTCACGGTAGGGGAGGATGCCCGGCTGTATCGTCTCGATCAATGCGTCGACATCGTAGAATCTCGGATTGAACATCAATTCGCGCTGCAGGGCCGGGTCTTCCGGTGTTTCGATCTTTAGCTCCATCATGAAACGGTCGCGGGCCGCGGAGGGTATTTCGAAGGTTTCGTCTTTTTCGACGCGGTTGCGGTCGGCGAAGACCTGCAAATGTGGGAAGTAATGTTCGCGGTTGAACGCCGTGACCGATTTTTCGGCCATCACGCGCAGCAGCAATGAATGGACCTGGGGTCTAGCGCGGTTGACTTCGTTGAAGAAGAAGGTCGACAGCTCCTCTCCATGTTTTAATATCGGGCCGGGGTCGACCTGCGGTTTGCCGGCTTCATTGATGTAGGTGTGGTAGACCAGGTCGTTAGGCATCAAGTCGATCGTGCCTTCGATGCGCTCGTAGGCGCCGCCAATGCCGCGTGCAACGGCTCTAAGCAAGGTGGTTTTTCCGACTCCGACATCGCCTTCGAGCATCGCATGGCCGCGCGCGAATATCGCGGTCGTGACGAGTCGTACCGGGCGTTCGAGCCCGATTACGGCTTTGTTGATTTCCTGTTCGAACAGTGCGGCGCGGTTATGCCAATCGGCTAGGTTTCGGTCGGTCATTGTGGTGTTTAGTTTAAGTGCTGTTGTTAGAATTAATTGGGCAAAGGTTAACCGGATATGGATTTTGAGTGAAGCTTTAGTTCCTTGGTAAGACGGAGTGCGCTGTCCTTCACCTTTCGACCGTGGTCAAAACATATCGAAACGTTCGTGTCAGGAAGTGGAAAATAAAGTCATCAAAGCCTGTTTGTCAATGAATTGCTCCAGTCAATGCCGAATTCTAACCGGTGCAATCGCAAAGAAGATAAGAAAGCTGAAAAAAGAAACGATGGCCAACCATTTAGTTAGGCCGTAAAGTTTGCGAATGCCCCGATTGGCTTTTTTGACGATTTCGAATTCCTCCAAGTAAACCGTTTCGCAGGCGCCGTTGCCGGTGTCGTTTCGGGTAATGCTGGTGCCGCGAAAGAAGTTATTGCTTTTGTTGGCATATTCGGCCAATACGCCCTTGAAACGGATATGATCGCCCGGTTCTGCGGACATCAGCGCTTTTTTGATGCGGTCGTCGTTGGTCAGTAAATGATTGTTCGACAGTGCGTTCATCTTGAATAAAGCCCCTGTCTCGTAGTCTTGCCAGGAAGCCCAGCATGTCCAGCTATCGTTATGAAACTTCATTTGCCGGTAAACGCCGGAACCGACATTTTTACCCCAGATCACGCATAAGTCGCGAAGGTTTATAAAATCATGCCAGCGTTTGTGGTGCCAGATGTTGGTGAAGGCATCGGCGTCGCTGTAACTGACGACGACGCCGTGTAGCTCATAGTCATACAAAGGCGTGATCGTATATTCCTGATCGTTGACTCGGCTCTTGAACGGCTCGGCCTTTATCTTGGCTTGAGCCGGTTCTTCGAGATAACCGAGATCGTAAAAATTCGGCTCCGGTAAATGGTCTTTTTTGAAATAAAGCAGGACTGTCAGTAATGCGCTGACGATGAAAACCCATTTGAATAGCTGCTCGAAAAAGGAACTGGTAGCCATGGTTCAGATTGGTCGTAAAAATTGAAATTATAGTCCAACCGTTAAAATGCCTGATATATAGAAGGGCTATTTTTTACTGCAACGGTTCCCATTCTAAAAGGCTTTCTTCAATAAGTCTCATTTAAACGATAGCGTTTGTTTATTGCGCACTCCAAGGCTTCTGTGTATGCTCCGTGCATGCAAATACAACTGATTACTATCGGCAATAAAATGCCGGCTTGGGTACAATCCGGTTATGATGAATACGCTAAGCGACTGCCGAGAGAGTGCGAATTGGTGCTCAAGGAGATTCCGCCGGGCAAGCGGGGTAAAAATAGCGATTCGGCCCGTATAGTCAAGGACGAAGGCGATAAAATGATCGCGGCAATCGCCAAAGACGCGCATGTCGTGACCTTGGACGTCCTCGGAATACCTTGGTCGACGCCGGAATTGTCGGTTGCCTTGAAACGATGGCTCGAAAGCGGGCGGAATGTCGCCTTATTGGTCGGCGGACCCGAAGGATTGTCCGATGATGCGAAACAATTGGCGCGCGAATCCTGGAGTCTGTCCAAGCTGACTTTTCCGCATCCATTGGTGCGTGTGATTGTTGCCGAACAGATTTATCGCGCCTGGAGTATTTTAAATAACCATCCCTATCATCGCGAATGAGTGTGCAAATCCTATTGGCTTCGGCGTCTCCGCGCCGTCAGGAACTGTTAACGCAAATCGGAGTCAGTTTTAAGGTGTTTCCGGTCGATATCGATGAGACGCCTTACTCAGGTGAGGCGCCTTTGTCTTATGTTCGACGTATCGCTGCCGAAAAATCGGCCGTAGCACTGGAGCGGAGTGGGGCAAGGCTGCCGATTCTGGCCGCTGATACGGCGGTGATCTTGGGCGGACGGATTATGGGCAAGCCGAAGGATAAGGCCGATTGCCTGGCCATGCTTCGCTTTTTGTCGGGACGGACGCATCAGGTCTTTAGCGCAATATCGCTCAGAGGCTTCGAACACTGGCAAGCCGTCAATGTTACCGAGGTCAGTTTTCGTGATATCAGCGAAGATGAAATCATCCGCTATTGGCATAGCGGCGAGCCAGTCGACAAGGCGGGTGCTTATGCGATTCAGGGTTTAGGCGGCGTGTTCGTCAAATCGATTACCGGCAGTTTTAGCGGCGTGGTTGGTTTGCCGCTGTTCGAGACGGCTGAACTTTTAGCGAAACAAGGGATAACGATTTTCAAATGAGTGAAGAAATTTTAATCAATGTCACGCCGCCGGAAACACGCGTTGCCGTCATCGAAAACGGAGTCTTGCAGGAACTGATTATCGAGCGTAGCCGACAACGCGGTTTGGTCGGTAATATCTATAAGGGTGAAGTCTGCCGAGTATTAACCGGCATGCAAGCGGCTTTTGTCGATATTGGTTTGTCCAGGGCTGCCTTTTTGCACCTATCCGATTTATGCAGCAAGGATTTGGAAAAAAAAGGATCGGCGAATATCGAAAGCTATCTGCACGAGGGGCAACATATCGTCGTGCAAGTGACCAAGGACCCAATCGGCACTAAAGGCGCGCGATTAACCACCGAAATCTCGATTCCGTCGCGTTTTCAGGTTTATATGCCCTATGCCAATAATTGCGGCGTGTCTCAACGGATCGAATGCGATGCCGAGCGTGCTAGGCTCCGTGCTTGTCTTGAATCGTTTCGCGAAAAAAACCAATGTGGCGGATTTATTGCTCGTACGGCAGCCGAATGCGTCGAGGAAGCGGTTTTGTATTCCGATATGACTTTCCTGCTCAAGCTTTGGACGACAATTTCGGAAAGCATTAATAGCGCGCAACCGAAGCAGTTCATTCATAAGGACTTGCCGCTGAGTGTCAGAACGTTGAGGGATCTATACAAAGAAGGTATCGAGCGGGTGCGCGTCGATTCTAAGGAAACTTATCTCAAGCTGGTCGAATTCGCGAAGATCTTCGTGCCCGATATCGTCGATGTAATCGAACATTACACCGGCGAGTGTCCGGTCTTCGATATTTACAGCGTCGAAGAGGAAATTCAGCGTGCGCTGGATCGTAAGGTCATGTTGAAATCAGGAGGACACTTGGTGTTCGATCAAACCGAGGCGATGACGACGGTCGATGTCAATACCGGCAGTTATGTCGGCGGGCGTAATCTTGAGGAGACGATTTTTAAGACCAATTTGGAGGCTGCTCAGACGATATCTCGCCAACTACGATTGCGGAATTTAGGTGGAATTATCATTATCGACTTCATCGATATGCAGAGCCATGAGCATCGCAAACAAGTCTTGCAAGCCTTGGAACGGCATTTGGAAAAGGATAATGCGAAGACCAAAATTACCGAGGTTTCTACGCTCGGTTTGGTCGAAATGACCCGTAAAAGGACTCGGGAAAGTCTCGAGCATATTTTGTGCGAACCCTGTTCGGCTTGCGGCGGGCGCGGTGTGTTGAAAACCGCCGAAACGGTATGTCTGGAGATATTTCGCGAGATTATTCGCGAGGTCAGGCAATACAAAGTTCGGAAGCTAATGGTACTGGCATCGAATGAAGTCGTCGAAATGTTGCTCGATGAGGAAGCCGATATGCTTGCGGAACTCGAGGCATTTTTGAATATTCAGATTAAGTTTAGGGCCGAGGGCGAATATAATCAGGAACAATATGACGTCGTGTTGTTATGATTTCGGTTGATGTTGATTGAGTTATTCATACAAGATGTCCTGAATACATTTTATTTTTCAAACGACTCATGTAGTTTTTCAATATCGCATTAACGAGTTTTTAGCTAAGTGATTCATCACATTACGCGGGCCACGCGAATTCTGCTTTTTTGGTCTTTGATTGCTTCGGCATTAGGCTTGACGGCAGTCCGTGTATTAATGAGCGGGCTGGAAAGTTATAAGTTCGAATTAGAGCGAGAAATTGGGATGTTGGTCGATGCCCCGGTTCAAATCGGTCGAATAAAGACCGGTATGCGAGGCATCACGCCGACGTTAATGCTAAAAGATATCAATGTGTTGGATGAGGATGGCAAAAGCCTCTCGACGCCGGTTAATTTTGAAGAGATTCGCTTAAATATCAGTTTATGGCGTGTTCTTTGGACCCGAGAACTTTGGGGGGCATCTTGGATATCGATTATCGGTGCCGATGTGTCGATACAGCGAAAACCGGATGGTAGTTTTACACTAGTCGGTTTACAAGCCGGCGGCGAAACCGATTATCCGTTGTGGTTGCTGCAAGGAGGGAGGTTTGAGCTGCTGCATAGCCGTATCGCTTGGCAAGATGAAATGCGTGGCGGCAAACCCATTCAATTCGAACGAGTCGATTTGGTAATCAAAAACGATGGTGACCGACATCAAATTCATCTGCTAACGGGCTTACCCGAAAATTTAGGTCATACATTGCGCGTGTCGATGGAATTGAATGGCAACTTTTTCGAACCCGGTAATATCGACGGCAATGTGTATTTTGAAGGAACCGGGGTCGACGTGGCCGAGATTATGGCGGGCGAATCGCTATCGGATGTTAGTATTGAATCCGGGGTTGGCGATCTGAAGCTTTGGACGCATTGGCAAAAAAGTCAAATATCCGAAGCGGTCGCAGAGATTAATCTGTCGCGCGTGGCATTGCAGCTCAAGGAAAAGAATGTTTTAGTGCTGGATAGTCTCGAAACGCTCTTTAGGTGGCGCGATGATGGCCGACGCTTGGCTCTGGATGTTGCTCGATTGGCTGTAGAAGATAATCGGCGGCCTTGGACCGACACGCAGTTCAGTTTGGCTGTTGAGCGAGATGCAGAAAATGCGTTCAAGAGTTTGGCATTGTCGGCGCATCGTCTGGATATGATGAATATTTCCGAGCTGGCGGCTTGGCCAGGTTTATTGCCGGCTGAACAGGCGGAACGTTTGACGGCACTCAAGTTGTCCGGAAATGTGGAAGATTTTACGCTTTTTGTCGATATTGACAGTCAGCGCTTTGCCGCCGATGGTCTATTTTCCGATTTAGGATTTGCCGGGTTCGATTTCATTCCGGGATTTTCCGGTATAACCGGACATATCCGCGGCAATGACGAGCGAGGCATGGTGCAATTGACGACCGGTCAATCGCAGTTAGCGCCGAATGGAGTGTTTCGCCAAGCGCTATCGTTCGAACGTCTGCAAGGGCGATTCGACTGGTGGCAAACGCTCGATGCCTGGGTCGTTTCCAGCAAGCAAATAATGCTGGATATGTCGGACGTGTCAACGATTAGTCGCTTGTTTTTAACACTGCCAAAAAGCGAAGCCTCGCCAGTACTGGATTTACAAAGTACTTTTTCGGTTGCCGATCTTGGTCAGGTTAAAAATTACCTTCCGGTGGGAAGTATCGATCCCGATACTTTCTCTTGGTTAGACCGCGCGTTTATCTCAGGCAGTATTCCGCGAGGCGGATTGTTATTTTCCGGCGAGTTGGAGAGTTACCCCTTCGCCGAAAGTCAGGGCGTTTTCGAAGTCTTGTTCGATGTTTCCGATATGACGTTGAATTACGACCCGGAATGGCCGAATTTAACCAAAGTTGATGCGCAGGCGCTGTTTTATGGAGCGTCGCTCAAGGTCGACATCAAGAAAGCCGAAACTGCAAATTGCTCGATTAGGCAAGCCGAAATAACTATTCCGATGCTGAATGTTGAGCCCAATCTTTTGGTCAGCGGCGTCGCCGAGGGCAGTATTATTCACGCGTTGGATTTTCTACAGCAAACTCCGATCGGTTCACCGGTCGGTGCGTTGCGAACCGCAGTAACGCCTACCGGAAACACATCTGTTAAACTCGATCTCGATATCCCATTAGTGGGGCTGAAACCGGTTAAGGTCGATGGCGAAGCAACGTTCGATCATGCCTCGCTCGTTGTCCACTCATTCGATTTGCCGGTCGGCAATATCAAAGGGGTTTTAAGATTTAATGGACAGGGGCTTTTCGCCGACAATATACAGGCGGTCGCGTTGGGGAGCCCGATTCGAGTGAATATCGAAAGCGAACCGAAACAAACCACGATTAAAGTCGCGGGAGAAAGCGCCGTTGAGAATCTGAAAAATCAATTTAAGTTGCCATGGTGGGGGCTTGTTGAAGGCAATACCGATTACCGACTGGAATTGGTTTTACCGGCCGAAGACAATCGCACAACTCAAATGACGATCAATTCGGGTTTGAGGGGCTTGTCATTAATCTTACCCGACGGACTCGGAAAAGATAAAGACCAGTCGCGCCCCTTGTCGCTGGTTTTTGACTTGAGCGACGAGCGTTTGTTGCCGGTTAGATTAAATTACGATAATCAGCTGAATGCCGCATTTAAGATTGAGATAGCGGAGCAGGCATTGCATTCGGGGCATTTTCTGTTCGGGGTCGGTGTAGCGGATTATCCGGATGCTCCGGTTATTAAGCTAGAAGCGAATCGCGATAAAATGAATCTCGAAGAATGGCTAAGTTTTATCGATAGGGACGGTGTCGCAAAAGACGAGTCGATGCCTGTATACGAAATCAAAATAAGAACCAGTCAGCTAATAAATCAATTTATGGATTTGGGTAGGCTGGATTTAATGTTGACGCGCCGCGGCAATTTCTGGGTAGGTAAAATCGATAGTTCGGCGGCCAAGGGGAATTTGCGTATACCGGTTGACCGATCGGGCGAGGATAGCATACGGATGACCATGGAGTTTATCGATCTGACAGCGATGAGCCGCATTAAATTGGAAAGTGGTACCGATAACCTCATGGAAAAAGTACCGTTATTCGATATCGATAGCGAAAAAGTGATTTGGCGCTCAAGCGATATGGGGCGATTGGTGTTGCGAACCGTACGTATACCTCAAGGCTTGCATTTTCAGCGACTTACAATTTCCGATAGAAATGAAACAATGAAGCTGACTGGGCGTTGGATCAATCAAGGATTTGGCTCAACAACTGAGTTAAAAGGTACTTTCGACGGTCGGCAGTTCGGTCGGTTGCTTAATGAATTAGGGCTATATGAAAGTATGAAAGAAACCCGTATTGCCGCAAAACTCGATCTAAAGTGGAACGCCGCTCCCTATCAATTTTCATTGGAGCGCTTGCGAGGTGAAGTGGATGTCGAGTTAAAGGACGGGAGATTGCTCAGCATAGAACCCGGATTGGGGCGAGTATTGGGTATCATAGCGTTTTCACAGTGGGTTAAGCGATTGCAATTGGATTTTCGCGATGTTTACGAGGAAGGGTTAACCTTCAATAGTATCAAGGGGCGTATCCATTTAGCCGAGGGCATTGCCAGTACCTCAAATTTAGAAGTCGACGCCGTGCCGGCAAAAATAACGCTTTCCGGGAACGCCAATTTGAACGATAAAACGCTGGATCAACAAGTTCGGGTCGTGCCTAAAAGTTCCGATGCGGTTCCCATTGCTGGTACAATTGTCGGCCGTTTAGCCGGTTTGATTGCCAAGGCAGTGACGAAAGATTACCAGGAGGGCTTTTTTTTCGGGTCTCAATACCGAATCATAGGTTCTTGGGAAGAACCGCAGGTAATTCCTTTGCGTGAAGGCGACGGTTTGTTTAACAAAACCTGGCAAGGACTTACCGATTTTCCGTGGACGGAAAATAGCGATTAAGGATTTCGTGATATATGAGGAGTATAAAAACAGGGTAGTTATACCCATCGCAGATCAAAATTCGGCACCGGGTTGCTCGTCAAAGGATGTCGTGAATTCAGTCCCTTTTTAAGCATCGCCCAGGCTTGAAGTGCGAAAGGTATGTTCATGACCAAATCCTTTAAAACTGCCGAATTTACTGAGAAAGTTCGCAGATTTGCATTCCTTATCTAATTTTTCGATATGCAAAACGCTGCTCTAAAAATGCTGGTTCCGAAGAAGGGGCGGTTGCTTGATCGACTGGCCTTCATGAACGTTAGGTTAATGTTCATAAGGGTCAGTATTGAACGAAAACATCAGCGCATCCTTATGCATTGAGCGATTCTAAATAAAAATTAAACTGAATAAAAATTAAAACAAGAGTCTTTAAATGAGTATATGTGCCGCCATACAAATGGCATCGAGTCCCAATGTGGGGGCGAATCTTTTAGAAGCCGATAAATTAATCGGCGAAGCGGTAAATGCCGGAACAAAATTGGTTGTGTTGCCGGAAAACTTTGCCTTGATGGGTGAAAACGAGACCGATAAGTTAACGGTCAAGGAAGTCGACGGGAATGGTCCGATACAAGATTTTTTAGCGTCGACCGCACTCAAATACAAAGTTTGGGTTGTCGGTGGAACGATCCCGTTGGCTGGCGATAACGATAACAAAGTCAGAGCTGCCTGCCTAGTTTATAACGACCGTGGCGAGCGCGTTGCGCGTTACGACAAAATACATCTATTCGATGTCAGCGTACCCGATACCGAGGAAGAATACCGCGAATCGAATTCGATTGAGCCCGGACATGATCCGGTTGTTGTTGATACACCTTTCGGAAAGTTGGGGCTGTCGGTTTGCTATGATCTGCGCTTTCCCGAACTTTACCGTAATTTGGTGGCGAAAGGCGCCGAAATTTTGTTGGTGCCTTCGGCGTTTACCGCACAAACCGGTGCCGCGCATTGGGAGGTCCTATTGAGAGCGCGAGCGATTGAAAACTTATGTTATGTCATTGCACCGAATCAGGGTGGCTTTCATATTAACGGTCGTAAAACCTTTGGGCATTCGATGATAGTCGATCCGTGGGGAGTGGTTTTAGGTTGTCATAAGAATGGCGGCGGCTTCGTTTGCGCCGATATCGAACACGAACGCTTGGAAAAAGTTCGATTGTCTTTCCCCGCTTTACAGCATCGAAAAATTTAAATTTCGATTAGTTTTTGGTAAGCAGTCAGTGGTTAGCTGTGAACTGATAGGAATTATGTTCATCGCTTATCTTTCCCTCCGGCTTGGCGCTTAGAGAGAATATTCTTGAAAAATCAAATTTTAAGGTTACATTGCTTTAAATGTCATGAAGCCATCGAATAGAACCATCCTTAAATTTTGCGGGGTGTTGTTGTGGTCGGCGGTTCTGGCGAACTGTTCCGAAACTGAAGTTCGTTATCGGGACACCGGACATTTGGAGCGACCGCCGGAATTCGAGGGCGCATCGGGCGAGCAGAGTTTACAAAAATCGGTCGATCCTGTGTTGACAACGTTATCGATTCAACAAGGCTTAGGGGATAAAGTTGCGATCGAACAATCGGCGCTACGAACCAAGCTAATTATCAAAGAATCTTTTGAAAAAGCGTGGTTCATAATGGAGTTAGTCCTAAATCAGCAACGCATCGAAATTACCGATAGGGATCGCGATGCCGGTTATTACTATGTCCGCTTCGATCCCGACGAGAACGAGGCGAAAGGCATTTTGGGCTGGTTATTTAAAGACGACGATTATATCGAGCGAATTTATTCGTTGCAGTTATCCGAAGGTCAATCCGCGTCGGAAATTACTGCGGATATCGTGACTGAACAAGATGAAAAAAATCCGTCCATACCAGGTGCGTCAGAACCGCTCGAGGACATTAAAAAAGACGGGCCAGACCGGTTGCTGCAGATGCTCTATAAGAAATTGCGAGACGGCATACCGAAACATCAACGGCAATAATAGACAGTATGGAAATTTTAAATATAGCGAAACAAGCGATTCTTGCGCCGGCAGGCTTGCAGGAACAAGATATCGAGCGAGTCATGAGCAGTTTGCTCAGTGTTCCGGTCGATGCCGCCGATATCTATTTTCAATCCAGTCATTACGAATCCTGGGTTATGGAAAGCGGCATCATCAAAGAGGGCAGTCATAATATCGAACAAGGTGCCGGTGTGCGTGCCGTCGTCGGCGAGAAAACCGGATTCGCCTATAGCGATAAAATTGAATTGCCGGTCTTGCTCGAAGCGGCCGGTAATGTCAAAGCCATTGTCCGACAAGGACAAAATGCGCGTACGGCCATTTCCAAACAAGCCGCGTGGCCTCGATATTACCATTCTGTCAACCCACTCAAATCTTTAGCGGATCAGCAAAAAGTCGAACTGTTGCATAAAGTCGACCGAGAGACACGCAAGCTCGATAGCCGTATTGAAGAAGTGGTTATCAGCTTAGTCGGTCTTCATGAAAATGTTTTAGTCGCTAATCAAGACGGTACATTGGCTGCCGACATCCGTCCGTTGGTTCGTATGAACGTGAGTGTCATTGTCGAGGATAATGGACGCCGCGAACAGGGTAGCATGGGCGGCGGCGGGCGTTGCGATTACGGCATGTTCGTAGACCAGGATAAAGCACTGGAATACGGTCGAGAAGCGGTTCGGCAAGCGTTGGTTAATCTGGATGCCGTCGATGCGCCGGCCGGCAGCATGACTGTAGTCTTGGGATCGGGTTGGCCGGGCATCTTATTGCATGAAGCAATTGGGCATGGTCTGGAAGGCGATTTCAACCGCAAAGGGACATCGGCCTTTAGCGGACGAGTCGGCGAAAGGGTTGCATCCGATTTGTGTACCGTGGTCGATGACGGCACGCTCGAGGGACGTCGCGGCTCGTTGAGTATAGACGATGAAGGCACGCCTACCGAAAAAACTGTGTTGATTGAAAACGGCATATTGAAAGGCTACATGCAGGATAGATTGAATGCCAGATTGATGGGCGTATCCCCGACCGGTAACGGTCGGCGCGAATCTTACGCGCATTTGCCGATGCCGCGCATGACCAATACCTATATGTTGCCGGGGCCGCACGATCCTGAAGAGATTATCCGCTCGGTCAAAAAAGGTTTGTATGCAAAAAATTTCGGCGGCGGACAGGTCGATATCACTTCGGGAAAATTCGTGTTTTCAGCCAGCGAGGCTTATCTTATCGAGGACGGCCAGTTGACGCGACCTGTAAAAGGCGCCACGTTAATCGGCAACGGGCCGGATGTTCTGACTCGGGTGTCGATGGTCGGCACCGATTTGGAACTCGATAGCGGTGTCGGGACCTGCGGGAAGGATGGGCAAAGCGTTCCGGTCGGCGTCGGCCAGCCGACCTTGAAAGTCGACGCGTTGACGGTCGGCGGTACGAGTATCTGATGGTTAGTGAGCGGTAAGCAGTGAACGGTAAACAGTAAACAGTGAGCGGTAAGCAGATAGTAGGTCGCCCGCTTACCGCTCACTGCTTACCGTTGACTATATCGATTTAATTTTAAGTAGAGAATCATTTTGCAAAACCGGGAAGAAATCAGTCGATTGGAAAATTTGGTCCAAAGCATTTTAGATGAAGCGAAGCTGCAGGGCGCAACCGCTGCGGAAGCAGGTTTGAGTGTCGATAGCGGCTTGTCGGTGACCGCGCGTTTGGGTGATGTCGAAACGATAGAGCATCATCGCGATCAAGGCTTGGGCGTGACCGTTTATTTCGGACAGCGTAAAGGTTCTGCGAGTACCACCGATCTATCTAATGCTTCGATCAAGGAAACGGTGACCGCCGCATGCAGTTTCGCGCGCTATGGCAGCGAAGATCCTTATGCAGGATTACCCGAGCAAGACTGGCTTGCGACCGAATTTCCCGACTTAGATCTATTTCATCCTTGGTCTCTCGCTGCGGATCGTGCGATCGAGTTGGCGATAGCCTGCGAAGATGCCGCGCGTTCTTATTCAACCGAAATTACGAATTCGGAAGGCGCAACGGTCACCAGTCACCAAGGCATTCGGGTTTTGGGCAATAGTTTAGGTTTCTTGAAGGGTTCCGAATCGAGCCGTCACTCGATTAGTTGCGCAGTATTAGGACAACGCGGCGACAGTATGCAGCGCGATTATTGGTATAGCGTTGCCAGGAATCCTGACTTGCTCGAGGCGGTCGACTCCATTGGCAGAAAAGCAGCCGAAAGAACGGTTAGACGTTTGCAGGGGCGAGGCTTAAGCACGCGGCAATGTCCGGTTTTGTATTCGGCTGAAGTGGCTTCCAGTTTGTTCGGATCGCTAATCGGCGCAATTAGCGGCGGTAACTTATACCGTAAATCGTCGTTTTTACTCAATGCATTGGATACGCGGATATTTCCGGAATTCGTGCATATTCACGAACAACCTTATATGGTTGGTGCTCTCGGCAGTGCTGCTTTCGATGCCGAAGGCGTCAAAACTAGGGCTCGGGACATCGTTGCGGAAGGAATTTTAAAGGACTATGTGTTAAGTACTTATTCGGCGAAGAAACTCGGTCTTGCAAGCACGGGAAATGCCGGTGGCGTTCATAATCTGATCGTCGATAGCGGAAACGATGATTTTGCCGGCATGCTGAAAAAACTCGGCACCGGATTGCTTGTAACCGAATTGATGGGGCAGGGCGTTAAAATGGTGACTGGCGATTATTCGCGCGGCGCGGCCGGATTCTGGGTAGAGAACGGCGAAATTCAATACCCGGTCGAGGAAATTACGATTGCCGGAAATTTGAAAGATATGTTTAAAAATCTCGTCGCGGTCGGTAATGATGTCGATTATCGAGGCAACGTACGCACCGGTTCGGTTTTGATCGAGCGCATGTCGATCGCCGGGGAATAAGGCTTTCTATGAGTGGAGCGGTTATGATTGAAAATAGTGGATATACCTTTCGCACTTCAAATTTCGGCGATGCTTAAGGAGGCGCCGGGGTGATCATCGGTGCATAGAGTCTACCTGGACGTATTCACCCAGCACCTAAATTCCATAGCCCATTGGGAATGGTTAATAGCCTTAGATATTTAGGTGCGGAGCCTTTGGCGATCACCCCAATGCCGAATTTTGATCTACGATGGGTGTAATTCAAAATGCGGTAAAATCCCCTATTTTTTCAATCAAACCGATGGCTTCTAACGAAATTTTTAATCAAGATTGCAAGGATTGCGGACGCTTGGGCGATTTTTTGTGCGAGGTGAAACGCAAGTATCCCGATTATCATGCCCGACCGGTTGCTCCGTTCGGTGACGAACAACCGAAATTGTTGGTGGTCGGGTTGGCGCCGGGCATGCATGGCGCGAATGCAACGGGGCGCCCGTTTACCGGCGATTATGCCGGAATCTTGTTGTACCAAGCGTTATACCAATTTGGTTACAGTAATCGCCCCATTTCAGAAGGCCGAAGGGATGGCTTGGTTTTAACCGCTTGCCGCATCACCAATGCCGTTAAATGCCTGCCACCGCAAAATAAACCGACCGGTTTGGAAATCAATACCTGCAATCGATATTTAAACGCCGAAATAGCGCAAATGCCTGAAGGAACGGTCATTCTGGCGCTGGGCAGTATCGCGCATCAGGCCGTCTTGAAAGCCTGTGGTTTAAAATTAAAAGATGCACCGTTCGGCCATAATCGCTTGCATCGTTTGCCTAATTCGCGATATCTGGTTGATTCTTATCATTCCAGCCGTTATAACGTGCAAACCAAGCGTTTGACCGAAGAAATGTTTCACGATGTTTTTCGCCGAATTGCCGGGCTGTTCGATCATTGAGTTTTGTTGTGCCTGTTGCCGAATTTGATGTAGCCGCCTTTTTGAAAACCCTGACCGGTCGGCCGGGGATTTATAAAATGCTGAATGAAAAAGGCGAAATCATTTATATAGGAAAGGCTAAAAACCTCAAGAACCGCGTGTCGAGTTACTTTCGGACGCAAACCGCATCGCCGAAACAGCAGGCGATGATTGCGCAGTTGGCGTCGATAGAAGTCATGGTAACCAACTCTGAAGGCGAAGCCTTGTTGCTCGAAAGCCAGTTGGTCAAACGTTTCATGCCCCGCTACAATATTTGTTTGCGGGACGATAAATCCTATCCTTATATCTTTATTTCCACCGAACAGGATTTTCCCCGGATTACTTTTCATCGAGGCGCGAAAAAGAAGAAGGGGCAATATTTCGGGCCTTATCCGAGCGCTGGCGCGGTCAAGGAAACACTGAAATTATTGCAAAAAATATTTCCGGTCCGGCAATGCGAAGATTCTTATTATCGCAATCGAACTCGCCCCTGTTTACAGCATCAGATTAAACGCTGCACCGCGCCGTGTGTCGATTTGATCGATACAAGCAATTATGCGGTCGATGTCGAAAATAGTATTTTGTTTTTGGAAGGCAACGGCGATTTATTGATTGGTCGTTTAATCGAAAAAATGGAAAATGCTTCGGCGGCCTTGGATTTTGAAAAAGCGGCGGGTTTTCGTGATCAAATTGCGCGTTTGCGATTGATTCTGGAAAAACATTTTGTGCATGGCGAGCGGGGCGATGTCGATATCGTTGCCTGCGCTACGCGAGCAGGCGTGGCATGCGTTCAGGTGTTTTTTATTCGCAAGGGCCAGAATCTCGGCAATAAGTTGTTTTTTCCGAAATTGTCCGATCAAGATGAGCCCGGCAAAATTTTGCAGGCGTTTATCGCACAATATTATCTCGACAAGACGGTGCCCTATGAATTGATCGTCAGTCACGAGCCGGAAGAAGTCGGCCTACTGGCTGAAGTTCTGGCCGCTTATGCCAAACATGCCGTTACAATTACGTCCAAGGTACGCGGTGAACGCCAAAAATGGCTGCAAATGACATCGACCAATGCCGAGTATTCGCTGCAAAGTAAATTGGCCGACCGGCAAGGTATTTATGCGCGTTTTTTGAGTCTTCAGGATGAATTGGGTTGCCGGGAATTGCCGAAGCGTCTCGAATGCTTCGATATTAGCCATACCCAGGGCGATCAAACCGTAGCCTCGTGTGTTGTGTTCGATAGGGAAGGGCCGGTAAAATCGGCTTATCGGCGTTTCAACATCGAGGGTGTGACGCCCGGCGACGATTATGCGGCAATTCATCAGGCGGTTACCCGGCGTTATAAACGGCTCAAGCAAGGCGAACATGAGGCTCCCGACATTTTGTTTATCGATGGCGGCAAAGGGCAAGTTGCCGAAGCGAAAAAGGCATTGGCGGATTTAGAGATAAACAATGTTATGATAGTCGGAGTTTCCAAAGGGCCGGATCGAAAAGCCGGTATGGAAAAACTACTGCTGACCGATCAGGTGGAGCCTTTGGATGTAACGCCCGGTGCGTCGGGGTTGTTGTTGATTCAGCATATTCGCGACGAAGCACACCGATTTGCAATTACCGGACACAGGCAGCGGCGCGGTAAGACCAAAAAACAATCCGTTTTGGAGGATATTCCAGGGTTGGGACCGAAACGCCGACAATTATTATTAAAACAATTCGGTGGTTTGCAAGGCGTTGCCGGTGCCAGCGCGGATGCTTTAGCGAGTGTGGCAGGCATTAGTAAGGACTTGGCGCAACGAATTTACGAACAATTTCATAACCCAAATGGCCATTAAATTTAATCTTCCGACCTATCTGACTTTGCTGAGAATTGTTTTAATTCCGTTGCTTGCAGTGGTGTTTTATCTGCCTTGGGAATATGCCAACTTGGCTTCGACAAGCATTTTTATCTTGGCCGGTATCACTGATTGGTTGGATGGTTATTTAGCCCGTAAGATGAGCTTGGAAACGCCGTTCGGCGCTTTTTTGGATCCGGTTGCGGATAAATTGATGGTGGCGATCGTACTGGTTTTGATTGTACAACAAGACGGTTCGCCTTATTTAGCCTTACCTGCGGCGATTATTATCGGGCGCGAAATTACGATTGCATCGTTACGCGAATGGATGGCGGAATTGGGGCAGCGCGCTAAAGTCAAAGTTTCGCAACTGGGTAAATGGAAAACCACGGCGCAAATGACCGCGATAGGGTTTTTATTGTACGGACAGGATGTCGTCGGTATCCCCGTTAAGACATCCGGATATGTGTTGCTGTATCTGGCGGCGATATTGACGTTATGGTCGATGATTAACTATTTGAAAGCCGCATGGAGTGTGTTTGGAGAAGGTTAAAAAAAATCTGTTCGCTATTAACGTAGCGGATCGAAACTAGAGTGTTGTAATAAACAACTGTTTGAGGTTTAATTTAAAACCTTATCTTCGTATGGGATATGATAATTCGAACAGCCGTCTTCGAAGTTTTTTGGCGCTTTCTTGTTCGATAGCGGTTGTGGCGAATACATTATATGGCCTTAGCTTAACGACTGCCGGTTCCTGACGCAGTTTATCGCTGACTTTCCTTTAAGCGTCGAATGAGCTACATAGCCATGATAACCGCAAACATGGTCGATCGAAGTACACAGGTTTTTATGTAACGTTTCGGTGAGCAATATCGGGATTAATCAGCCTTGCCATGCTTCGCAGGTTCTCGAATGCATTGCCGAAACGATACGAATCATTAACTTTATAAAGGCAGCATAATGATATTGCTGTAAAAAGTGAAAATGGAAAAGGAAATAGAAAATAACAAAAATAAATTGGACACTCAGGATGAAATTCTCTTGGCGGCATTAAAGCTTTTCGCCGAGAAGGGGTATTTCAATACGTCTCTCGGTGATATTGCCGAAGCGGCCGGCATCAAGACCACCAGTGGCCTGTATCAATGTTTCAAAAACAAGCAAGCGATAGCCGAAGCCTTGTACGCGAATATCATCGATAGTCTGAGTATCTCGATCGATGATATTCGACGCCGAAATGCCAAACCTTCCGAGCAATTGCGCGAAGTCGTCGGCCTTTTGTTTAGGTTAACTCAGGAAGCGCCTGATGTGATGCAGTTCCTGTTAGTTATTAAGGTCCGCGAATTTTTGCCCGAGCAAAAGCCCTTCATGGAAACGCCGCCCTTCATCAAGATCATAAAAATCCTTCAGGCCGGTATTAAGGCTGAGGAAATCAAAAATATCGAGCCTATACTGGCTTATACCTTTTTTTTTGGGATCATCAATCAAACGCTACGTATAGCCTTGTCCGGCAGTCTTCCAAAGGATGTCGACGCGTATCAGTCGCAAGTTTGGCTTGCGGCTTGGAGTGTTATTTGTAAGAAATAGCATCCAAACTTCGGAATGGTTTCGTTGTCACTCGATAATGGCTTGGTAAGTGGTAAGTGGTAAGTGG
>NPIE01001481.1_pt1 | contig 18859 bp, 15 predicted proteins | sample 8637661 | NCBI WGS metagenome assembly NPIE01 (sample SAMN07420842, study PRJNA396082) | bioreactor metagenome | isolation source: sample BA12 brine-fed electro-methanogenic bioreactor BA | place: Japan: Kochi | collected 2016-12-09
TTGTTGGCGCCCACGGTGCCGTCCGACCCCAGCCCGTAGAACATGGCGGTATACGCCTTGCTGGGCAGGTGGAAGTCCGGATCGACGTCCAGGCTGGCATGGGTCACGTCGTCGATGATGCCCACGGTGAAGTGGTTCTTGGGCGTCTTGGCGTCCAGGTTGTCGAACACGGCCTTGACCATCGCCGGGCTGAACTCCTTGCTGCCCAGGCCGTAACGGCCGCCCAGCACCCGCGGGTACTCCTTGAACGCGACCAGACCGTCGCTCATGGCCTCGCCCAGGGCGGTTCGCACGTCCAGGTACATCGGCTCGCCGGGCGAGCCAGGCTCTTTTGTCCGATCGAGCACCGCGATCTTGCGTACCGTCTTGGGCAGGGCCTCGACAAAGTACTTCGTGCTGAACGGGCGATACAGGCGGACCTTAATCATCCCGACCTTCTCGCCCTGCGAGACGAGGTGGTCCACCGTTTCGTGCACGGTTTCGGCCCCGGAGCCCATGATGATGATAACCTTCTCGGCGTCTTTGGCCCCGATATAGTCGAACGGCCGGTATTCGCGGCCGACGACCTTGGCGAACTTCTCCATCGTCTCAGCCACGGTGTCCGGACAGGCCGCATAGAAGGGATTGACCGTTTCGCGTCCCTGGAAGTAGACATCCGGATTCTGGGCGGTGCCGCCCAGCGTGGGGCGATCCGGCGTCAGGGCCCGCTGGCGATGCGCGGCGACCAGGGATTCGTCGATCATGGCCCGCATATCGTCCATGGTCAACTCTTCGACCTTCTGGATCTCGTGGCTGGTGCGGAAGCCGTCGAAGAAATGCAAGAACGGCACGCGGCTGGCCAGCGTGGCCTGCTGGCAGATCAGCGCCAGGTCCATGACCTCCTGTACGTTGCCTGCAGCCACTTGGGCAAAGCCCGTCTGGCGACAGGCCATTACGTCCGAGTGGTCCCCGAAGATGCTCAACGCCTGACACGCCAGGGACCGCGCCGAGACGTGAAACACCGTCGGCAGCAGCTCACCGGCGATCTTGTACATGTTCGGGATCATCAACAACAGACCCTGGGAGGCCGTAAAGGTCGTCGTCAGGGCCCCCGCGGCCAACGATCCGTGCACCGCCCCGGAGGCGCCCCCTTCGGATTGCATTTCGGTGACGGACGGAGTCGTGCCCCAGATATTCGTTTGCCCGGCCGCACTTTTGGCGTCGGCCATCTCACCCATGGGCGAGCTCGGCGTGATCGGGTAGATCGCGATCACCTCGTTCGTGGCGTGCGCCACGTGCGCTACCGCCGTGTTACCGTCAATCGTCGCCATCTTGCGCTTCATGCCATGTCTCCACTTCCGATCAGGAACTCGTGCTTGTGTCTGTACACCGGGCGGGTCGCTCCCGTTAGAGCCCAAGACTGTTGGCCCGCCCTGAATAAGAATCCCCCTTATACCACGCCCCCAAAGCCCCGGCAACGCCTTTTTCGGGTGAATTGACCACCCCTGACCGTCTGGAAAGCAACGTTGCCGTTTGACAGAATGCAGCGAACGGATGCAATATCCATGGGGTATGGGCCGTCGATCTGGCGGGGTACCCTTGTGGTGAAAAGGGCGGTCGGGTACACTGATTCTCTCTGTCTCTGATGATTCTGCGCATCATGCTTGTGGAGATTCGGCTACATGACAACACAACATTGTGGGGGCGAGCGTCGTTTCGGATGGGTCTTGGTTGTTGTTCTGGTCGTGACCGCGGCGGGGTCCTGGGCTGGTCCGGCCCGGAACGTGGTTCTTATGATCGTCGATGGGGCAGGTTTCAACGCGTTCGACTGCGTGAACTACTATGAACATGGGCGACGGGGCGGGCCGCCCTATGACGCCTTCACGGTGACACTGGGATGCGACACGTCGCCGGCCGGGGTCGATCCTTACGATCCGGCCAAGGTATGGTCCGATTTCAAGGGCCTTCGCGACAAGGCCACCGACTCCGCGGCTTCGGGCACGGCCCTCAACACGGGCGTCAAGACGAAGAACGGCTGTCTCGGCCTCGACGTGGAAGGCCGGCCGGTGACGACGATAGCCGAGATCGCTCATGCCGCGGGCAAGGCCACCGGCACGGTGACCAGCGTGCCGTTCTGTCACGCCACGCCGGCGGCGACGGTCGCACACGTGCAGTCTCGTGGGGAATACCACACCATCGCCGAGCAGATGATCTATCAGAGCAACCTGACGGTCCTGTTCGGTGGGGGGCACCCGGAGTACGACAACAATGGCTGCTATCGTGGCGTGAAGGACGGCGCCGATGAGTTTATCCCGTTTACGGTGCTGCAAGCGCTGCGGGACGAAACGACGGGTCGCGGTTGGACGTTTATCGAGCACTTTCAACAGTTTCAGGATCTGGCGTCAGGAAGCCCCGCCTCAGAGATTCGCGTTTTCGGCCTGGCGCCGTGCCATTCCACGCTTCAATACGGTCGCGAGGGTAAGGGCATGGGGAATTTGAATCCGAACATGCCGGATCTGGCCCTACTGACGACGGCGGCCCTGAACGTGCTGGGACAGGATGCCGACGGGTTCTATCTGATGGTCGAGGGCGGCGCCGTCGACTGGGCCAATCATGGCAGGAATCTGGAGCGCATGATCGAGGAATTCGTTGATTTCAACCGTGCGACTCAGGCGGTTTTCGATTGGCTGCAAGCCCACGACCAGCTCGACGAGACGCTGATCATCGTCACCTCAGACCATGAATGCGGCCAAATCTGGGGGCCAGACGCCGGGCCCGACAGTGAGATACCATTCGACCTGCCTCGAAACCGGGGCAAGGGCAAGCTGCCCGACGCCAAGCATTTTTCAGGCGGCCATACAAACGTCCTGGTCCCCCTGTACGCCACTGGTCCCGGCAGCGAGCGGTTCGAGGCGCTTGTCGACGGCACGGACCCACGAGCGGCCGAGGCTTGGGGCTTTTGCGGTCGATACGTCGACAATACCGATGTCTTTACGGTCATGAAGCAGGCGATCACCGTCGGGAAGTGATGCAGGCCGGGGCTGGAGCGGCTATTCCGGCTGTCTCCCTGCGAAAATGCGCCAAATCGGGTTTTGGGGCGTAACGGCAGGCCCTTTTACTCACTCTTGTCCCTGATAGGCGGGCGAGATCCCGCGGTTCCGGGGTTTGGGTTTGCGCTGGTCCGGACGTCTTTCACGACCTTGGAAGGCCAATGAGTCGGATATTTTGCATTTTCATCGCTTTGCCTTTAGCAGCGCTGGTCCAGACGTGCTGCGCCGACAACGGTGTGTGGACAATCCCCTCGGCCACGCCGCCGGAACCAGGGCTCATTATGGAGCCGGAATCACACAGCGAGGTACTTGTTTTGGCGGGGCTTTTTGTGGTCATGGCCCTGCCGTTTCTGGTTCCGGGCGTGGGACGGGCGGTGATCCGGTGTCTGGGGAGACTTGTGCGGGCCGCGCGATGTGTGGTCGGTGCTCAAGGCACTCCGGCCGAAGCCGAAGACGAGGAAGGTGACGCCGACGTGAATTGGACCTCGCGATACTCCGCCTGATTCTGGCCCGGCTTGCGTTGCCGTCATTGGACGCTCCTCCATCTCCAACCTCCCTTGAACGCATGGGTTTCGGATCGTTGACAAGCCTTTGGCCGGGGGGTATTGTGCCAATTTCCCGTTGCGGTGCGGGAGCGGTAGACGGACTATGTCGGGAAGCGGACGGCTATGAAGATATCCCTGGACTGGCTGGGTGATTATGTCACGTGCGACCTCAAGCCCGAGCGGATTGCGGCGATCCTCAGCGATCGCGGCTTTCCCACGGAGGGTATCGAGCGCTTCGGCGAGGATACCGTCATCGACGTGGAGGTCACCAGCAACCGCGGCGATTGCCTGAGCTACATCGGCGTCGCGCGGGAGCTGGCCGCGGCCACGGGGCAGGATCTGCGGCTCCCGTCGGTGCGCCTGCCGGAATGCGAGAAGGCCATTCGCGAATTCGTCGAGGTCGAGATTGCCGAGCCGGATCTGTGCGGGCGGTACACGGCCCGGGCGATCACGGGCGTGAAGGTGGGCCCCAGCCCGGACTGGATGGTGCGTCGGCTCGAGGCCGTGGGCATCCGCAGCATCAACAACGTGGTCGACGCGACGAACTACGCGATGATGGAATCGGGTCAGCCTCCGCACGCCTTCGACTATGATCGGCTGCGCGGGGGGCGTATCATCGTGCGGCGCGGTCGGCCCGGCGAGCAGATCGTGAGCATCGACGAGACGCGATGCACGTGCGACCCGGCCATGCTGATGATCGCCGACCCCGAAGGGCCCGTGGCCATCGCCGGGGTGATGGGGGGGCTGCATACGGAGATCCACGAAGGCACGACCACGGTGCTGCTGGAGGAGGCGCACTTCAATCCGGTCAGCGTGCGTTCGACGAGCCGCCGCCTGGGCATTCCCTCGGAGGCCTCGTTTCGCTTTGAGCGGCACGTGGACATTGAGAAGGTCGATGAGCACAGCCGGCGCTGCGCCGCCCTCATTGTGGAGGTGGCGGGGGGGCGCGTGGTGCGGGGCGTCGCCGATGCGTATCCGCGCCGGTGGCAGCCGCAAGCCGTGAGCATGCGGCTCGGCCGTATGCGCCATCTGCTGGGCATCGACGTGCCGCTTGACACGGTGCTCGACATCTTCAGGCGGCTTGGCTTGCAGCCGGAGCGATGCGAGGAAGACCGCGTGGCGTGCACGATCCCGTCCTGGCGGCACGATCTATCCCGTGAGGTGGACCTGATCGAGGAGGTCGCCCGCTGTTACGGTTACGACAAGATTCCCGTCAATCCAAAGATCAGCATTCGTGTCGCCCCGGTGGAGCCGCGCGAGAGGCTCGCCGACCGCCTCCGGACCACGCTCAGCGGTTGCGGCTTCTTCGAGACGATCAACGTGACGTTCACCGATGACAAGACCCACGAGGCCGTCAGCGGGGCGGATCATCCCGTGCTGCGCGTCATGGACGTCTCCCGCAAGAGCGCCAACATTCTGCGACCGACGCTGCTCGGCTCGCTGCTCGGCAACATGCGGACCAACTACAACATGCGAAATGCCCCGTGCCGCCTGTTCGAGCTGGCCGACACGTTCATCCCCGATCCGGACTCGCAGGTGGTGCTGCCCAACGAGCGGAGCAAGCTGGGTCTCGTCGCCGACGGCGATTTGCAGTTACTGCGGGGGGCGGTCGAGGCCCTTGGCCGGGCGGTTGCCCCGCGTCAAAAGGTGCGTTTTGAACCGGCGGCATTGCCCTGGGCGGATCCGGGTGCCCGGATATACCTGGGAGATCGTGATCTCGGCATGGCGGGCCTCGTCGGCAAGAAGGTCCTCGATGCGTTCGATCTGCCGGAGGGTCCGATCGCCGCGGCGGAGCTGGACGTCCTGACGCTGTTGGAGTTACAGGCCGGCCCGGAGGCCATTCGGCCGATCCCGCGGTTCCCATCCATCACGCGCGACCTGTCGCTGATTCTGGATGAGCCGGTTACGTGGGAGCAGATCGAGCGCATCGTCGAAAGCCACGCGCCCGAAGGACTGGAGGCGGTCACGTTTGTGGGGATCTATCGCGGCAAGCCGATCCCGGTGGGCAAGAAGAGCCTGACGCTGTCGCTGCGCTTCCGCGATGAGCAGGGCACGTTGACGCACGAGGAGGTGGACGCCTACGAGAAGAAAATCGTCGATGCGCTCGGCAGCAAAGTTCGTGCCGAGTTGCGGACGGCCTGATGGTTTTGTCTCAAGTGCTTGTCGTCCAAGCATTACCAGCAGCCCGACCCGCGCGGACGGAAAACTAAACCCATCGCTTGTTTTGAGCCGATGAATGTGGTATATATAAGAGTGCAGGTTTTCCCCTGCGGTGTGCGTCAGCGGCCTTGATTTGAAAGAACCGATACAAACCCTCAGGGAGACCGGATCGCATGGATCGGACACGCCTGCTCGACAGGACGTTCGGACGTGTGCAAACGGCCACCCACTTTGATATGAGGGTTCTTCAATGACCGCCGCAACGGCATCCGCGGAGGAGACACTTGCATAAAAAAGGCCCGTCTTTGACGAGCCTTTTTTTGTTGGAACGGGGGCATGGATTCCTCGGAAGTCCAGGGAGGAGCTGATATGGGCGGGCTGTTCGACCTGACGGGCGATGCGGCCTTGGTGACGGGGGGATCGACGGGCCTGGGCCGCCAAATGGCCCGGGCGCTGGCCATGGCTGGTGCCCAAGTGGCTATTCTCAGCCGACGACGGGACGCCGTCACCGCCGCGGCCGAGGCCCTGGCACAAGAGACCGGACGGACCATTGTGCCACTTGTGGGGGACGTCACGGAGGGCGGGCAGATCGAGCGGGCCGTGGACGAGGCGCTGGCACACTTCGGCAAGATCGATGTCCTCGTCAATAACGCCGGTGTGAACATCCGCGAGCCGATCGAGCGAATCCGCGATGAGCATTGGCGGCGAATCTGGCACACCAACGTCACCGGCGTGATGATATGCTGTCGCGCGGTAGTGCCGCACATGCGGCGGACCGGCTACGGGCGGATCATTAACATCGGCTCGGCCCTGTCGTTGGTGGGCCTGGCCGAGCGGACCGGCTACGCGGCCAGCAAGGGAGCAGTCTTGCAGATCACGCGAACGCTTGCGGTGGAACTGGCCCGCGAGGGGATTACCGTCAACTGTATCTGTCCGGGGCCGTTCGCCACCGAGATCAATCGACCCGTCCTGGAGGACCCGGCCAAGTCCGCCGACCTGCTGGCCCACGTGCCGATGGGTCGATGGGGTCGCCTGGAGGAGATCGAGGCGCCGGTCGTGTTCTTGGCGTCGCGGGCGGCCGGGTACGTGACGGGAGCGTGCTTGAGCATCGACGGCGGCTGGACGGCCGCGTGAGAGTGGGCCGAGCCTGGATGTGCCCGGAGGGGACTGCGATGAGAATCCTGTGTCTGATGCACGTGCCGTTTGAAGGGCCGGCCGAAATCGCCGCATGGGCCGCCGAACGGGGCCACCCGCTGACAACGCTGCGCCTTTACGATGGCCAGCCACTGCCGGAGCCTGAAGCGTTTGATCTCCTCGCGGTCATGGGCGGGCCCATGAGCACCCACGATGAGCGCCAATACCCGTGGCTGGCCGCCGAGAAACGGTTCATCGAGCAATCTCTTGGCGCCGGCAACCAGGTGTTCGGCGTGTGTCTTGGCGCGCAGCTCCTGACCGATGTGCTGGGGGCGACGGTGCGGCCGAACGCCCACAAGGAGATCGGCTGGCACGAGGTGCGGCTTACCGAAGTCGCGCAGCGGTCCGGCCCGCTGGCCTCATGGCCGTCCTCGTTCATGGCGTTTCATTGGCACGGGGACACATTCGACCTGCCCGCCGGCGCAGTCCACCTGGCCGCCAGCGATGCCTGCCGGCACCAGGCCTTCTCCCATGGACAGATCGCCGTCGGCCTGCAATTCCACGTCGAGTACTCGACCGACAGCATCGAACAGATGCTCCAACACTGCGCCCATGAGCTTCGCGATGAACCCTGCATTCAATCCGCTGATGCCATCCGTGGCGGCTACGGCCACGTTGAGGCGAATCGACAACTTGTGATCGGCTTGCTCGATGATATCGAACGCCGGACGGGTTCCTGTCCGGGCAGTGGGCTGACCGACGGGTAGAGTTGGCCGTCGCGTCATAGAGCAACATTGGCCGCGGACACCAACGCGATTCAGCGGGCCGTGCGGTGAGAACCTTGCGGGAGCCCAGTGGCTTATGATACGGTGACAGGTGTGCCCAGCGAGAGCGAGGAGAGCTGCAGTAGGGGAATCCGATATGGGACAATCCAAGTCTATTAAATGGGTGTTCTGGCTAGCCATCCTGGCGGCTTTGTCGGCTCAGACGGAGGGAGCAGACGAGGCGCTTCAGGGCATCGCGGCGGCGTATCCGCAGGACCGTGGCATCCAGGAAGACCCGCGGGTGTTGTTTACCGAGAACTTCGAGACGGGCACGGTCGAGCAGATCGGTCGTCGCTGGGGCCAGGCCTTCAAGCCGGAAAACATGGCCCTGGTGGGTGATACGCCGCCGGCATCGGGCGGGCAGCGCTGCCTGCGGATTCGCGACAATGGGCACCTGTTCACCCATCCGCGCGGCGTGGATATCCTTTACGCCCGATTCTGCGTGAAGTTCCATGAGAGGACCGGCTACGTGCATCACTTCGTGCATCTCGTGGCCGATGCCGACCCCAAACCCTGGCCCAAGGGCGGCGCCGGCGAAACGCCCGCCGGAGACATGAAGTTCTCCACGGGGATCGAGCCGACGGGTGTGTGGGGCAAGTATCCGGCGCCGGGTGTGTGGAACTTCTACAGCTACTGGCACGCGATGGAAACGAAATGGGGCACGGTGTTTGTCGGTAAGGAAGAGCCCATCGTGCCGGGGCGGTGGTATTGTGTGGAGGTGATGCTCAAGGCCAACAGCACCCCCGATGCGCACGATGGCGAGCAGGCCTTCTGGGTGGATGGGCGGCTGTTCGGGCGGTGGGGCGGCTTCAACTGGCGCACGACCGACGCCCTCAAGATCAACAGCTTCTGGCTGTTGTATTACAACACCGACCAGCCCGCGCGGCACAACCGCGATCCGCACCCGGAAAGCCGCGTCATGGAGGTCTGGTTCGACGATATCGTCGTGGCGACCGAGTACATCGGGCCGATCACGCCGTCGCCCGACGCGGAAGATGAAAAGGGACAGCCGTGAAGCGCCGCGCTTTCTGGGTTCTGTGCTGGATGGCCACGTGGGCGGCGGGTTGTTGGGCTGCGCCGGAGGCGTCACAGGGCGGCGGTTATCTGTTCGCCCACATGCTGGGCAGCGATTACGGCCGGCTCTATTACGCGATCAGCGAGGATGGGTTGCACTGGACCTCGCTCAACGACGGCCGACGCATCCTGGACGATTACCGGGGGCACCCGGACATCTGTCGCGGCCATGATGGGCGGTACTACCTGATCGGCAACCATGAGCGCCGCGAGGAGATCAACCTGTGGGTCTCGGGTGACTTGGTGCGCTGGTCGCGGTTCGGGTCGTTCACGCCGGATATCTACAAGATGCCCGGGTTCCAACCGGCCCTGCGCTACCACGGGGCGCCCAAGATCATGTACGATGAGGCATCGGGTCAATACCTGATCACGTGGCACAGCACCGAATTGGAGCCGATCAAGGAGGATACCGAACAGTTCTGGCGCGGCATGCGGACGCTGTACGTGCTGTCGAAGGACCTGCGGACCTTCAGCGAGCCGCGGCGGCTGTTTGCGTTCGACATGGCCACGATCGATGTGATCGTCCGCCGCGAAGGGGACCGGTACTACGCGATCCTCAAAGATGAGCGATACCCCTCGTTTGACTGGCCGACGGGCAAGACGATCCGCATCTGCTCATCGCCGAATCTGACCGGCCCGTGGACCGAGCCGGCGGCCCCGATCACGGCCAACTTCCACGAGGCCCCGGCCCTGATCCGCCGACCGGATGGCCGCGGGTGGTACCTGTACTACGAGCAGTACCCGGGCGTGACCTATGGTTTGAGCACGGCCCCGCGCCTGGAGGGGCCCTGGCACGCGGTCTACTGGAAGGACTACAGCACACCCCCCGGCGCCCGCCATGGCTGCATGATCGAAATCACGCCCGAGCAACACAAGGCTATCCTCGCCGCCTACGGGCCCGGCAAGACCCCTACAGATCGCTAAGTCGCCTAGCCACGTGGACCAGAAGGCGTTTTGGCATCGCACCCGGTGGCGCTTCCGTGTGTCATTCCTGCGGAAGCAGGAATCCATGGTGGGCCTGCAGGAGAACGTTTTGGTGTTACGCGTAGGTTCCGAGCCGAACCAAGCCCAGAATGACGCCCTGGCAGCCCGTTGAAAAAGAGCCACCTCCACCAGGGTGGCATGCCCACGTTTACGTGGGCATGTCCCCACGATGTCGTATCGCGTTGGCCATCGCATATTTACACGAACCCGGTGTGCCGGGACAGGCCGTGGTCATCCACCCGCTCCGATAGAGTGTGGCTACCACCCGGACATGAGAGCCTGCACATATTCAGCGGGCGTTACGTGGCGTAGCTGTGGAGCCCCGCGAAGAGGTTGGACAGGTTGGCCCACAAGAGGGTGATGAGGATGACGATCAGGCCGAGGATCGCCAGCAGGCTGTTGCAGCGGGGAAATCGGCGGCCATAGAGGTATCGCCAGTGCAGGTAGAAGACGTAGACCAGCCACGACGCCAGCGACCACAGCTCCTTCGGGTCCCAGCCCCACCAGTCACCCCAGGCCAGCTTGCCCCACCAGCTTCCGAGGATCAGGCCCAGCGTGAGCAGAACAAAGCCCACGCGGATCAGGCGATACGTATTCTGCTCGTAGCGGGCGTGGGCATCCGACAGGCCGAAGGTCCACAACTGCCCCGCGGCCTGGAACGCGGCCTTGGCCATGAACAGATAGGCCAGCATGTAAACGGCCACGTGCGGCACGAACAGCCAGCACTGCAACGCCGGCGGCAGACGCTGCGGCTCGGCCGAGAAGACAAACCCGGCGGGGAAGAGCACCACCAGCCCGAGAAAGAGGTCGGCGGCCAGGGACTCGATCCCCCAGAGTCGCCGGCACAGCAGGGTAATGGGCAGGATCAATACGCCCAGGGTGAGGAACACCTCGAAGAGGTTCTGCATGGGCACATGGCCGCTGTGCTGCCAGCGGTAGACGTAGGAGGCCAGCGCCGCCAGAAACCCCACAACGTACAAGAGCCGGGCCACCCGCACGCGGCGGATGAGGGCGGCGGCCATCGCGATGCCGTACAGGGCCATCGTGGTGTAGATCAGGACGCCCTGGATGGTGAGTTTAAGTTCCATGGGCGGCCTCCGACCTCTTCTGCCGCGCGGCAAGGAGCGGACTGACCCACATATGCAGGACGATCCCGCCGGCGAGCAGGGCGTAGCCGATCCATACGCAGATCAGGCCCGAATCCGAGGCGACCATAAGGACGGTATACGCATGGCCCTCGTGGTCGTAGTCGCTCTGGTAAAAATGATAACCGCCGTAGTGCAGGGGATCGTTGACCTCGATCGTCTTTGCGAGGACGACCCGGCCGTCTTCGACGACTTCCAGATCGCTGAAGTAGTCCTTGGGCATGCCCTCGGCGACGTAACGGAAGCGGAAGGGGCCCTGCTCCCCGTGGTGGCCGGCGAATCGGGCGAATACGAAACGTCGCTGCTGTGTGCCGTCGGGTTGCTCGATCTGTACGCGGACGGCCGGGTTCCAGCCGGGGCCGGCCTCATCGATCACCTCGCCTCCCGCACCGACGCGCAGGTTCCGATACACGTCGAGGATGGTCAGCGTGCCGTGCCCATCGAGGTCATATTGCATGCCCGGCTCAACGGGCTGGATGCTCCAGCCGGGCTCATCCCCGTGATCGACCAGGAGCCGTGGCGGTTCGTAGAACTCGATGCGAAAGTCGATCAGTCGAACGGAGAACGGCAACCTGAAAATGCGTGGATCGTCATCGGCGACCAGCACCGGCCGGCGGGCGGCGTCCAGCTCGTAGATCACCGCGTTGTCGTTGGGGTCGAGGGCGTAACCCAGCCCGGCGGTCTCCGGGAGGGCCCGGTTCTCCGTGAGGCTTTCGTAAATCACCATCTGGCCCATGCGGAGCTTATCGCGGCCGAGAAGACGCTCTTGCAGACGATGTCCCGCTTCGCTACCCCACATGCCGCCAAGAATGACCAGCACGGCGCCGACGTGGATCGCCAGCAGGCCGGGCCTGCACCGAAGCCGCGGGAACAGAACGATCCCCACGCCGAGCATCGCCGCCAGCACGATCCAGTAGATCACCAGCGGCACACGGTTCACCAGCGCACGCGCCTCGGCAGCGCCTAGAAAGGCGCCATACACGCTCAACGCGAACCATACCAGGATCAGGGCCAGCGACAGGACCATCGCGGCCCGGCGGAGTCTGCTCATGAACACCCCTATTTCCTATCGGCCGACCAGAGCATGCCAGAAACACACTCCCAGTGCAAGGGGTTACGTGCGGATTCTGGGGTGGTTCGTCAGAACGTCAGCGTGTCCGCCAGGAATCGGCGGCGACACGGCCTGCCCCGACCCCGGGTTCGAACCGGCGCATATCCTGAAGGACCTGGTCGCTGCACTTGTAGCGGAATCCGGTGCCGACGAACAGGGTGATGAGGTAGGCGGCCCACACGGCCGCAAAGCCTGCCGCGGGCCACGGCAGGAGGTGTTTGAACACGTCTTCCCAATACCAGAGGGGGCTGCTGCTGATATATCGCCATGCCCCGATCAGGCCGGGGATCAGCGGCAGCACCGAGGCGACCGCCAGGACGGAGAGGGGACGCGCCAGTTTCTTGCGTTCGCGTCGGCGACGTCCGATAGCAAAACTCCGCACCAGCAGCACCGCGACGACGTAGACGGCCCAGCAGCCGGTAAAGCCGATGCCCCAGATAATGATAAACCGCAGCGAATTGTCGATGGGCTCGCTGAAGCTGGCGTTCAGCGTGTACAGATCGCGCGCCTTGATGACGGACCAGATGATCGGTCCCAGCAGGAAGGAGGTCACCAGGGCCAAACGTTTGAACCCTTCACGCAGGTTGACGCCGTCCGATAACGTATTGTAGATAATAGTCTGATTGGCGGGGGTGCCGGCATCGCCGTCGGCTTGGGAGACGATGCGGACGTCCTGACGGCACTTGGTGCAGGGGACCTTTTGTCCAACCTCATCGGGCGGCACGTAGAATTCGTTGTCACAGTGAGGACATTGGGCGATCATGTCATCTCTCACACCTTCGAAGGCTCACCGGAACATGACCGCCGTCGGATACGGCCCGACAGCGGGACCTCCCCGGATATAACGGCCGTCGGCGGGGGGCACTTAATGTCGTTCGACACGCGACGGGCACCGGGGGGCGGAAATCGCTTGGCCCGGCCGGCGGACGCGGCTACACTGGCGCGGGGCGGCCGCAGCGGCGGCCGGGTATGCTGGGAGAGAATCCATGAAGAGTTATCGTAAGGAGCTATGGTTCGAGACACACCGGCGGCGGGAGCTGATCAACATCACCGGCCAGGTGGAGCAGTGTCTGGCCGAGAGCGGCATCCGCGAGGGCTTTGTGCTCGTCAACGCGATGCACATTACCGCCAGCGTGTTCATTAACGACGATGAGCCGGGCCTGCACCACGATTTTGAGGTCTGGTTGGAGAGGCTGGCGCCCGAGAAGCCCTACGATCAGTACCGGCACAACGGTTATGAGGACAACGCCGATGCGCACCTGAAGCGGTCGGTCATGGGCCGCGAGGTCGTCGTCGCGGTGACCGACGGAAAGCTGGACTTCGGGCCGTGGGAGCGGATTTTCTACGGGGAGTTCGACGGCCGACGGCGCAAGCGGGTCCTCGTGAAGATCATCGGCGAGTGAGGGACCGGCCATCGTGGAACTGCTGCGTTTCCTGTTATTGGCCATCGGTGTGAGCTTGTCCGGCGTGATGGCCCCGGGCGCGGTGACGGCGGCGACGATCGCCCACGGCGCGCGGAACCGCTGGGCCGGCGTGCTCATCAGCCTGGGGCACGGTCTGGTGGAGATCCCGCTGATCTTCCTGCTGATGGCCGGACTGGCGATCCTGTTCCAGGCCGAGGCGTTCCAGATTATCGTGGGGTTGCTGGGCGGGGGGTTCCTGATCTGGATGGGGGTCGGGTTGTTGCGGGCCCGTGCGGAGAATCCGCAGGCCGTCAAGTCCACCTCGGGGCCGGTGATGACGGGCCTGGTGCTCTCGGCGGGCAACCCGTACTTCCTTCTGTGGTGGGCGACCGTCGGGCTGAACCTGGCGCTGCAGGCCAAGTCCTTCGGCTGGATCGCCCTGGCCCTGTTCGCCCTGGTGCACTGGTCTTGCGATCTGATCTGGCTGACGATCCTGTCCTTCACCAGTTACCACGGTACGAATCTGCTGGGGCCGCGGAATCAGCGGATCATCCTATGGGTTTGCGGAATCGCATTGGTGGGGTTTGGCGTATACTTCCTGCGTGGAGCCATAGTGGGGCTCAGGGGGTCCGTGGCGTAGTGGGATTGTGCGGAGTCTGGGATGGACAAGGGACTGGCGTCACTGCTGGAATGGACCTGGAGCTACCGGGTGGGGCGCGTGCTGCACGTGGCCAACGGGCTGGGGGTGTTCGAGGCGCTGGCCGAAGGGCCTCTGGATGCGCTGACCCTGGCGAGGCGGACGGGTACCGATGCGGGGATGCTGGAGCGCCTGTTGATCGCCTGTTGCGCGATGGGCCTCCTGCGTCGCAGTGCCGACCGGTATGAGAACACCGAGACGGCCGATCGGTATCTCGTTCCGGGTCGGCCGCTCTATCAGGGCGACATCATCGCCCACGGAGCCAGCATGTGGAGCTTCTGGGACCGGCTGGAATCGGTCGTGCGGGAAGGGCCCCGGCAGGGCCCGCCGGCGCGCGACCCGGAACAACATCGGCGGTTCATCCTCGGCATGCACAACATCACCATGGCCGGTCGCGGGCGGCTGTTTCTCGATCACGTTGATCTGTCGGGGCGCAAGAGGCTGTTCGACGTGGGCGGCGGCCCCGGGACCTATTCGATCCTGGCCTGCCGCAAGTGGCCCGAGCTGCGGGCGGTGGTGTTCGACGTGCCGGAGACGATCGCCATCGCCGCCGAGCGGATCGCCGCCGACGGCCTGGCCGACCGCATCCGCACGCAGGTCGGCGATTGGGATACCGATGAGTTCGGAGAAGGCAACGACGTGGTGCTCTTCTCGAACGTGCTCCACGGACCTGGCAGCAGCGCCGAACAGAAGCTCGCCAAGGCGTATCGGTCGCTGGTGCCCGGCGGGCTCGTGGTGATCCAGGAGTTCCTGCTGGATGATGACAAGAACGGCCCGCTGGTGCCGGCGCTGTTCAACGTGATGGTCGGGGCCTTCAGCCGCGGCGAGCTGATGAACCTCGTAAGGGGCGCGGGGTTCGTGGATGTACGTGTGGTCGCGCACGATGAGACCTTGGGCAGCACCTGGCTGACCGCTTTCAAGCCGCCCATGGACGCCGACAACGATTAAAACGACTACTGCTCCAGCGGCGCGGCGACGAAATGAACCGGAACGCTCTGCCCGGAGAACTCCAGTGTCAGCACGGCATCGGCGAACGCCGTGTGTTCGGCCGGACGCTCCACAATGACCTTGAGGGTGCCCCTCTCGGCAATGCTGTCTTCAACCCCGTGAAGAACCAACCCATCGGGCTCGAACGAGTAGGAATTCAGCGACAGCGGCGAGCCCGCCTCGGGTCGCGACAGGGTCAAAAGATACTCGGTTTTTCCCGGTACGACCCACACATAGGAGGGCCGAACCGTGGGTGCAACGCTCTGCTGCGACGAGGCCGCATGTCCTTCGATCAGGCTTTGGGCCTGCTTTGCGGCCTCGGCCAGTTGCAGGTCTGTCGCCGAAGCCGGCAGGGCGGGTCGGTTCGCTGTTGAAGATGAGGCGGCGTTTGTCGGCTCGGCCGGTGCGCCGCGCCGGCCGACCACATAGTCGATGCCGCGAATCTTATCGTGTACGTCCGTGCCGGGAGGGAAGTCAAAAGCCAGAGAATCTTCGGCGACAGGCTCATTGACTCGGATGGAGGTGACACGGTATTGACTCCACGACCGATCCAAAGGGCACGAGGTCTTATAAAAAAGTGGAATCCATACCCCGCCAAGATGCGCCCAGTTACTCGTTTCTTCACGAATCATAACACTCTTGTCTGGGAAGAGTAGCTCCTGGCGGACCGGAACGTAGTCCTTCGTGGGGTCGATCCACAATCGAAGCCACGGGGCTTGGAGGCCGTCATAGCCCCGGAACTCCACGATGTAAAGCCCGTCTTCTTCGGACACCGAGGCCGTGGGCATCCTGGAGGTCAATCGAGCCCATCCGACACTGCACACGCCCCAGAGGGCTTCGTAGACCGTATAGAAGTGCAATGAAGGTCGCTGCGATTCCTCAATCCATCCAGACCGCATGGATGTCTGGTGGTCTTCTCGTAACCTCTTTACGAATCCAGGCGTGACGAGATACCGGTCAGTCTGTTTCAGTTCATTCGCAGGTGGCATGGGAAAGAGCGTGGAGGTGCAGATCATGTATCGCTTTCTAGGGGCCATCTGCAGAACGATTGTCTTCTTCGCGGTCTGGCGAAGAAGGTCGGGAGCGTTCTCCGGCTCGACGTAGGCCTCCATCTCTATGTGTGCCTCCAGGCTTGCATATCTCGCCCGCGAGGCCTCCATCAGTTGCCAGAGTTGCTCATTCGTAACCGGAGCGGCTGACGCACCAAGACGTCCGATTCCGATCAGGATCGCCATAGCTATTTCGCGCAGTCTGTCTTTCAGCATGAGAATCACCTCCTCGATTCCAACCCGTCTTATGACAGGGCCCTCTCACCACCACCAGTCTCTGCATTGCGGCACATTCGTCCCACAGGGGCTGGTCCCATTGTGGTATACGAAACAACGGTGTTCGCTTGTGTCGCAAGCCCCCGTAAGCCGCTGCAGGGCCTGACACGTGTGCGGCGTTAATGTGATGCAGGGGATGGATCCGCCGTAGCCCACCATGCATCGCTTTCCATCGGTCCTGTCGTCGCAATACAGAAAGGCGAGAAGACAATCATCGTCGTCGTCACATGGAGGGACCGTGTAGCAGGTCTGGCCGTTCGGGACACAATCCAAGTCAGCACAGCCACCTTTGAGGAGCCACAGACGTTCGTCGAGCGTTCGGCGGTAGTAGCTCTGGGCCCACTGAAAGCAGTGAACCGAGCCGTTCTGTTCGCGCAACCAGCACTCGGCCATGGCCAGGGCCATGTGCCAGGACACCTGTTGCGTAAGCCCTTCTTCGAGCACCTCCTGGCGACTTCGCTGAATCAGCAGGATCGTGCCGTCCCAGAAATGCTCATCGTTGGAATGCGCGGTCAGGTCGATCTGCACTGGGTCCTTGGGCCCGTCAAGAAGGACGGCCTTGCCGTCGCCGGAGGGGATGACCAGCACGAAATGCCCCAGATCACCGCCCGACAATGGAACCAGGTACTGGATGAAGGGCCTGTCCAAAGAGGCCAGCTTGTCGGCCGGAATGACCATGGGCTGGGCCGGAATCTGCCGGCTCTCGAGGTAGTCCACGATATCCAGCACCGTCGAGTAACCCTTTCGTCGGATGCCCATCGCCTCGACGATCTCCTCGATGGGCGTCGTCCGGCCGAAATGCCGCAGCAGGTGCCAGGCCACATACGCGCCGCAATAGTAATCCCCGGCCAGAGCCAGCTCCCCCTTTTCGTAGTCGTGGGCCATGGCGGGTTCGACAACAACCCCCTTGTTGTAAAGCACGGTGGCCTTGTCCGGCTGTCCGGCGCACTGATAGCACAGGGCCAAAAGGAAGGCGGTCTTCGGCTCGGGGACAAACTGTGGTGCGGCCTGTATGATCTGTTCATAGATCGCCGCGGGTTCCAGGCATTCGTCGGCCGTCGGCGGGCGGCCCAGCTTGGAGAAGCGATCCTGGTACTGTTCCAGCACGTAGGTCACCGCCGCCGAAAAGTCCGGGTTCGCCGTGTGTGTACCCAGCCGCTCGACAAAGTTGTTCCGCAGGACGGGGTCGTTCAGTCGGGTCCCCGTAACGACGCCCGTGGCCGCCGCCCACACCGCGCGGGGCGTGTCCTGAAATGCGACCTGCATGTGGTTCAGGTTCTCGACGGCTAGCGGCTTGTCACCCGTTTCAACGTGCGTTTCGATGATGCATCGCCAGAGGTGCACCGCACGTTCGCACATCGGATAGGCGGCGACGAAACGATGATAGATGTCCAAGGCCTTGCCGGGACTGCTGTAATCCCGGCGGTAGATCCAGGCGCAGTTCTCAACCCCCTGGAGGGTCTCCGAATCGTCGCAACCGCTCGCCAGCAGGGCATCCAGGACCGTGTCCGCTTCGGTGGGTTTGCCGGCCTTGAGCCAGGTCCAGGCCAAATCCGCTCGTGCGCGACACGTCCGGGCATCCGTGGGATGCAGTTCGATCAGCCGGGTATACAAGGCGGCCGCCTGGTCCCAGACCTGGGCCTGCTGGAACTCCCACGCGACCCAGGACAGGGCCTCATAATGCTGCTCAAACGTCGAATAGTAGGGCCCCAGCAAGGGCGCGACGACCTGCAGGGCCTCGTTGATCTGTCCTTGGTCGAGGTGCGCCTTGGCGTATGAGCCGTAGACCCAGACGATCTCGGGGGCATCCGGATAGTCCCGGATCAGCCTCCAGTAGATGTCGAAGGCCTTGTCGTAATCGCCCAGTTTGGACGAAAAACCCCACGCCAGGTCACGGGCGGGTTTGACCACCTCCGCCCCGGCGGTGGCGAGCAACTCATCGATGGCCGCCGCTGCCCCGGTCCGATCGCCCTTGTTGATAAGCTCCCAGATGGCCTGGACTTGTGAATCCACACCCGGCGGCGGGGTATCGGTAGCGAAAGTCGTTCCCACAAACCCTGTGAGGACCAGGTATGCCATCCATATCCGAACGCGTGCGCCCAATGCCCAACTCGCACCGCCCATGATGGATTCCTCCTCAAAAAACCCCCATTCCCTATGGGCTTGCCCAATTCAACCTTGTCCTTCCGGACACTCCCCATTTGACAGTGTAACCCGGATTCCCGGTCAGTCAAGAAAAAACAGGCAAGCTTTTCTGGCGTCAGAGGCCTTGGAAGTCAGGCGAGGAAGGACAACGGTCCGGATCGCTCCCCCGCCGTCGGGGCAGGGAAAAGGGGGTTATTGTCTTGACAGGCCGTCGGCCGGGCCGTAGAAGGGGGCGGTTGGCGGCGCGGCGACGCGGGTCCCCGTAGCTCAACGGATAGAGCGTTGGCCTCCGGAGC
>NPIE01002840.1_pt1 | contig 18843 bp, 15 predicted proteins | sample 8637661 | NCBI WGS metagenome assembly NPIE01 (sample SAMN07420842, study PRJNA396082) | bioreactor metagenome | isolation source: sample BA12 brine-fed electro-methanogenic bioreactor BA | place: Japan: Kochi | collected 2016-12-09
GATTTCTTTTGGACAGCTGTGAACAAGGTATCAAAAATTTGATTCGATTTTATTTGCGAAATATTTCTCTTTTTGTTATGTTTTAATAGAGAAATAATTCGCAATTGATGTTCCTCCGTTTTCAAGCCGTTTGGTGCGAAAAGGGAGAGTAAAAATAAATTTTTGAAGTCACGTCCTAAAGTGAAGGATTGAATCTAACACAAAGGGATGGAGACGAAACGCTTACATTCCGCACAAATTCCGAAGCACTCCATCCCGCAAAATATGGAGTTGTTTTGGAAACCAAACATCACACTTTAACAATTACAATTTATAACCGGGATGAAGTTTACGATTCTGTCGGCGAACTTTTGCATAATTATGCAGATAAAATATTATTGCGAGTCGGTTACCCGGTCCCGGATCAAAACACATCAATAATTTTCATTATCGCAAAAATGAGCAACGATGAAGTTGGAGCATTGAGCGGAAAGCTCGGACAAATTTCATCGGTAAAAGTAAAAAGTACAACATTGAAGATTTAATACGGAGTCAGCTATGAAAAGGTTAGCAAGTATAATCGGATTAATATTTATAACAGCATTAACAATCACGGCTCAGAATGGGAAAATAATTGGGAAAGTATTCGACAAAGATACAAACCAACCTCTTGCCGGTGCGAACATTATTTTAGAGAGATCAAGTCACTACGCAACCTCTGGTAAAAACGGCAATTTTTTAATTGACGGTTTGAATGAAGGAACTTATAAAGTAGTCATTTCTTTTTTAGGTTATCAAACACTCGAAAAAAAAGTTAAATTAAAAACAGAAGAAACAATCTCGATTGATGCTGCGTTAAGTTCAACGCCAATAACCCTGGGCGAAGTTTTTGTAACAAGCACAAAGAAAGGAAATCTTGAACGGAATGAATCGCTTCCGGTTGAAATTGTTACCCGCAAAAAATTGGATGAAATTCCGGCACATACTTTAAGTGATGCACTCGATTCACATCCCGGTGTTAATTTATCTCGAGATGGAATCTGGTCGACACACATCAACATTCGCGGATTGAGCAAACAAAATGTAGTTACTTTAGTTGACGGCAACCGAATTGAAACCGCTACAAATATTGCAGCCGGAATGTCGTTGATTGACCTCGATGATATAGACAGAATCGAAGTAATCAAAAGTGGTGTATCGTCACTTTACGGAACCGGTGCAACCGTTGGTGTAGTAAATATTCAAACAACAACGCCGGCTTATTCAGGTAATTTTAATTTAAGAGGCGCAATATCAAGCAGCTACAACACAGTAAACCAAGGTTCGAAGGGAAACATTTCTCTTTTCGCAAGTCAAGCGAATTGGTTTGCAAAATTCAGCGGTACAATGAGATATGCAGACGATACCGAAACTCCTGAAGGGACATTGGGAAACAGCCAATTCAAAGATAATAACATTTCTGCATCGGTTGGTGTGAGACCATTCGTTAATCACGAACTAAAAGTTGATTACCAAAGATTCAGCGCAACCGATGTTGGAATCCCGGGTGGTAATCCATTTCCGGCAACTGCAAAGGCTACTTATCCAACTGAACTCAGAGAAATGTACAGCGCAAAATATGAAGTTAAAAATCCTCTTCCTTCATTAATGAACGTCTCCGCAAAATATTTTCATCAATTAATTGAAAGAAGAGTTGAAATAATTCCAAATGCAAATGCCGTTACCAACACCGGTGCTGACCACATCATTGACGGATTCCAATTCCAAACAGATTGGTATTTGAGCAGCACAAATAGACTGATTGCCGGTGTTGATTATTGGCAGAGAGAATACGAGGGCTCACGTACAAGAACTATAATTCCCCAAAATAAAATCATTGTTGATTCACCTGTACCGAATTCAACCTACAAAAGTTTGGGTATTTTTGCACAGGATGAAATTCTTCTTATGCAAGATAGACTTAACATTACTGTGGGCGGAAGATATGATTTCATTAATGTATCAAATGAAGCAACAAGCAATCCGAATTACATAATAGTAAACGGGAACAGGAATGATAATCCTCCGGTAATTCCGGAAGCGTCATATGCGGCTACAGAAGACGATGACAAATCTTGGAGCGCAAACATCGGTCTTCTTTATAAAGCACTAAAGGATGTGGATTTATCACTTAATTTAGCAAGAGCATTTCGCTCACCGACTTTGGAAGAACGTTATCAATACATTGATTTGGGCGGTACAGTTTATCTCGGCAATCCGAATCTCGAACCGGAGAAAAGTTACTCAGTTGATTTCGGTGTGAGATATTGGGGAGAGTTGTTCTCACTTAAGGCAAATGCATTTTATAATACTTTTGATGATCTTGTAGCCGATCAATACGATCAAACAGATAGTTTATTCAGAAGTCAAAACATCGGTGAAGCTGAGTTGTATGGATTTGAACTAAGTGCTGAAGTAAATCCATACAGAGATTTAGTTACATACTTTACTGCTGCTTATGTGCGCGGGAAAGATACAGGCAAAGATGAAAATCTCTCGGAAATTCCGCCGCTCAATGGTTACATAGGAATTAAATCTCCCGTAAGTGATTTATTCAACTTTGATTTGAATGCAAAATATGCAACCGAACAAAATGATGTTGCACTTGGTGAGCCTACTACTCCCGGATACGTTACAATGAATTTTTACTTAAATTCATTCCCAATAAAATTAGGGTTGGTTGATTTGCAACTGTTTGCCGGAGTTGAAAATATTTTAGATAAAGCATACAGAAATCACCTGTCCACCTACCGCGGACTAATTGCTTTAGAGCCGGGTAGAAATATTTTTGCAAAGATTAAACTCAGCTGGTAAAGGGAAACAATTGTCATTCCGAATCCGTTGGCTAACGGATGAGGAATCTCACTTAAAGTTATTCGAGTAGTTCAAAGTGAGATTCCTCACCCAACAAGACGTGTTCGGAATGACAGTCTTATTATGTAAGAAAATAACTCAATAACTTAATAACCAATAACTCATTTTCTATGACATGGTTCATACTCGCATTATTATCCGCAGTACTTTCTGCAACTGCTTCAATTTTTGAGAAGAAAATCCTTTTCAAACTTGGTGCATTGGAGTTTTCATTTTTGCTGGCGGTGTTTAATTTAATTTTCTCAATCCCCTTTTTCTTTTCAGTTGATTTTGCCGCAGTTCCAATCAACAGTTTATTTTTACTTTACTTAAAAACAATTCTCGGTGCGTTTGCATTTTGGAACGTGATGCTCGCAATTAAGAATATGGAATTAAGCGGTGCGCTGCCGTTGCTTGTGTTAACACCGGGCTTCGTTGCGCTTTTCGCTTTTTTAATTTTAGGAGAATCTCTTTCAAACTTAGAGATCATCGGAATGATTTTGCTTTTAAGCGGGACTTACATTTTAGAAAGAAGAGGAAAAGATTTTTGGGAACCGTTTAAGATTTTTGTTAAATCAAAAAATCATCATTACATAGTTCTTGCTCTTTTAATTTTTACTACGACGAGTATAATGGATAAATGGCTTCTGAGAGATTATCAATTAGCGCCAATGGCTTTTATTCCGTTTCAACATTTATTCCTAGCAATTAATTTTTTACTGATAGTTTTATTCACTGAATTTGGCTTGTTTAAAAAGATCAAAACTCATTCAAAAAGTGTATGGGGAATTGTTATTCTTATATCAATTTTTACGGTTGGTTACAGATACTTTCAAATTGAATCGGTTAAGATTGCCTCAGTTGCTTTGGTACTAACGGTTAAAAGATCATCGGTTTTCTTTGCGACAATTATCGGTGGTAAAATTTTTAAGGAGCATCATTTGCTGCGTAAAGCAATTGCAACATTGATAATGATTGCCGGTGCGGTTATTATGTTGTATTGAATTGTAAAGCGACGATCCCTCGTCGCTTATTCAAGAATTTAGTTAGCCCAAAGCAAGCGACCAAGGATGGTCGCTTTACAATTAGGATTCAAATCCCTTGCGGCTTGTAATTCCTTTTTGGTAATAATGTTTCACTTCTTTCATTTCGGTGACTAGATCTGCGAGATCAATTATTTCTTGGGGACAGTATCTTCCGGTGAGAATCAATTCTTTGTTTGCAGGTTTCTTTTTTATCACATCGATTATATTTTCCACATTAATCAATTTGAAATAGATTGAAACTATAATTTCATCTAAAATTATTATATCAAAATTATATTTTCCAAATTCTTCTTCCGCTCTTTTAATTGCTTTTAAAGCTTTCTCTTTTTCTTCAAGTGACGGAAGTTCTTTTTTATAAACAAAGTCATCACCGCAGTACTGTTCAATTTCTATAAATTCTTTGAATTGTTTTAGAGCTATTAGTTCACTGTACGGATATTCTTTCATAAATTGAATGATAAGCGATCTGTAACCGTTACCGGCAGCACGAATTGCTTGTCCGATTGCAGCAGTCGTTTTACCTTTGCCATTGCCTGTGTAAACTTGAGTGTAACCTTTATCGAGATGTTTTCTTTGAATACTCATTAGATATTTTCGTTAAAAATTCTCTGCGGTCCGCTGGGCAGCTCCGTGAAACTCAGTGTAACATAGAGCAATAGTTACACTGAGAACCTCAGAGAAAAACACAGAGAGCCGCGGAGAAAGGCTTCTTTATTTTACTATCCTGCCGTTTAATAACTCTTTAATTAATCTATCGGTTTTATAAACATGTTTAAGTGATTCAATTAGTCCTTTGGAATCAACTGCAACGGCACGGTTTGCTTCCGGCATATAGAGATAATCTCCGGCTAAGCTTTCCATGTTTCCATCAAATACCAAACCGATAACTTCAGCATTTTGATTTACAATTGAGCTTCCGGAATTTCCACCGACAATATCCAGAGTAGCAGCAAAGTTTAAAGGTGTATTTAATTCTAAACCTTCAGGAGGAGTTTGCCAGTTCGGCGTTAATCCCCATGGATAAAGCTTCTCACCGAAAGAGAAATATCTATCATACATTCCGTAATAAGTTGTTTTGCCGGGAGCGAGAGTACCGTTATATTCGTAACCTTTTATAACACCATCGGATAATCGCAAAGTTAAAGTTGCATCCGGTGGCATTTGATCTCCAAACAATTTAACAATGAGTTTGCCTAATTCTTGATTTAAAACTGCTTGTGTTTCATCGAGTTCATCATTTTCTTTTTGAAGCTTTTCATATTCATCTCTTGTTTCTTTAACGAAGTAAATCAACAAGTCATCCGAATTAAGAAGCTCATCGCCATCTAAATTTATTATACTTAAAAACTTCTCCCTGTTTTCCATAAAAGTGTTGGAAAGCAAATAATCGACTGCCTTATCTCCCCTTTGTCCATTAAATAGTTTTTGAGTTAATTCATCATCACTTCCGAATTCATAATAAATTGAAGACACAAAAGCACGAAGCAATTTCTTGTTTAATTCTTCATCGAAATCTTCCGGATAGACATTTTCAATAGTTGTTTTCAAATTAACAGGTTTATATTTTTCTTCCCTTTCGGCATCGGGTAATTTAATCTGCAAAGCTAAATCATAAACATCTTTAGCCATCGATAAATATTTCGAACCACCCCAAGCCCGTAAGCTGTAAATAAACTCTCTATTGCCCTTTTCTTTTCTTTCCTTGAATAGGTCATCAAGAGCCTTCCACAAATGCCCATATTGTTTTTTTAGTTTTGGGTCTTTTTCTACTTTTGCTTTTATTATTTCTTCAAAATCTTTTTTCCTCCCCATCAGTTTTTCATCTTCCAAACCCATTAATCTTCCGCCTAAGGATTTTCTTGAATTACCGTATCCCATAACTGCGTTCAGCAATTCGGATTCACGTTCAGGATATTTTTTAAACATATCAAAATAAGCATAATAGATTTCGTTCATATAATTAACAAGAAATGGATATCGCACATCTCTTTGATATTCGAGTTCTGCGACTGAAACTTGCCGGTCGGTATTGCCGGGTCTACCAATAATAAAAATCGGTTCACCTTCAGTTGCTCCAGCAGGATTAAAATCAAAATAATAATCGGTTTTCATAGGTTCGCCGTGCTCATTGTAAGCTCGCAGAAACATAAAGTCCAATTCGTAACGTGGATAGGTAAAATTATCCCAATCCCAACCGGTTGAAGCAATTTGAAACTCGGGTGCCATTACTACTCGTATATCGTTATATCTTTTGTAGAGATAGAGTGAATACTTTGCACCGTTGTAAAGAGTTACAACCTTAGCTTCCAATCCAGTTTCATTGAAATACTTCGATTGTATTTCTTTTATCTTAATATTCTTCGCTTCGATCTTTTCATTATCATCTTCAACTTCATCCATTGCGGAAATGATTTCATCGGTCACGTCAACTATTTTCATCAATTGATCAACATAGAGACCTTCAATTTTTCTTTCGTCTTCAAGTGATTCTGCATAGAAACCGGTTTTAAATAAATCTTCACCTTCCTTTTGAACCGATAGCAATCCGTTTCGGGCACAATGATGATTTGTCATTATTAATCCATCAGCCGAAAGAAAAGCGCCTGAACAGCCGCCGCCGAATTGAAGAGCGGATTTCTGAACTTTTTCAATCCATCCCTCTGTAGGTTCAAATCCGTAAGCATCTTTAAAGTAATCAAGCGGAAGATCATCGAATGTCCACATCTTACCGAAGTCGGTTAGATATTCCGTATTGGGTGATAACGTCTGTTGAGCAAACGTAATTTGTGATAAAACTAAAAAGACAAAGGAAATTACCCTTACCTTTTTGACATAACTAAAAATAAAATCGAACTTGTTTTTGTTAATCATTTTTCAACCGAATTTTATTCAACAATTTTATTGTTTTCAATTTCTTTTACCAAGCGGTCTGCTTTGTAAATATATTTGAGTGCCTGCACAATAGCTTCGGCAGCAACAGTAATTGAACGGTTATCTTCCGGCATAAAAATAAACGAGCCAATAATTGATTCTAAATTTCCGTCAAAAGCTACACCGACAAACTCACCATCTCGGTCAACAATCGGGCTGCCGCTTTGTCCGCCAATCACATCAATATCAGTAATAAAGTTCATAGTAGTCGTTAAATCAAAACCTTCAGGATAATTTACCCATCTTTCCGGCAGATGCCATGGATACTCTTTGTTGTGTGAATAATATCTATCGTATAATCCGTAAAAAGTTGTTCTGTAAGGAGCAATCGTTCCGTTATACTCAACAGTGCGAACCGTACCATCACCAATTCTCATTGAGCGGTTTGCATCGGGCGGAATAGTTGTACCATAAACAGCAAACATTGCTTCGCCGAGCTGCTGTTCTAAAACATCTTCTGTCTGAGTTATTTCATCATACTTAGCTTTAAGTTCTTTAAGTTCATCTCTGGTGCTTAAAATATAATCAATAATTGGGTCTCCGCTTTCAAGGATTGCTTCGGCACCGGCTTTTGCTAAATTTTTAACTTTCTCTTTTGAAGTGACTTTAGAAATCTTTTGAATATAACTGACTGCATCCCAACCTTTATTTCCGCCGGTTAACATTTTTACGAGTTCATTATCATCACCTAAATTAAGGCGAATATAATCAAGTGTGACTCTGAGCTTTGCATCTTCAACCGGTTTGTCAAAATCATCCGGATAAAGAGAATTGATAGCTGAATCGAGTTCTTCAGCTTTGTATTGCGGAAGTCTTTCTTCTTCCGGTTTATTCAACTGTTCTGCCAAATCAATTAAGTTTTGTGCAATAACGAAGTACTTAGGAGCAAATCTTCCTGAGATATCATATGCAGCAATTTTTTCACCATACTTTCTTGCTTCATTTCTTGTACTCTTTATCGATTCCCAAATATGGCCATACTTTGATTTTAAATCCGGATTTGAGTTTACTGCTTCTTTAAGTTTATTATCAAAAGCTTCCTTGCGTGCAATTAAATATGGGTCGTTTAATCCTTTTACAATATTTCTCATTACCTTTTCGGAGTTACCAACATATGAAATGATATTAGCAAATTCATTTTGCCTCTCAGGAAATTTTTCAAAAAGTTTTTTAATTTCTTCAAGATAGTTGGTTGTTAAGAACGAATAATTTCTATATGAAATATCCCTGTAATATTTCAACTGCTCGGCGGTTTTGAGTCTATTTGTTGTACCGGGACTACCGATGATAAAAAGTAACTCTCCAAGTTCAACCCCTGATCTATCCCATTTATAATAGTTCTCCGTTTTTAAAGGTTTCCCTTCGTCATCATAAATTCTAAAGAAAGCATAATCCATATTGTAGCGAGGGTAAGTAAAATTATCCGGGTCACCGCCGTACATTCCCACCTCATCTTCGCCTACAAAAACAAGCTTAATATTATTGTAGCGTTTGTAGCCGTGCAAAGCATATTTTCCCCCGCCGTAATAAGATTTCACTTCACACTTTAGTCCTGTTTGTTCATTATAGAGTTTTTCAAGTTCCGAGATTTTTTCATCTCTTGCTTTAATTTTTTCTTCATTAGTTTCTGCTTTGTTAATTACGTCTAAAATTTGATCGGTTACATCGCGGATAAGTTTTAACTGATCCGCATACATATTCGGAACAATGCGTTCATCTTCAAGTGTTTCTGCATAAAATCCATTTGTAAATAAATCTTCTCCTTCTTTTTGGACGGCATCACGATGCCAGGTTGAGCAGTGATGATTTGTTACAATTAATCCATCTTCTGAAACAAACGAGGCAGTACATCCGGGAATTCTAAGCGTAGATAATTGAACATGCTCCATCCAATCTTCATCGGCTACAAAACCGTAAGTTTCTTCCCAGTAATCAAACGGAGGATAATCGAATGTCCACATTTTACCGGTGTCAAATCGTTTCGATTGAACGGTATCCGGGTTGAATGTTTGTTGTGCATAAATTGGGGAAATAATAAAAAATAAAACAATGATGAGAATTGTTTTGATTGATTTTGTTTTCGAAAACATAGCATAAATCCTTATTAATAAATAGATGTAGAATAAATTAGACGTACTTATCGTTTGAAAGTTAATAAGAAAATTTAAGATATGAAATCTCAGAAAGGATTAAAGAAAAAACAAAGAGGCTGTATCATAAGTTAAATAAACCGTTAAACCGGCCAAATTGACATGTTTTTTAGAGCTAAACTCCCACATTTGAAAATGTGGGTTACAGTAAAATCATCTTTTTGAAACAGCCTCTAAGTGTTATAAAGTTACTCTGTTAAATAAACGCATCCGGGAAATACGAAGCAGAAATATTATGCTGATCTTCTTTTGTGCCGTGGCATTTTGAACAGCGGTCAATTGTAAAAACGACCGGCTCTTCGCTCGGCTCTGCTTCGATAAAGTCTACAATGGAATTACAATGTAAACATTGAACAATATGATGCGTTTCCATTTTAGCTTTACATTTCGGACAAAGCAAATTGACTTCTCCCCCAGCAATAATTTCATCGCAGTTGAATACTAAACCACATTTACTGTTGGAACAAACCGCGAATTTTTTTGAAGAATCGTAGAAATCAGTTATATAAGCCTCCCAACTTTAATGTGCTAAAAAATAAAACGATGATTCCCTAATTGCTATGTAAAAATCGGGTTGTACAAAATTTATGACCTGTTTTAAGTTTCACGTTCATTGAGTATCTTGCTTTCTAAAATTTCCGAAAAAAAATTAAGGGAAAGAAATGGAAAAAATTGCTTCTTTCAAGGCTTATGATATTAGGGGCAAAGTTCCAGGTGACTTAAACACTGAGCTTGCCTATAAAGTCGGCAAATCGGTTGTTAAATATTTGAATGCAAAGAAAATATTGATAGGAAGAGATGTTCGTAAATCATCACCCGAACTTGCCGAAGCATTAACTAAAGGTATAACAGAAAATGGTGCCGATGTTTACGACCTCGGATTATGCGGAACTGAAATGATTTATTTCGGAACCCCTCATCTTGATGCAGATGCAGGCGTGATGATAACTGCTTCACACAACCCGCCGGAGTACAACGGATTAAAATTTGTCAAAAAAGGCTCCGTTCCAATGGGTTATGAATCCGGTTTAAGCGATGTTGAAAAAATGATTCTCACAGGTGATTATGAAATTGAAGATGCTGCAAAAGGTAAAGTAGATAAAATCGATTTGATGGATGAGTTTATTAAGAATCTCAACCAATTTTATGATCCTCAAAAAATAAAAGATTTTAAAGTTGTTGTTAATGCCGGCAACGGGTGTATCGGTCCCGCGCTCGATGCCTTAGAGCCAAATTTGCCGATAAAAATGATAAAAGTTTTTCACGAGCCGGATTCTAATTTCCCAAACGGTGTACCTAATCCGCTTTTACCAGAAAATCGACAACCAACTATAGATGCATTGAAAGAGCATAATGCTGATTTGGGTGTTGCTTGGGACGGCGACTACGATCGCTGTTTCTTCTTTGATGAAAAAGGAAATTTTATTGAAGGTTATTATATAGTTGGACTCCTTGCAAAATCAATTTTAAAGAAAAACCCGGGTGAAAAAATTGTTCACGATCCCCGCTTAACTTGGAATACAATAAAAGAAGTTAAAGCAGCAGGTGGTGAAGCCGTACAATCGAAGAGCGGGCATGCGTTTATTAAACAGAAAATGCGCGAAGTTAATGCAATTTACGGTGGAGAAATGTCGGCTCATCATTATTTTAGAGATAATTATTATTCCGACAGCGGTATAATTCCTTTTGTTCTGATAATGCAACTCATGTCCGAAGAAAACAAAACACTCGGAGAGTTGGTTGAAGAAATGGTCGCAGCTTATCCATGCTCAGGTGAAATAAATACAAAACTTGAGAATCCCGAAGCTAAATTGGAAGAAATTAAGGCAAAATATTCCGATGGAAAAATGGAAACGGTTGACGGCGTAAGTGTTGAATATGACAATTGGCGTTTCAATGTTAGATTGAGTAATACCGAGCCTCTGATAAGACTGAATGTTGAATCTAAAGGTGACAAAAAATTGATGGAGGAAAAGACTAAAGAATTATTAGATCTGATTCGTTCTTAATAGTGTTGTAAACCTTTGAAACGGATGTGATATTCTATGAATTTTAGTAACCAACAGTTTAAGAGTCTGGTGCATAACTTTTTATTGAAAAATTGCCGTCGGTTTTAGAGTATGTTGCATAACAATTAAATTCGTAAGAACTCATCCCCCGGTCCCTTCTCTTAAAAAGAGAAGGGGGGGAATTAGCTCCGTTTTTCAAGTCCCTCTCTTTTTAAGACCTGCCCGGCTGGCGGGGAGGGATTTTCTCGAAGGGATGCCTTCGGCAAGGGTGAGTTCGTGTTCATAAAATGTAAGAACTCGAGTTATGCAACAGACTCTGAAGCCACGGGCTATTCAATCATATGTAGCATACTCTTAATCCGTTGGTTAAATAAAATACTAAGTGCTGTTGAAGCTGCTTCAACAGTTTTCCAAAGTTTATTATAGAAACTGAATTAAGATTCGGATTTATCTTTTTGTAGAAAATGTTATATTGGATAGAGATTTAGCGAAACAAAGAAAAAGACTCAGCGTCTAAAGAAGAAAATTTTAGGAGGAAAAATGGCAGACGCAAAAGAAAAAGCAATTGATGTAGATCGTTTGCTGAAAAACAAATTAAAGTCCGTCAGTGTTGATTCGCTTGAAAAAGGAATCGCAAAGGTAGTAAGTGAATTGGTTGGTGAAGACTACAAATGTACAATCAGCGATGTAAAATATACACTATTCAGCGGAGCTGATTTTCATATTAAGGTAGAGCTTACCTACAATCCCGAAGAGTAGAATAAATTAAATAGTTGTTATCTAAGCAGAACAGTTTATGGAATTGTTCTGCTTTTTTTGTGGGAAATAGCTCGCAGAAGTAAAGTCTACAATATCTTTATTGTGTGAAGGCGAACCTTACACCACTGTTATACTTCTTTAATCTCTTTACATTTATTATCTTTCCACTTCATAAATCTACTCTCTATGAATTACATTTTAGATATCCTAATAATTATTGTCTGTATTTTTGCACTCTGGGGAGGCGCCGTTTGGGTTGTTGAGGCAGCTTCTCGAATCGCTAAAAAAATTGGTCTTTCAGAGTTAGTGATTGGTTTAACGGTAGTTGCAGTTGCCACATCAGCGCCGGAGTTTGCGGTAACTGTTTACGCTGCATTAACTGATCAATCGGCAATATCGGTCGGAAACGTAGTCGGCTCTAATATTTTTAACCTTGGAATTATTTTAGGAATTGTAGCTCTATATTCAACCATAAACACATCTCGCGCTTTACTTGTGCGAGATACTTTATTGCTATTATTCACAGGGTTTCTTCTTTTAATATTTTTCTACGATTTGAAATTAGTTTGGTTCGAAGGACTAATTCTTTTCTCTACATTAGTAATTTATATCTATATACTAATGAAACAAAAACAACCCATCGAAGAAGAGATTCCTGAAGGTGAGTTTACATGGATCGACATTCCGAAGATAATTATTGGTGCGATTGTTATTGTTGCGGGTGCACATTTTTTAGTAGGGTCTGCAAGTAACATCGCAAGGTTTTTCGGTGTTTCCGAATGGATGATTGGAATAACAATTGTAGCTGCAGGCACATCCGCACCGGAACTTGCTACTTCCGTTGTTGCAATAATTAAAGGCAAACATGGTATATCGGCAGGTAATTTAATCGGCAGTGATATTTTTAATCTTCTCGGTGTACTTGGATTGGCATCAATGCTTAAGCCGCTTCATATAATGCAAACCGAATACACAAGTATAATTCTATTGGTGGTTACTTTAGCAATCATTATGGTAATGATTCGTACCGGTTGGAAAATTTCTAAAATTGAGGGTGCAATTCTTATCGCAATCGCTTTGTTCCGCTGGTCATTCGATTTTATTTTTTAGTCAACTCTAACAATCTATTTACTGCAAAATCAATTTCATCTTTAGTATTATAAAAATGAGGTGAGAATCTAATCTTCCCTTCTCTAATTGCACAGTCTATTTTTGCTTCGGCTAAAGCTTTGTGTACTCTTTCTGCGTTATCAAGTTTTACGGTTGTAATTCCGGCAAGATGATTTTCATCTTCACCTTTCAAAACAGGTTCAAACCCGCTTTCACTTAATTTCTCGATGAAGTATTTTGCATTGCTTACGTTATTTATTTCAATATTTTCGATTCCGTACTCTTCAAACAACTCAAGTGATTGTGCAAGAGCAAATATTCCTATTACACTATTTGTCCCGAGATGAAATCGCGAAGCATTATCTTTTAGTTCGAGATTGTAATCAAGCAAATTCCATTCATCTTTAACAGAAAGCCAGCCGACATACTTTTGTTTTATTCTCTCCATCAATTCCGGCGTGATGTAAATGTACCCTAAGCCTTGCAAACTCATTAACCATTTGTGACTTCCACCTGCTAAAAAGTCAATGTTGTTCTCTTCAACATCAATTTTAATTACTCCGGTTGCTTGAATTACATCAACACAAAAGATTATTCCTTTTGATTTGCATAGTTCGCCGAGGGCTTTTAAGTCTGCCCGATAACCGGATAAAAATTGAACTGCGCTAATTGAGATTAATTTTGTTTGCGGTGTTATTAGTTTTTTGTAATCTTCAACATCTACTTTACCGTTTTGCGATTTTATAATATCTACCTCTACACCGTAATGTTTCAAATTCAAAAACGGATAAACATTTGAAGGAAATTCAACATCATTAATAATAATTCTATCACCCGGATTCCATTGTAAACCTTGTGCAAGAATATTTAATCCGGCAGAGACATTTTCCGTCCAGGCAATTCTGTTTTTCTTTGCATTGAGTAACATTGCCAGTCTTCGCTTTGCATTAGACGATGCCTCCAACAGCATTCCAAAATTTTCAATTGATCCGCTGCTTCTTTCTTCCAAATATTGATTAAGTTTTTCTTTTACCGGGATTGAAAGCGGACCAATTGCTGCGTGGTTAAAATAGATCCTTCCTGTATCTATATGCGGGAAGGTTTGTCTGATTTGTTTGATTGTCATAATCGTAAAAAAACCCCTTTAACAAATGTAAAGCGACGATCCCTCGTCGCTTACAACGCATTTTTGTAATTGTTAAAACAAGCGACGATCCTTCGTCGCTTACAACGCATTTTTGTAATTATTAAAACAAGAGGCTGTATCAAAAATTAAATAAACCTTTAAAACGGTTATATAAAAATATTTTTTAGAGTTTACTTCCCACATTTGAAAAAGTGGTTACTGTAAAATCATCTTTTTGAGGTAACCTCTTATCCTTCATTTTTGTAATTAGTAAAAAGAACAACGATCCCTCGTCGCTTACTCTACATTTTTGTAATTATTAAAACAAGCGACCAAGGATGGTCGCTTTACAAATAATAGTCTGGATTATAATAGTTCCATCGCCATTCTTCTGATGAATCACATAATCTTGCTTTAACCGGGTTGTTGAGGATATATTTCGTATAACTTCTTAGCTCCTTTTCATCCCTAACAACATGGTCATAACTTTCATGATGCCAAAAGTTTCCATTTCTTTTTAGCACTTCATTTGCTTTATTTGCCGTAAATGATTTAATATTACCAACAATTTTTGCTAGAGTGTATCTTTCAGACTTTCTTTTTGCTAAGGTTTCTTGTTGATCAGTGTAAGGCTTGATAATTAAGTGTGAATGATTCGGCATGATTGTAAAAGCTATTAGATCATACTTCTTTTTGTTATTATAAAAGAAAGAATTTTCTAAAATCGTTGCGATTTTCTCATTCCTTAACCAGTCTCTACCAAAATCAGCCTTATCTAAAATCGATTCATATCTTTGAAATACAGAGTTGCGTAAGTTCTTATATTCTTCATTCTTCTTTTCGTTGTTATCATATCCCATAATTCTTTTTAGTTCTAAATTATATTTTGCTTTTATCTCTTCATAAACATTTTTGGGTATTGTGTTGGCTAAACGAATGGTTACAAAAAAAGCATATCCTTCTGGTAAAAAATGCGGTAAATTTCTTTTGTAGTAAACCAAATTTTCAATTAAATATTTATATGGATACCAAACTAATTTACAAAAATATTTTTATTTGTAAAGCGACGATCCCTCGTCGCTTACTCTACATTTTTGTAATTATTAAAACAAGCGACCAGGGATGGTCGCTTTACAAAGACAATTATACGCAAAAACAAAGCAATCATCTCCCGTCAATCATTTTGCGTTTTTACTCGCTTGGGCAAGCTATTGAGGATGATTGCTTATTTAATACTTTTCTAATCTTCCTAAAAGCGACCAGGGATGGTCGCTTTACAAGTATTTTATTTTTTATCCAATATCGCTTCAATCTGATCCATTACATCATTCATTCTTTTCATCGTTAGATCGAATGCTTCGGATGACAAAGGATCAATACCGGCTTTTTTGATCAGGTTAATCGGGTAATCCGAACTGCCGCCTTTTAGTATTTCATAAAATTTTTCAACTGCAGGTTGACCTTCGGATTTAACTTTTTCCGCAAATGCAGTTGCATAAATTAACGAAGTTGAATATTGATAAACATAGTAAGTATAATTTATGAAATGAGGAATGTAAGCCCATTCGTAACGTATATAATCGTCAACAACCATAACGCCTTCATCGTGACCGTAATATCGTTTTACTATATCCCAGTAAATATCGCTCATCTTTTCACCGGTTAAAGGTTCACCGTTTTCAATCTTTTTGTGAATTTCCCATTCGAATTCAGCAAAAGAAGTCTGACGAAAGATTGTTGTTCTCAATAACTCAAGATATGAACCGAGAATGAAAAGTTTTTCTTCATCCGTCTTTGCATTCTTAACCATATAATCATTCAACAAATTTTCATTCATTGTAGATGCAATTTCTGCGACGAAAGTTGCGTAATCAGAATATTGGAACGGTTGAGTCTTGTTAGAAAAATAGCTGTGCATTGTATGACCCAGTTCGTGCGCTAAAGTAGATAGTGCATTGTAGTCATCATTCCAATTCATTAAAATATATGGATGCTCGTCATAAGCTGCACCGGATGAATATGCACCGCTTCGTTTGCCGGGCGTAGGGTAAAAATCAATCCATCTATTTTCGAAAGCCATTTTTACCGTTTTAACGTATTCTTCACCCATCGGTTTAAAAACATCAAGCAGCATCTGCTGTGCCTCATCAACGCTGAATTGTAAATCAACTTCTTTTACTATTGATGTGTAAAGATCGTAATAGTGTAACTCATCAACACCGAGCATTCTTTTTTTCAAATCTAAAAATCTGTGCAGGGTAGGAAGATTTTTATTTATTTGATCGATTAAGTTCGTGTAAACAGATACAGGTATGTTAGGTCCGGCTAAAGACATTTCAAGGGCGGAATTATATTTTCTATTTTTAGAATAGAAAACATCACCTTTAATTTTTCCGGCTAAGTTAGCACCAATAGTATTTTCAAACTCACCGTAATTATTGAAGACCGCATCAAAAACCTTAGCTCTGTCTTCACGGTTTTGAGCCGTACGGTATTTTACAAACATTGATGCAGAAAGCTCAACTTCTTCACCGGTTGAAAGCTTTACTTTCGGTAAAGGTTTTTCTGCGTTATCAAATATGTTGTAAACAGTAGTGGGATTTCCGGTCACTTGTCCTGCGCTGGCAAGAATTTGTTCTTGATCCGGTGAAAGTGTGTGATCTCGCAATCGTAATATATCATCAATGAAAAGTGCATAATCTTTTAATGCGGGGAAATCGTTATAAAACTTTTCAATTGTCTCCGGTTCAATCTGTAAAATTTCGGGATTTAGATACGATGTTTTTTCCGAAAATGTTGTACCGAGGTTGCTTATTTGCTGTGTCAATTCTTGATTTTCACTTTTTCTTAAGTCTTCATCGTACAAACGGTTTGCATAGACAGACAATTTGTAAAAATCCTTTAATGCATCAAAATAAAGATCGATAGTGGAATACAGAGTTTCCGCACTTTCGTTAAGTTTACCTTTGTTGTCATCAAGCATTTCAACTTTTTCTGCGAGCTTATCTTTAGCCTGCTGCCAAGCTTCGGTGCTTCCATAAAGAACCGAAAGATCCCACTTATACTTGTCGGGAACTTCGCTTCTTTCTCTAGTTTGTGCGTTTAGATTACCGAATAGTAAAATTATAACTAAGAATAATAGTGAGGTTTTAATTATTTGTTTCATATTCTCTCCGAGAAAATTAAGTCAAAGATGTCTCATAAAATTAGGGAATTTGGCTGCTAAATTCTAAAGTAAAGTATTGCGGAAGGTTCTTTTTTAGAAGATGTTATTTCAACCGATTACTTCAAATAACCATTATAACTTTGTCATCGGCTTCCAATTTACCGAAGATTAGATTGCGTTCTGCTTCGGTTTCTACTTCAACGGCGAGGTTAATGCTTACATATTTCCCTTTTTTACTTATGTTGGAAGAAGTTATTTCGTACTTAAACCCTTTTGCCGCATCTTCGGCGGCTTCAACTGCATCGTCTGCAGTTTGAGAAATAATTTTGTATTTCCATTCGCATGGGTATTCAATTTCAGGTCTATTTTGATTAAAGTTATCTAATATCACTTTTTTTCCTCATTTGGATTTATAAAAATACTTAAAAATGTTTTAGAAGGCTAAATTCAGCATAAATAATATTCGGATAATCTATCTTTTTTATTGCATCACATCAAAATCCCCCTTATCTTTTTCCCCAACTTAAAGATTGGATGGAAATCCAATGTCTATTTTATCGACACTAAATCACAATAAAAAAAATTTCTCAGAATAGCAGCAACTTTTTAAAACACAAAGCGTCCGAACCTGGTCTCAGAAATCAAACGCTAAATCCTAAATAAGAACTAATTTGCTGGGAGGCAAAAACATATAAAGTTATATCATTATTTGTTTTTACTGATTGTAGTATTTTCAATGATAGCTCTTTCTTCATGTCAAAAAGAACAGCCACAAAAAGCCGAATTAACTCAGGAAGAATTAATTGCAAGGGGGGAATACATTGTTTGAACATCCGGATGCCATGATTGTCATACTCCAAAAAAATGACGGAACACGGTCCTGTACCTGATGAAAATTACTTGTTAGCCGGTAACCCTGCCGAAATGCCTATTCCATCTTACGATAAAAACACAGTTAGAGAGTGGGCATTGTTTACACTTACAATGACTGCTGCAGTTGGTCCATGGGGTGTTACTTTTTCCGCAAATATAACTTCTGATGGTAAAGGACTTGGGAATTGGACTTACGAACAATTTAAAACTGCTATGACAAAGGGATTATATCAGGGGCGGAGGGAAGTAAACCAATAATGCTACCTATGCCTTGGCAGGAATTTAAGAATTATACCGAAGAAGATTTACAAGTAATCTTTGCTTACCTGCAATCAACTAAACCGGTAAAAAATGTTCCGCCTGCTTATATTCCACCGGATCAGATGTAAATGACTTATTTTAGAAGATGGCATCTCACGGAAAGACGCCGTTTCGAAAGTAACCGAAGGTTATCCCCCCGGCTTTAATATTTTTCCCTGCTGGGAAAACTTTATTAAATAAATTCACAGTTACTCAACTCCGGAGGAGTTGAACATGAATAAATAGGTTGAAAATATAAGAAATAGCAACCGCGAAGTGGTTGAACAAAAAAGACTGTATCAGTGGTTGAACAAAAAAGACTGTATCAAAAGTTAAACAAACCGTTAAAACGGTTAAATGAAATTTTTTTTAAGCCAAATTCCCGCATTTGAAAAAGTGGGTTACTTTAAAATTATCCTTTTAAGACAGCCTCTTAGTAAAATGTAAGAAAAACAGTAATAAAGTCCCCCTCCTATTTAGGCAATGCTGTCAACTTAAGCAT
>NPIE01000775.1_pt1 | contig 18838 bp, 19 predicted proteins | sample 8637661 | NCBI WGS metagenome assembly NPIE01 (sample SAMN07420842, study PRJNA396082) | bioreactor metagenome | isolation source: sample BA12 brine-fed electro-methanogenic bioreactor BA | place: Japan: Kochi | collected 2016-12-09
CTTTTCTTGGCCGTCAAGAAAAGTAACTCTCCCGGCCGGGCGAGACCGGCCGATTTAAAAGGATTTTTCCAACAGGAATTTGACATAAACCACACTGAACTATTAGTTAGCTGGAGAATATCAATGGACTATGCTGTCTACGTTCAAGATGAGAAGAAGATCGTGCTATGTGTCTGCGAGGGAATACTTGACTTGGCGTCGGCGAAATCAATGACCAGAGATGTTCGCAAAAAAGCCTTTGATTTGGGCTATGGATTACTTTATGACGTAACAAAGATATCTCTAGGCGTTGGAATCCCTGACGCCTATTTCTTTCCACGAGATATCGCAAATATCTATGAGGATCCCATGCATCGCATCGGCAAAGTGGCAATAGCATACGAATCCGACAAAGATTTCTGGGAGTTCTTCGAAACCACAGCACAAAATACTGGAGTGGATGTTGTGGTGTTTTGTGAGATAGAAAAGGCCTTAAAATGGTTGTCTGGAGAACAACCCAGCTATCAATTTAATAAACCAGACTTGGCTGAAACAAATGCCAAGCGGTTATCAAAGTGATAGCCCGACAGAACGTAAACGGCAAACAGCGGACCAGCAAAACGGTCCTACATCATTCTAAAATACAGGAGACGCTTAACCATGAGCGACGAAGGCCGCAAAATCATCTACTCGATGATCCGCGTCAGCAAGCATCACAACAAAAAACCGATTCTCAAGGACATCTCCCTGTCCTACTTCTACGGCGCCAAGATCGGCGTGCTCGGCCTTAACGGCTCGGGCAAGAGTTCCCTGCTGCGCATCCTGGCCGGGGTCGATAAGGACTTTCAGGGCGAAACCATCCTCACCCCCGGTCACACCGTAGGCTTCCTCGAGCAGGAACCGCAGCTCGCCGAGGGCAAGACCGTTCGCCAGGTGGTTGAAGAAGGTGTCCAGTCGGTGGTCGATCTGGTCAACGAGTTCAATGACATCAACATGAAATTCGCCGAGCCGATGTCCGATGACGAGATGAACGACCTTATCGCCCGCCAGGCCGAGGTTCAGGATCAACTCGACCATCTCGACGCCTGGGATCTCGACAGCCGCCTCGAACAGGCTATGGACGCCCTGCGCTGTCCCCCCGGCGACACCGTGGTCGACGTTCTTTCCGGCGGCGAGAAACGCCGCGTGGCCCTATGCAGGCTGCTGCTGCAGAAACCGGACATCCTGCTCCTTGACGAACCGACCAACCATCTCGACGCTGAGACTGTCGCCTGGCTGGAGCAGCACCTGCAGCGCTATGCCGGTACCGTCATTGCGGTCACCCATGACCGCTACTTCCTCGACAACGTCGCCGGCTGGATCCTGGAACTCGACCGCGGCCACGGAATCCCCTGGAAGGGCAACTACTCTTCCTGGCTGGAGCAAAAGCAGGAGCGGCTTCGCCAGGAAGAAAAACAGGAGAGCACCCGGCAGAAGACTCTGCAGCGCGAACTGGAGTGGATCCGCATGTCTCCCAAGGGCCGTCATGCCAAGGGTCAGGCGCGCATCAACTCCTACGAGCAGCTTCTTAACCAGCGGGCCGAAGAAAAAGAAAAAGAGCTGGAGCTCTTCATTCCGCCGGGCCCACGCCTCGGTGATATCGTCATTGAGGCCGAGGGCGTAGCCAAGGGGTACGGCGACCGGCTTCTGGTCGAAGACATGACTTTCCGCCTGCCCCCCGGCGGCATCGTCGGCATCATCGGTCCCAACGGCGCCGGCAAAACCACCCTGTTCCGCATGATTACCGATCAGGAACAGCCCGACGGCGGCACTATTCGCCTTGGCGATACGGTCAAACTGGCCTATGTCGACCAGAGCCGTGAGGCTCTCGACCCGGAGAAAACCATCTTCGAGGAGATCAGCGGTGGCCAGGAAATGATTGAACTGGGCAACCGTACCATGAACAGTCGCGCTTATGTGTCGCGCTTCAACTTTGGCGGCGACCAGCAGCAAAAAAAGGTCGGCGTTCTTTCCGGCGGCGAGCGCAACCGGGTTCACCTGGCCAAGATGCTGCGCAGCGAATCGAACGTGCTGCTGCTGGACGAACCGACCAACGATCTCGACGTCAACACCATGCGCGCCCTGGAAGAGGCCCTGGAAAATTACGCCGGCTGCGCAGTCATCATCAGCCACGACCGCTGGTTCCTCGACCGCATCGCCACCCACATCCTGGCTTTCGAGGGCGACAGCCAGACAGTCTGGTTCGAGGGCAACTGGTCTGAATATGAAGAAGACCGCAAAAAACGCCTGGGAGCCGCCGCAGATCAACCCCACCGCATCAAGTACCGGCAACTGACTCGCGACTAGTATCCAATTGCCTTTTGACTTTCTTTTGCAGGGACAATGTTCCCTGCAAAAGGAAGTCGCCTCACTCTTCCACGCCCTTAAAACACTATTTTTCAATTTTTTTATTTTTTCTCCCCTTTTCTCCTCCGGCGATATCCTTTACCAGCTAATTTTACTGCCTGAAAAAAATAACAAAATCGATATAAGCAATCGAAAAATTTATATTTTATCTCAGGCTCGCTATTGCCTGAAATAATAATTAGGCTAATTTTATTATTTTTTACTTTTTTTATTGACAAGCTCGATTCAGCTGGAATATAACCAAGTTCTATGCTTAATTAGATTTATTTTTAGTTTAACTTTAATTAAATACCTTTCCGATAAGAGCAAACCCGTAGTAATGCGGGGACGCAAAACCATGGATCCTTCCTGGAAGGACTGCCAGGTCACCGAAGAAATGCCAGGCTTTAATAAATGGTCCGTCTTCGGTTGGAAGATGGGCTTTTTCTTTTTGGAAATATGGGAATTCAGCAAGCCATCTTTAATGAAACCAAAAAATACAGTGTCTGCCAGTTATTCGGCTCCTGGCGGAACATTTGACCATAACGCTAATGACTCCCGCCGGACGGCGGGAACGGAATCTTTACAAGGGAGGTTTGGCATGGCAGGCAAAATTCGGCAGATGATCGATCAGATTTTGAATCAGAGGGCCAACGACAACCCCATGCTCGAGAGGGTTATAAAAACCAAACTGATGCTCAAAGGGGTCAATCCAAAAAAATATACCCTGGAATCCCCTGACGATCCGGTGATCATCCAAAAACTCGAACGCATGATGCATTTGTTTCAATGACCTTACCGATCAATAATCAAGGAGATCACCATGCACATTAAAACCGCTCTTTCGAAAAAAGATTCCGCAGAAGCCAGTGTAAAAGAGCTCGCTGAAGGATTATCCGCCCTTGACCCGAAACTGGTCCTGTTTTTTGCCTCGACCAAATACTCTCCCGACAATATCTGCGGCCTTATGCAGGACGCCTTTCCGACGAGTGAAGTTTTCGGTTGTTCCACCGCCGGGGAGATCGTCAGCGGCCAGATGCTCAACAACGCCATCGTAGCCATGGCTTTTTCAGCGGAAGCCATTAAAGATCTGAATATCCAGGTCGTGGAAGATCTTCAAGACGAGCAATCCCTGGCCGGCGCCTTCGGTGTTTTTGAGAATCATTTTAAGACACCGATGGCTGAAATCGACCCCTCCGAACATGTAGGCATTATCCTCATCGACGGACTTTCCGGCGCCGAAGAAGGTTTTATCGAAAACGTCGGAGACCTGACCAATGTCACTTTCATCGGCGGCTCGGCGGGGGACGATCTCAAGTTTGCGGCAACCCATGTCTATGCCAACGGCAAAAGCTATCAAAATGCCGCTATCCTCGCCTTGCTCAAACCAGGGGTTGATTTCACTTTCATCAAAACCCAGAGCTTTCGCGATCTTGGCAAGCCCCTGGAGGTCACCAAGGCCGATGAGCTCAAGCGGGAGGTTTTCGAGTTCAATGGCCAACCCGCAGCCGCCAGTTATGCGGCCGCCATCGGCACCTCCATTGAAAAAGCTCCCGAGCACTTCATCCAAAACCCGATTGGGCTGGTTATCGATGACGAACCTTATGTTCGCAGCCCTCAACAGATCAAAGGCTCCAGCATTATGTTCTACTGCAGCGTCATGGAGGGCATGGAGCTCTCCCTGCTGGAGTCCACAGACATGATCAAAGACACCAGACTAGCCATCGACCAGGCCGCTGAGGAATTGGGCGGGGTTTCCGGCATCATCAACTTCAACTGCATTCTGAGGACCCTGGAGTTGACCGACAAGAATTTGACTCAAGAATACGGCAACCTCTTTGGTGCAGTCCCGACCATCGGCTTCAGCACCTACGGCGAACAGTATCTCGGTCACATCAACCAAACCGCCACCATGTTGGTGTTCAAATAAGATTCTCGTCACTGCGACGTGCTTAATGACGCCGCAATGACGAGGGTAGCTACAACAAAACAATCGGGGGTTTTAAGGTACCTGCCAATAGGGGAATCACCAGCTCCGGATTGGAATCGGTCGAACCGGTTCAATAGCAGAACGCCAGCGCGATAACCCCAAAGCATGGGCCTTGGGGTTCAGTCATCACTGGCTGAAAACGGCAAAAAGCTCTTGCTTGTCGATTGCCGCTTGCCTTATGCGAAGGTTTTGCCATGTCCCAACAATCCATAGAAAACTTAATTCCCGAGGAGATCGATAGCGGCCTGAAGGGGAACCTGTCGTTAACCAACATTACCAACCTTTTGCAATTTCTTTCCTTGAGTTCCAAAAAAGGATTGATAGAGCTGGTCCGCCATCCCGACAACAAAGAGGGCAGAATCTATTTTGTGGGCGAAGAGCTGGTTTCGGCTCAATCGGGCAAGCTGACAGGCATTGAAGGCTTTGCCGACCTGCTGAGTTGGGAACAGGGCACGTTTCATTTTTTGCCCGACATCGGGTGCATCGACAAAACCATCGGCTTAAACGTGCAGCACGCAATACTGGAGGCGGCCACACTGCTTGATCATCGGGCGAATGAAGAGGCCATGGGCCAAAATAGCGAAGTAGAAGAAAGGGGTTTTTCAATGGAACCGACAGAACGGGATTCAAGCGAAGTAATGAACAGCTTATTGGAAGTTCCCGGAGTAGATGCCGTGGTCGTTGTCGGCCGAGACGGTTTTGTTATCGAATCTGCGGGCAGCAGCTCCAGAGTCAACATCGAGGAGCTTGGAGCCTCTCTTGCTCATTCTATAAACGGTATTGAAGAAATGGGAGGCGAATTGAACGTCAACAATTTCCAGGACATGTTCATCGAGTATGGCCGCGCAGTCATTATGTGCCGCCCGGTTGGCGACGCGGTGGCAGCCATTATCACGCCAGATGCGTCCAAACTGGGAGTGATCCGCCACAAAACGAAAAAACTTTTCGTCGAACTCGGCCAATCATTCTAGGAGGTCTTTGCAATGGCGTTGAAAACCGAATTTACCATGGACAATACAACCAATCGCCGCGCCCTGAATGGCCACGAGGTGGTAATGCATTCTCACCACTACCTGGCGTTGATCACCAAGCTTGTGGAGGACCTCGGCGACCTGGGCGGTCCGCAGATTCTCTGCGAAGTGGTGGAAGAGAGCATGCAAAAAATTCTCAACGATTATTTCCAGGAAAATGCTCTATCCTCGGCCGAGGAGCGCTGCCGCGCCGGCGAGGACTATTTTTCCACCTTGGGCTTGGGGAAAATGCACATCTCCGGAGACGCAAATGGCGGGGAAGTCCGGCTCACCAGCAGCCATGTCGATGAAGGCTGGACCATGAAATGGGGCCCGCACAGCAAGCCGATTAACCACCTTGCCCGCGGTTTTATTTCCGCTATTTTTTCTGCGGCTTTCAACAAACCGCCCAAAAGCTACGCCATCGACGAAACCGCAAGCATTGTAACCGGCGAACAAGAAGGCAAATTTATTGTAACTGCTTTGTAATTTAGGAGGACAGTTTCATGACCGTAATGCGTGATACCGTCGTAAAGGCCCTGGCTAAGGTCCACGTCCAGAGCGACGAAAACGGATTAATCCCCGAATACGAGGTTTTGGTAAATCTTCTGCCGGTTTCGCTCCTGAATACCTTTTCAGAACGAATAATGGAAGCGGTGCCTCCCGAACGAAAAGCCGAAGTGGAAGCCGGATTGGTCCGGGCCGCTTACGAATGCGGCTACCACACCGGCTGTGGCATCATTACTTCGGAAATCTTCAGTGATGTCGTCATGCCGATGGTTACGGAGGACGAAAAGGATATCCTCCGTGGCGCTTATGCCGCCTTTACCGCCTGGGGCTGGGCCAAATCAGGCATTGTGCAACTCAAAGAAGCAGAAAAGATGACCATTCGCGCCTTTGACTACTACGAGGCGGACAGCGGAGGCGAAGGGTTGCGGGGCTACATGCTCCGAGGCCTGAGTCAGGCCTTTTTCGACCTGGCCTATGCCGAGCCTTACCCTGACGGCATGGATACCTATCTCTGCCGCCAAACCAAAGGCATCGAGGTTGGCGATTCCTATGGCGAATTCGTAGTGGTTAAAAAATAACGCCACCACCGACAACCGATCCGTGACCCAACACCCGCACCTGATCTCAGAGAGGTAAACAAACCGGTTCCGATAACTAAACCCGCAGTAGATGAGCCACGAAATGGACTCACTAGAAAAACAACCTATTGCAGAAGCCCTGACTTCGGCGGTTGTAACACAATGGAGCGGCATCCTGCGCCCCAAAGCTGCCGAAGAACAGGGCGGCATGGTCGTCCTGTCCAAGGGACGCATCGCCTGGGCGGTCAGCGAGAATCAAACAGAAGACCTCCCTTTCTTTCTGGAACAAATCGGCCGGATTCCTCCAGGCAGTCTCAAGGAAATCGTGCAAGAACAGAGCGCGCCGGGAAAGTCGAAAAAGCTTGGGCTGATCCTTGAGGAGGCGGGGCTAATCACCCCCTCTCTCTTCCGCGAATGCCTGTTGGCGCATATACGCAGTGCCCTCGCCTCGTTACTGGAAAATCCCTTGCTGGAGGTACAGTCCAGCAAACCGGAAATATCCGCCGAGGGCAATTTGACCTTTTCTCTGGAGGACGCTCTCGGAAAAAACGCGGAGGAAGCGCCCGCTGTCGTCGAAGGGACCACATCCGTGACGGAGGAGATCTCCAGAGCTTGCAACGGCGAAATCCTGGAAAGCCTCGCCCTGTTGTCGGGTTACATGTATTCCTTTGTCGCCAACATCTCCGGGAAGCTGCTGGCTTTTCATGAGGCCGAACAAGCCGGAGAACAGGAAGATTCTATCTTTACCACCGTCGCCGACTGGATTTCGATCTCTTTGAAAACCGCCAGCATGCTCGGCATGGGTCCGACTCAGGTGGCTTTCATGGAAGGCGCAGGTCAATCGCTTTTGGTTCAGGCAACCGACTCCGATCGAAAGCATTTTCTGGCAGTGGCTTTTAACGAAGAAGGCAGGCTGGGGGTGGTAAAGGCCAAGATCGCCGGGATGATCCCAACGGTCCAAACATTCACGGACAAGCGGTAAACTGGAGAGAACACCATGGCAAACATCATTTCTATCGTAAGTTCCAAAGGGGGGGCCGGTAAGACAACCGTCGCATTGAATCTCGCCGTCGCTCTGGCGGAAGGGCAGGAACCGACGCTTCTGATCGACCTGGACCCCTTGGGCGGCGTCGGTTTTTCCCTCGCCCGCAACGATACCGAATGGCAAGGCCTCACGGAATACCTCATGGACCTTACCTCGATTGACGAGGTGGTCATTCCAACGAAACTTCAGCACCTGTCGATTCTGCCACGGGGTTCTCTTGATCCCTTGGACGTGGGACTCTATGAACAGCTTCTCCATTCTGCCGGCACTTTGCAGAAAATTCTTGCCGACGTAGAAGACCGCTTTCGCTACATCATCATCGACACACCCTCCGGTCTGGGCCAGATCACCCGAATGGCCCTGTCCGTCAGCACCTATGCCGTCTTGCCGTTACAGGCCGAACCGTTGGCTTTGCGAACCATCTCCCAGACCCTGCGAGTGTTACAACACGTCAAAGAAAACGAGAATCCCGATCTGGAATTGCTGGGTATTCTGGCCAACATGGTTCAACTGAAAAACGACGTCTCTTTCACCATTATGAATACGGTCTGGGCTTCTTTGGAGGGGGTACTGGAAACCTATATGCCGCGATCCGAGACGTTCACTCTGGCCAGTGAAAAAGGGTTGCCCGTTGCCTTTCTAGCGGGCAAATACCCCGCTGAAGCGATCCGGTTCGAGAGCCTGGCTACCGAAATCAAGAGCATCATTCACAACTTGGGTGGTGTTTCAGGAGAATCCGATGAGAGACCAGAACGCGCCCTTGTATGACCTAGAACAAGCGCAACATATTTTAACCAGGTTGACCCCTGCTACACCTGGGCAAATAACGACGTCGGGTCCACAGGAAACCGAATCCTCTTTCGTGCGGCTATCCCTCTCCTCCCTTGCCCTTGAAACGCAGGTCAAAAGCCAACCATCCTCCCAAGCTGAAGAGGCGGAACAGGAAAAAAAATTAATGTTGCCGACCCATTTCGTTACCTGGGAGGATTGCATTTCCTGGTGCATGGAGGTAACCCGATCGGAGGCCGCTTTCGTTGTCGACTCGCAAGGCTTTATCATCGCCAGCCGGGGACGCATCCCCGGCCGGGGAATTGAATGTACCGGTGCCGAACTGGTATGTGCTGTCGAACTTCTGGAACGGATGGATCCCGATTCAGGCAATCTGACCTGGGTAGACTTTGATTTTGATCGTCGCCGACTTGTCGGGTTCATTGCCCCCAAAGAGGATGATGAATTCTATATCGTCGGCCTGATTGCCCCGGAGCCTGCCTACTACAACCATAAACAGGCGATCACAAGCCAGATTATGGAAAGCTTGCCCGGCATCGACTGAGCGACATTGTATTTTCCCGCGGCGGGCCGCTTGCCGCGGGAATCTTTTTTGCCTCAAGCCTTCGGCTCATGGCATCCATCCGCAAGACCATGCCTCCAGCCTGCCCCGCGCGGGGCATCTGTGTTTAACGTTCAGCAAACAACCGTTTTCCCCTTGCAATTTCCTCCTCATTGGATTAATGTGCCGGCCCAGTTGGCCATCCTCTCCGGCTGCGGCCGGTGCGCATTAACCGTAGTGAGCTGTTCCCTCCCCAGGTAGTCAGCCGTACATATCCCCAGTCAGTTAGATGAAGAAACAAGTCCGGCACCATTGCCACGTCGACAGCCCTGCGACCTGGATGAAATACCGCAAGGGGTTATGCAACGACTGCCGTGCGGTCTGCTGCAGCCTGCCTGTAGAAGTGCGCGTGGAAGATCTGGTGCGCATGGAACTCATCGATGCCTTCGAAGCCGAAGAACCGGCCAAACAGCTTGCCAAGAGACTGAAAAAAGCCGGCCTGATCGATCATTTCAACTTCAAGCATGAAATCTTTACCCTCGCCCGCAGGGCAAACGACGACTGCATCTTTCTAAACCAGACCAGTCGCCGCTGTACCATTTACAGCAAACGTCCCGCCACCTGCCGCAACCACCCCCAGGTCGGCCCCCGACCCGGCTTTTGCGCCTATCAGCAGCGCACTGCCCGATAACCTAAAGAACATAAACTCCCAAAAGATGTAAACCTCGTTCATCCTGTACCGTCTACAAAGGTACAAGGACAAAGAACACCGCCCTGTATCCTGGAGCCTGTTGGTCTCAACATGCACCGGCAGCCTCCCAAAGGAGGCCACCATGACACGTACAATATGGGCAAGTCTGCTGTTGATCTCCGCCTTGCTATGGGCCGGAACCGCCATGGCCCAGTTGGCCGAGGTGGAACAGCGAGCAATGAGCGACACTTTTCAGTATGCCCTGGAAAACAATCCCTCTGACAAAGCCGCCGACTGGGTCAATCCCGACACCGAGCATGCCGGCGCGGTGGTACCGGTGCGAACCTTTACCAACGCCCAGGGCATGCCCTGTCGGGAGTTCATCACTACCATCACCGTCGGCGGTGAACAACAGCAGGGTTACGGCACCGCCTGCCGGCAGCCGGACGGCACCTGGCAGATTGTCAGCGATGAACCGCCCGCCCAGGCCACCAAGGTAGTCGAGCGGCCGGTCTACGTGTACCAGCCCGCGGAACGCTATTACGTTTACCCCCACGCTTACTACAACCCCTACCGCATCTATTTCAGCTTCAGTTGGCTGTTTCACAACGGTCGCCTGCATATCGGCAACTACTACCCCGGCGTATCGTTCCGGTACCATCCTTATTACTGGTATCACCGCAAGCACTACAAACACCGCCACTACACACCCTTGCCGCACCATCGCTGGTATCGCCGCGACCACATCCAGCGCAGTTGGCACCATCGCAGTCGTCCAACCTTGCACAGGTATGACCGGAAACATCATGAACGGCAGATCCATCGCCATCGAGGTACGATCGACCGGAAAATTCACATGGATCGAGGCCGCATCGAACGGCGCATCCAAATGGATCGGATTCGCAACGAACGGAGTATTCAACACAACCGTAATCGCATCGAACGGCGCATTCATCCGGACCGGACCCGCATCGAACGTCGCAGCCCCATCGACCGTACCCGTCGCGAGCAGCGTATCAAATCGAATCGGGCCAAAATGGAAAGATCCAGGCAAATAGAACGGGAAGGCAGCGAACGTAGTATCCGGCGGCATAGCACCCGCCAGGAGCAACGCAGTTTTCGGGAAAGTCAGCGCAGTGCAAGGCGATTTGACGTGAACCAAGGGCGCAGAGACCGGCGGATTAACCGTTAGAGACGTTTTTTCGCCCCAGGAAGGTAACTGACTAAACGGAACAAAACGAAAAACTGGCTGTTCGAGAACCTCCCTTAGTTGCCAGAGGTTATGACAACGGCTAAAGTGGAGTATATGGATTGCAGCTCGGCAATCCCGAGCCCGCTAACGAAAGGGAGGAACATGAATCTCAAGGACTATTTCGACAAAACCGAAGGCACCGGCATTCTGGCCACCGCTGACGGCCAGGGAAAAGTTGACGCGGCCATCTATGCCCGGCCCCAAATCATGGACGACGGCTCGGTAAGCTTTATCATGCTCGACAGACTCAGCCACCACAATCTGCAAAGCAATCCCCATGCGGCCTTCCTGTTCCTGGAAACAGGCGGTCGTTACCAGGGCGTGCGCCTATTCTTGGAGAAACTCAAGGAAGATACCGACCCGGAGCTGATTGCCCAATATTCCCGCCGCTGCCCGGTGCCGGAGGGCAGCCCTAGTGGAGAACAGAAGTTCCTGGTGACCTTTCGCGTGAACCGGCTGCTCAAGGTCCTCGGCGGTGACTCCCCCGAGGTTTCCATGGGCTGATCCAGCTACCATTACAGTAAAAAGCCGGCTGTCCACTAAAAGGACAGTCGGCTTTTTTTGAAAAAACGAGGTTCTGTGTAAATGCACAGTCAACGGATGAGGTCTCGCCCTGCATTTTTTACGCTGTGGCACGTGGTACGACAGTGTGCAATAGAATAAATTATCAGCAGATGCACGGAACATAAAAAAACAGTTCGTGTTTCACAGTTCAAACCTCCATCTTTTGGCGCGCCTATTCCCTCCTGAAAGGCGCGCCCTTTTTTATCCCGATTCGCCCCATCTCCCTGACAATCATTCCTTTTCCCTGGCAAAAGAACGTACCGAGTGGCGAAACAAGTCCTCGGCGATACCCTGCAAATTCGAAGAGCATTCCGCCTGGCGAAAATCGCGGCCGGCTGCGAATCGCCGCCAAAAAGGCGGCATCTGCTCCAGACGATGCGCCATGCCGCCGTCCGCATCGTTATTAATCCAGTACATGCGCTGAAGACCTGAATTGATGATACGGGTCAGGCACATGGGACAGGGTTCGGTGGAAGTAAACAGTATCAGGTCGCCGCATTGGCGCGGATCGTTGTTGGATTTGCCGCCACCTTTCTTTTGCAGCCGATCCTCGTAGCGGTTAAGCAGATCCATTTCGGCATGCATGTCACTGCGGAAATAGGGACTGTACTGGCGATTGCGCCCCCGTTCCACGATTTCACCGGTCCTGCCATCTACCAGGCAGGCGCCAATCCCCCCCGAACCGGCCCTGAGGCTGACGATGGCGTCCTTGACCACCACCAGACCGAAAGCATCATCCCGGTAACGAGAATCGGGCACATAAGCCGCGATGCGGGCCTCCAGATCTATGATGCTTTGCTGCAGGTGCGGTTCTTCGGAAAAGCCGCTTCCGGCTAACAGTAGAACGCTAAAGAAAAAACCGACCAAAAAAACTTTCTGCATAATTCATCTCCTGACAGGTAGATGGAGTTTTCAAGTCGCGCAATGCAGAAAGGTATATATCGGTTTTCACTCAACGGTCAACAGTGATGTAATTTCAGCATGCTTTCAGGACTCGTCCTCTTCGCCATGGATCAGTTCGGCTTCGTGACGCAAATACTCTTCCGTCTCCTTGCGGGCCTGCTCCAGGTGACCCGGATGGCTTTTCCGGTACATGTCCTCCGGCATGTGACCGGTGAGCCAGCTCGGATTCATCGGATAAACCTCAGGACTGAAAATCACCGAATAGAGATGCCATATCAGGATGGCCAAGGTTGCCAGCCAGGCCTCCCAAAAGTGAATGACAAGGGCCACGTCCAGCACGCCCTTGGGGATAAAGGTCGACAGCCAGTTATCGAACCAGAGCATCCAGCCGCTAACGACCATGACTGCCGATCCCCATACCAGAGCCCAATATTCGGCTTTTTCCACGTAGTTGAAGCGCCCGGCGCAGAGGGGTTTTTCGCCCCGGCCCAGATAGTAAAGGATCTGCCAACCAAAAGAGCGAAAATCTGAATACCGCGGCCACATGTCCTTCAGGAAGCATCGTCCGCGGTGGGTAAACAGATAGCCCGCATGCCAGAGCACGCTGATACAGAACAGCACTGCGGCAATGCGGTGGGCAAAACGGCGGACCGCAAAACCTCCTTCCCAGCCGAAGATCCAGCGGGCGATGATGCCCTCGTCGTAGCGCAGGGCGAAACCCGACAGGGCCAGGACGATAAAGGTTACTGTCAGCAGCATGTGCTGCCAGACTTCGTTGGGGGACATGCGCTGAATCTGCGGGCGCCGGTCGATGACCTCCTTGAACTGCCGACCGAGATCGAGCAGCCAGTGCACCACCATGAGACCGATGATCACGAGAATGGCAATCTGGTAGATGAGAACCACGACCTCCGCCGCCGGGGTATGCAAACCGGTTCCCCCGACCCCGTGAATGGGCGTTCCGGCCATCGCCTCACTGATGCCCGGATGGCATTCTCCGCAGGTCTGGCGCAAATTGCCGGGGTGGACGCTGGAAGTCGGCTCGCTGCTCGGCAGAACCCGATGAGCCCCGTGGCAGGAAGCGCAATTGGCGACCCGGGTATCTCCGGCCTTGCTCTTGAGACCATGATAGGAGTCGACGAAAGAAACCAATCGCCCATTCGGCAAACCGTACTTCTCGTTGAGCACCTCCGAGTCGTGGCAGCGGGCGCATGTCGCCTCTGCCACCCGCCTGGCCGACACGGGCGAGCGGGGATCTTCGGGGGACAAAATGCCGTGTTCGCCGTGGCAGTCGGTGCAGACCGGGGCATCGGTCTGGCCGTTGGCCGCCAGACGGCCGTGAATGCCTTCCCGGTAGTCCCGGGCAATCCCCTGGTGGCACTGTCCGCAGGTGGTTGGAATGTTGAAGTGGTTGACCGTCGAGTCGGCGAAATTCGGGGCCAGAATGCGGTGAGCACTGCCGCCGGAGAAGTGACAAGCTCCGCAGGAGGCAGCGACAAAGGTTCCCTCGCGGGTCGCCTGGCCGTGAATGCTGGCCTCATAGGTTTGCACCGGCCGATCGAGAAGAATCTCGTACTTTCTGGTGATGTTCAGGTTTTCGTGGCAACCGCTGCAGGTCCCTGGCAGATTGGCTGGATGGACCGACGACTTTTGGTCCCCGGACGGCAGGATCTGGTGGCTGCCATGGCAGGCAGCGCAATCGGGAAGGTCCTTGCCGGCATCGTCAACCCGGGCCCGACCATGAACCTTGTACTGCCTCGCTGTCTCGCCGTGGCAACTGCGGCAGCCCTGATCACCGGCACTGAAACCCGGCTCTGGCCTGTGGGGCAAAGTACCCCGGTCCTTATGACAGGCCAGGCAATCGAAACCGGCGTGTACTGAAGGGGCCGCATGGCTCTCGGTCGCCTGAGGGTGGCAACTGGCGCAGCTCTCGCTGGAGATCGGCTCGGCCTGCGCCCACGGCAGCATTAAAACCTGCACCACCGCGCACAGGATCCAGGTTGTAAAACAGCGCTTAAGCCCTCTCATGATCGTCTCCAGCTTGATGCCCGACCGCAGGCTGGAAAAAAAGGGGCAGAATCTTCTGCCCCTTTTTAGCTCTCCGCCAGCCGGTCCTTTACTTACGATGGAAACCTTGGGCCTTCTCCGCCGCCCAGGCCTTATCGCGGCTGGCATGGCAGGAGAGGCAGGCATATTCTACGGTCACAAAACCCTTGGCAAAGGTCGATTTCTTGCCCTTCTCTTCAATCTCCTTGAACATCTCGGCATCGGCGGCCGGGTCGATCCTGAAGAGATGGGTTCGCACGTCACCGGTATAACTGGCTACGGAAATAGCCGATTTGCTGGCCTTGGGCATATGGCAATCGATACAGCGCGTACCCTGCTGCCCATGGCGCTCCCGGGCGTGGATCTTGGCGATGCCGGGATGACACTGAGCACAGTTGTTTTTGGCCTGGATCGCCCGGGCATGGGGGTTATGACAAGTGATGCAGGCCAGGTTCTTGTGGGCTCCCGCCTTCAGCTCGTTGATCTGTTCGTGGTGGCGGACAAAGCCGCCCTTGGCCGGGGGCTCAGGGCCTATACCGCCGCGTTGGTGGCACTTGCCGCAGGATTCGGCGCTGAGATCTACCTTGATGTTCGCCTTGGAGGGTCCCTTGAGATGATCTTTGCCGGGGCCGTGGCACTCTTCGCAACCGATACCGTCTTCCGCCCAGGTGCCGATCATCCCCTTCATGCCGTACTGGTGGCCTTCCGGACTATAGTTGGTCATGTGGCAGGGGCCGCACTTATAAGGCTTCTTTTCCCCTTTGTGATAGAAAGACCAACTGCCGTCTTCCAGATTGTACTGGGTTTTGGCTTCGGACCCATCCTTGGCGCTGGTGATGATGTAGCCCTGTTTGTCGATGTAACGCACCTTTTTGGTCACACCACCGATGACGTAGCTGATGTCGTCCCAACTGTACCCGGGTGGCAACGGTAATTTGGAATGACGCGCCTTTTCGGCGCTGCGTATCTTCCACGGATGGCCACTGGCCTGCCAGAGATTGTACTGCTCCGCATGGCAGCTGAAGCACTTGTCCGAACCAACGTAATCGGTGGCCATTGCAGGAACGGCCAAACCCAGCACCACCAGAATCAACAGGACCTTTTTCATGAGCTCCTCCCCGGCTGAAGGCGATATTCCCCGACATTTCAACACTAACAGCAGGATTCGCTAATTCAAGTATCCTTTGTTGAAATCCCCCTTTGGAAAGCCCCCTTCAAATGGGGCGGCAACCCGTCGCAGGTCGGGGAGCCGCTCGATGATTCCAGGCTTTTGGAGAAATACGGCGCTCTCTTCGAGACTGGCAAGGATCTTTTCGTCCAGGACCAGGCGATAGCTGTGCAGCACCATGGACAATAAATACGACCCTGCGGACTATTCAGGATATAGCCCGGTCTGCTTTTACTGACGTTCCCGGTTTCAACCAAACAGAAAGCCGGCTACCCTTAAAAGGGCAGCCGGCAGTTTTCGCCAGGGACCACCGATCAACGGCCCCTTGTCACACAAGAACTCTCTCAGGCTCTGTCACATCAGGCGCTTGCCATTGACCTTGAGCTCACCTCGATTTAATACCGCCTTGCTCTGGAGTTTGCCTTCACTGCGCACGATAAGCTGCTGACCGATCAGACCTTCGAGCTGTTGCTCGACCTGCTGACCCGCCTGAACGGTAATTACTTCATCACTCGGCAGAGAAATTCCCTGCTGCCGATAAGCCTTTTTCATCTGCTGAGTTATCATACCGGTCAGAACGGCCCGGACCAGTTTTTCGTCCACCCTTACTTGCGCCTCACCTTCCAAGTGTTGCAGCAGGGCGGGCATGTTGCCCGGTTCCAGATCTTCACTGCCGTTCAGCTTTAGCCGCAGCTTTCCGGAAAAGTCTCCCTCAGAGGTGGCGATCTGCAGCTTCCGCAGCTCGAGCTCCGGCGAACCCTTGATCATACCGCTGAAAAGCCGCATATAAACCTGCATCATATAGAGGCCCATGGATTCGGGATCGAAGGATTCCCGCTCATAGATCCCCAGAGCATCCTGCTGATATTGACTGAGAACCTCGCCGTCCAGGCCGCGAAGGGCCAGCTCCAGCTCCCCGGGGCCATAGCCGGCATCGTTAACGTCCACTTTGGCAACCTTCAGCGTCTGCAGGTATTCGACAGTCAAAGCGTTTTGCGATGCCAGGGATTCGACAACAATGCCCTCAACCCGGACCTTCTTTCTTTCCTTGCCCGACGGTTTGAAATCAAGTTCCAGCGGAGCGAAGCTCGACTTGTAATTACCCAGGTAGACCATGGGAAAGGCCTCGTAGAGGTCAAAATCGACCTGGGCCCCGTCCCACTGCAGGCTGCCTTCATCGTCCTTCATTTTCAGGGAGGCGATCTCGATGTTCCCGGCCAGTTCGGTCAGATCCAGGGAAAACTCCGTATCGCCCTGCATGCCGCCCCAGGCGATGCTGAGCTGTTCTTCCTCAATGGTCTTTTCAAGCCCCGGAACCATCAACCGGTCTCGGCCGCGGCCGCCCAGGCTGACAGTGGTCACATCAATTATTTCGCCGAGCCAGGGCAGCTCGGCCAACAGGTCCTCTCCCCCCGCAGTCGCGCCTACCAGCCGTGTTTCAATGAGGGCCAGTTTCGGCTCCAGGCTGAAGCTTCCGGAACCGACCGGCAGCGGACCGTTACAGATACGATGCTCCAAAGTCAGTTGCAGTGTTTTTGTCTCGATCTCCCCTTCTTCCCCGGCAGGTCCCGGCACACTGAGTTCTACCAGGGTCCGCCCCACGGAGGACAAAAAGCCCCGTTGGTAGCTTACACTGGTCAATTGAACCGGTCCCCACTTTTCAAAGCGGGAAAGGTGATCCCGGTAGTGTTTCTCGACCTGTCCGCCGACCAGATAGGTGGCGCCGGCCCAGCCTGCGATGCCGAGCACAACAATTACGAGGATAACAACGATTTTTTTCATGGGTTCCTCCTGGGGTAAGTTCAAATCAACAGCCGGGCTCTGAGCTCGGGAATTTCATTGATCAGACGATTTGCCGCCGTGAAACAGTTCGCTGCCGGCGGCCTTGATAATCTCCTTGTCGCTCTCCTTGGTCGGGCGGGTCACCTGCGGCCAGCGGTTCGGCAGCGGTTCGGCTCCCTCCCTGGCCAGGGCAACAGGCTCGGTATCGGCCATCTTCGGATTTTTGCGTACATCGACACCAGCCACCGGCCAGCTGAACTCGATGGGGATACCGTTGGGATCGTGGGCATAGATCGAATGGATGAAACCGTGATCCCTCACCCCGGTACAGGGGAAGCCGGCCGCCTCGAGCTTGTCCTTAAGTGCCCAGAGGTCGTCGCTGTTTTCTACGCCGAATGAGACGTGATCGAAGATGAACGGCCCCGTTACCGGCTCGCCGTGCACTTTGCGCTGAGCCGGCTCGATGTCCGGCCACTCGAAAAAGGCGATCAGGTCTTGATCGGAGATCTCGAAAAAATAGTGCCGGTAACCCGGTTTGCCCAGGCCAGCCACCATGCGCATTCCCAGCAGATCCCGCCAGAAGCGGATGGTTGCATCCATATCGCCGGTGGCCATGGCCAGATGATTCACGCCTGTGAATTTCATGACGCCTCCAATTCGTGGTTGAAAATTGTCCGGCCTGCGAAAATGACAACATTCCAATCTTACCACTTCATGGCGTCCATGGGCGCAACTATTCTTTCGGCCCCCCACTTGCCCGGAATCGCCGCCCTGTTTTAGACTTGATAGAGTAAAGATGGTCTGCACTCTCTATGCCGGAGGCTTATGAAAACCAACACTTACGATAAATCGATCGCCGCCGCGGGCTGGAATTTCGACAACAGCTACGCCCGCCTGCCACAGGATCTCTACGTCCGCCTCGACCCGACCCCGGTCGAAACCCCAAAGTTAGTGCTTTTCAATCGGTCCCTGGCCGAAAGCCTGGGGTTGGACGCCGATCGCTTGAGCGGAGAAGAAGGCGCCGCCCTTTTTGCGGGCAACCGGCTGCCCGAAGGCGCCGAATCCCTCGCCCAAGCCTACGCCGGGCACCAGTTCGGTCATTTCGCCATGCTCGGCGACGGCCGGGCGCACCTGCTGGGCGAACAGCTCACCCCCAACGGTGCGCGCTTCGACATTCAGCTCAAAGGTTCGGGCCGAACGCCCTTTTCCCGCAACGGCGACGGTCGTGCCGCCCTCGGTCCCATGCTGCGCGAATACCTGATCAGCGAGGCGATGCACGGCCTCGGCATCCCCACTACCCGCAGCCTGGCGGTGGTGACCACCGGCCAGCCCGTTTATCGGGAAACCCCTCTACAAGGCGCCATCCTCACCCGGGTAGCGTCCAGCCACATCCGGGTCGGCACCTTCGAATATCTTTCGTCCCGACAAAACTGGGAGGCCGTCCGCAGCCTGGCCGAGTACACCATGGGCCGCCACTTTCCCGAACTTCTCGATGCCGAACAGCCCTTTTTGGCCTTCCTCTTTGCCGTCCTCGACCGACAGGCCGCGCTGGTCGCCCGCTGGTTGCAGGTCGGTTTCATCCACGGGGTCATGAACACCGACAAC
>NPIE01003200.1_pt1 | contig 18830 bp, 15 predicted proteins | sample 8637661 | NCBI WGS metagenome assembly NPIE01 (sample SAMN07420842, study PRJNA396082) | bioreactor metagenome | isolation source: sample BA12 brine-fed electro-methanogenic bioreactor BA | place: Japan: Kochi | collected 2016-12-09
CAATTTCAACTGATGCAAAACAAAAAAAAGACCGAAAGACTTATATCAACACCTCACTCTTGGCGGATGTTTACGACTGGCATCAGTAAATATCGTCGCCTATGTTATGTGAAGGTGGATAGCGGCGGTATACTGTCCCGTCACTTCCGGCTCAACAGACGCCCTCAATAATTGCGGGAAGACCGTGTTGTCCGTGAACCGTGCCTCGAATAAAGTGTTGCCTTCCTCTATCTGGTAGAGGACGATCTCTCCCTGAATTGACCGTCACTTTATGCTGTCAAAGCCTCCTTTATATCTTCGCTAACGTCGCCAATTCGGAATAATGAGCATAATTGGTTCTATTGGTCTTTGATTCGGGCCGTACTGCTGTCTCGCCGTTTTGTCCATCCATTTCGTTCATAGGGAACAGTCTTACAAAACCTGGACAAATCCATAAGCCTATTCAGTGGATAATTATTGTTAAAAGTCAAGCTATTGCCAACCACAGACCAACTTCTTCCCCAATCTCAAAAGCCCTTGGGTGACGATTGAATTCTCAGTCAGCTGTCGCACTTTATTTGGTTGCAAATCATCAGCTGGAACTTAGAAATCAGGGCTCCTTCTTGGGGCGCTTATTATGGGGTTGGGAGGATACCGGTTCACTACTTGTTGAATCCTTTTGCTGACGTGACCGGATCGATACAATGGCGTATATCCCTTTACAGGGTAACCCTGCATTTTTTTTAGGGAGACGTTCATGGACGATTTTGATGAAGATCCGCTCGATCTGCTTGAAGACGATGGTGACGGAGTTAATGAGACCATCCTGCTGTTCGACAAGGATGCTGAAAATCAGCAGCCGCCCGTTAAAAACAGGGGATGCGCAGTAGTCCTGATGATACTGACCTCCTCACTGCTTTCTGCCGGGTTCGGTCTCTACAAGGTATTTACCTGATCCTGGCACCATTCTTTTTCACATCTAAGGAGACTTGCCCATGGCCGCGGCCGACCCGTTTTATCTCGATCGTTTTGTGCAAGCCCAGAAAAAGATCTATCCCCAGGTGATTCAAGAACTCCGTCGCGGTGCCAAAACCGGGCATTGGATGTGGTTCATTTTTCCCCAGTTCATCGGCCTCGGTCAAACACCAATATCCCGAACCTACGCGATAAAGACGCTCGACGAGGCACGCGCCTACGCTCAGCATTCGGTTCTCGGGCAGCGACTGCAGGAATGCACCGAGCTGGTTATTGCGGTTGATGGCAAATCGGCCAACACTATCTTCGGACATCCCGACGACTTGAAGTTCAGGTCCTCGATGACTCTTTTTCTCATGGCAGTGCCCGAAATTGATCTCTTCCAGCGGGCTATCAACAAATATTACAACGGCGAGCAGAATGTCCGAACGCTGGAGTTACTTGAACGTCAACAAACATAATAGCACCCCGGCAAGATTTCCAAGACCATAGAAACGTTTCCCGGCACAAATACAGACGGATGTTTAAAGGAGAAATGCCCACCGCCCGTTACTTGAACAGTCGGTCGAACATCCGGCCGGGAAATTCGAAGATCAGTCGAAAAAGAGAAACCCTTGCGGATCCTTGAGATCTCCTCCCAACCCGGCCAAGTTTAAAATCGGAGGCAAAACGGTGCCCGCAGGAAGGACACTTCAAGGTGATGCCACCGGTATTCTTGGGGATTCTGAGATGCTGGCCGCAGTCCGGACAGCTCTTGATCGTATGATTTTCTTGCGCGTTCTTCATGTATCGCTACCGGTCGAGCGTTCTAGAAATTCATCGAGGCGAGCGAACTTATGCGCCGGGTCCAATGATGACGCCATCCCATTCTCCAGCGCCTCTTGCCGGCTCGAAGCACAAAGGCACCGGCTGGTACCCGCTTTACAATCATCCACTGCACGAATGTCGATCATGTCTCTTTTCAACCCCACCATTCAATCGTTGTCAAGAGTTCCATGCTTGTCTACAATCGGAAGAAAATGCAAAACCCGTTTTTGCCAGGCGGCAGTTTTTATACGCCATTGAAGGACGATCGTCACCAGAGGACAGAGGATATGAGCGACGATACACGGATGCAACTGCTTCGCAGTATTGAACTCTTCCTTGGGCTGTCCGAGGAAGAGTTGACACTTTTAGCCAAGCATGCTGCGGAACGCTATTTTGACCAGGGAGCACTGCTCTTCGAGCAGAGCAGACCTCTCACCGATCTGTTTATCATTGTTCAGGGTGAAGTCGAGCTTTTTAGCATCGGCTCGTTCGGCGAGCATGATCGACTCGGCTATTTCAGTGATGGCGATTTCCTCGGTGAGGGCTCATGGGCCAGTCATCAACCAAACGCCACGTCCGCCCGGGCCACCACCCAAACGACGGTACTCGCTGTCGACTCATCGTTTTTTCAAATCAGCCCTTCCGCCACGGCCAAAATTTTCTCAAATATAATCAGGGTAGTATCGCGTCGTTTGCGGCATACCTATAATTGCAAGACAACAACGGTTGCCGCCCAATATGAAACCGGCAGCACTCGAACCGAACACGATTTGCTCGGCCATCGCGAGGTTCCCGTAGAGTACCTCTACGGCATTCAGACGTTGCGCGCCCTCGAGAATTTCAATATCAGCGGGATAACCCTCTCCTTTTTCCCGGAGCTGATTGTCTCTTTAGCGATGGTCAAACTTGGCGCGGCCAGGGCCAACACCGAGCTCGGCCTGCTGCCGGAACCGGTGAGTGCGGCAATCTGCCAGGCCTGTAACGAGATCATCAAGGGAAAGTTTCATAACCATTTTCTAGTCGACATGATCCAAGGTGGGGCGGGCACCTCGACCAACATGAACGCCAACGAGGTGATCGCCAACCGGGCTCTGGCAATCATGGGCTTTCCGCATGGCCAGTATGAGCACTGTCATCCCAATAACCACGTCAATCTTTCACAATCGACGAACGATGTATACCCCAGTGCCGTCAAGATTGCGTTGATCAGGAGCAACGCCGCAGTCATTGCCGTACTGCTGGAACTGGTCGCCAGCTTCCGCGACAAAGGCAGAGAGTTTGCGACTATTATCAAAATGGGGCGGACCCAGTTGCAGGACGCAGTGCCGATGACGCTCGGCCAATCGTTCGAAGCGTACGCCGAAACGCTCGACGAGGAAGTCGCACGGCTGAGTCAGAATGTCGATCTCTTCCTGGAACTGAACATGGGGGCAACGGCAATCGGCACTGGTATCAATTCCGACCCCGACTACACCGACAAGGTGATCGATCACCTGCGCCGGATAACCGGCCTGGACCTGAAAAAATCGAAAAACATGGTCGAGGCGACGCAGGATACCGGCGCTTTCGTCATGTATTCATCGGCGCTGAAACGATTGGCGGTGAAACTCTCGAAGATCTGTAACGATCTGCGCCTGCTTTCTTCCGGCCCACGAACCGGACTCAACGAGATCAACCTGCCGCCGCAACAACCGGGGTCTTCCATCATGCCCGGAAAAGTCAATCCGGTCATCCCCGAGGTCGTCAATCAGATCGCTTTCAAGGTGATCGGCAACGACCTTACCGTAACGCTGGCAGCGGAAGCCGGACAGCTCGAACTCAATGTCATGGAACCGGTGATCGTGCAGAGTATCTTTGAATCACTTGAAATGCTCGTCAACGGCATGAGGACCCTGAAATACCGGTGTATCGACGGCATTACCGCCAATGAAAAACACTGTCGCGACCTGGTAAAAAACAGCATCGGCATCGTCACCGCCCTCAATCCGCTTCTCGGGTACGATTGCTGCACTCGCCTCGCCGAAGAAGCACTGGCGACGAACCGGGGCGTTTACGAGCTCGTGCTGGAACAGGGGCTGCTGACCAAGGAAGAGCTCGATGAACAATTGCTTCCGGAGCTGATGATCAAACCACGCAGGATGAGACGCAGCTAACCACCGGCATATCAAGCCCCGCCCTTGAAGCCGACGAACGACAGGCAACACCATCAACTTCACGGGGAACAACGACAGCCGCTCCATGGGGACACCGTCAGCGACCATCAACGGAAGCGGTGCGAACAGGCATAGCGGAGCTGATGGTGATACGTCAGCTACCGTTCAGAGCTTTTTCAATCCTGGCAATGGTCCAAGGCGCTGACCCTTCAAAGTGGTTATTCACATAGAGATACGTCTCGACCTGGCGCACTCGAAGATCGGCCACCATCGATGCCAACCGCGATATTTCCTCATCTTTGGGAGCGACGATGCGGCTCCAGTCCTCATCGGTCTGTTTCTCTATTTCCTGCCGGTCGGAACCAAGTAATCTGATTATCGTCAGATCGTTGATGCTCTCTCTGAACTGATCGTAGACTTCAAAGATCGGTGGCATGTAATAGCCATGCAAGAACACATGGTATACGTCGTGCTTTGCCAGTAATTCAAAGTATCGGGACTGAAGATAGTTCCTGTTGCGCGTCTCAAGACAATAGATGAAACCACCCGGCAAGTGATCGGCAAATTCACCGAACACGGAAAGGAACTCATCCAAGCCGGACATCTTCGTCTTGTTGAGATATTCAAATTGGAAGATGAGCGGACCAATGTGTTTTCCGAGCGGCTCGATCGCTTTCAAGAACTGCTGCATCAGATTAATGGACAAGAAATGTGGGTTGGGCAGGAGCGGGCCTTTCTTCCCCTTGCTGTAGTGATGGGTCAGGGTGATGCTGTTGGGAACCTTGATGCCGAAAACGAAATCATCGGGAATCGAGGCCGCATATTCCGCGATTACAGAACGCTTGGGTAAAACGACCTTGTTACCGGAAAAGAGCGACCAAAACCACTGATCGACCTCGACTGTTGAATAGTGTTTACCGTATTCATGAAGGAAGTTGGCCGCGCCGCTCTCAGGATAGACCATCCCCCGCCATGAATCGTATTTCCAGCTGCACGTTCCGATATGGAGAAAATTACCTCTGTCCATGTTGGTAATTATATAGCCGGTGGGCCGGCAATTCAAACAGAGACGAATCGACAGATGTTGTCTGGCTTGAGGTTGTCTCTTGCAGGTGCGGCGATAAGAGCTGATTTTCTTATCGGGATGCCGTTGTCTGCCGGTTCACGAATAACCGTCTTGACTGAATCGCAGGCAGGGTTTAACGTTGTATATACGATGTACCAACAAACACTCTTGGAGGTAGACATGATCAAAAACCTGACCAGGCACGGCAACAGCCTGGCGCTGGTGATTGAAAAGCCAATCCTGGAACTGCTCGGGGCCGATATCGAGACACCATTTGATGTCACCACCGACGGGCAGGTTCTGATTCTTTCACCCATCAAGGATAGTGGCCGCAGCGAAGCGTTCTCCGCCGCCCTCGACAAGATTAATGCCCGCTACCCTAAAGCACTCAAGAAGCTGGCGGAGTAGACGTTGAAGTTTCTGAGCCTCACCGAGGTTCTTGAAATCCATCGGGATCAAACTTCACGTTACGGCGGTACGGCCGGCATCCGGGATATCGAGCTGCTTAAATCGGCGCTCGGGATCCCCATGGCGACCTACGGCGGAGAGTTCCTGCACACCGATGTGTACGAGATGGCCGCCGCCTATCTCTTTCACCTGGTCAAAAACCATCCCTTCCTCGACGGCAACAAACGAGTCGGCGCGGTGGCGGCATTGGTGTTCCTGCTCCTGAACGGTCACGACCTAGACGCTCCGGAGGACGACCTTGCCGAGATGGTGCTATCGGTCGCCCGGGGTGAGGTCGACAAGGCCGAAGTGGCGGTGTTCATCCGCCGCTGGAGCACGGCGTTGTAAACTCCTTTTGATCAAACCTTCGAACGCCGGTTCGGTTCCGGAAAAAAGTCGACTGGAAACGACTGCCCTTATTTGTTCACGCGACGATGAGATTTGACGAAATGACAATTTTTCAAGGTTCCTTTTGTCATAGATCCGTCACAGCTTGTCACAGCTCGGCCAATACACAATAGCAGATCGGGTCGGTCGCTCCCGCACCAACCTCACCAATCAGGTTCGTTACTCGTGCTTGATAAAGGTCCCTGCCTGGTACTCACGGAAGGCCAGTTCCAGTTCTTCCGTGGTATTCATGACAATCGGGCCTCGCCAGGCCACCGGCTCACCAAGCGGTTTCCCGGTCACCAACAAGAACCTCAGGGAACGGCCGGCCGCACTGACGGACAGATAGTCGCCCTCGTCAAACAGCACCAGCGTGCCGCTTTCTAGTGTTTCCCCGTCGGTTTGGCCGGTGCCCTCGATTACATAGATAAACGCCGTATACCCCGGTTTGGTCTGGTGGACAAATGTCTGGCCGGCGGGCACCGCACAGTCGAAGTATTCCGGGTCGATGACGACGTCGTCGACCGGACCCTGGGTTCCCCCGATCGATCCCGCTATCACGCGAACCGTTATGCCGTCCGCCAAGACAACATCGGGAATCTGTTCCGTCGTAATCCCGCGATAGCGCGGCGCCATCATTTTCTGCGCCGCAGGCAGGTTGGCCCACAGCTGAAAGCCGTACATCCGCCCCTGATCATCACCTTTCGGCATCTCCTGATGGATAATGCCGCTGCCGGCAGTCATCCACTGGACATCACCCGAGGCGATAACGCCCCGGTTGCCGAGGCTGTCACCATGCTCTACCTCTCCCCTGGTCAAATAGGTGATTGTCTCGATACCGCGATGAGGATGCCAGGGGAACCCCCGGCGATAGTGCTCGGGTGTATCCGAGCTAAAATCATCGAGCAGCAGAAACGGATCAAAGCGAGGCGCCTGGTTAAAACCGAACACCCGGTGAAGATGGACCCCTGCCCCCTCTAGGGTCGGTGTCCGCTGCAGTCTCATTTTTATCGCTCGTTGTCGTGTCATGATATCCTTTTCTCGTTGTTATCTATCGCTCCCCATGCAAGGACAATTGAGGCCTTACATTCAACGTCTCGCCCAAAGTCCAGTTTCTTTGCCCTCATTAATCTACGTTGAAACATGAAACTGACAGGCAGTGACTTCCTCCCCGATTGTATTCCACACGCCACCGGTACAATAAAATATAAAGCATTCAGCTAGTTAGCAGTCCAGCGGAGAACTGTCCATATCCAACACCTGTCTCACCTTGACGCTCAGTTGGTCCCTCGAAAATGGTTTTTGTATGAAATTCACACCCCCCTCCAAAACCCCATGCGGGGAAATAATGTTGGCGGGGTATCCGGACATGAAGAGACGTTTGATATTCGGGTACAAAGACAAAATGTTTCTCGCCAGATCCCGTCCGTTCATTTCCGGCATGACCACATCCGTAATCAGCAGGTGAATCCTGCCAACGTATTCCTGGGCCTGTTGTATGGCTTCAGCCGGACTCTTGGCCGCCAACACCAGGTAACCTAGTTTTTCGAGCATCATTTTGGTCATATTCAAAATGGCCGTTTCATCCTCTACCAGAAGGATGGTCTCGTGGCCTCGTTCTGCCGCCAGGTCTCTTGGTTCCTTCTCCAGCATTTCTTCTTTGTCTCGGTAACGGGGGAAATAGATGGTAAACGTTGTCCCCGTTCCCAGTTCACTCTGTACGTCGAGAAAGCCTTCATTTTGCTTAACCGCACCGTACACCGTAGCCAACCCGAGCCCCGTACCCTGACCAGGATCTTTGGTTGTGAAAAACGGTTCAAAGATCTTGGAGAGCATCTCGTCATCCATACCACAGCCGTTGTCGCTAACAGCAAGAAGGACATACTCTCCGGGAGTAGAGTCAGCGAGATCGACACATGAGTTCTCATTGATTTCAACGGTTGCCGTTTGAATAGATATTGCTCCGACACCAATTATTGCGTCACGGGCATTGACACAAAGATTGGCCAAGATCTGGTCGATCTGGCTGGGGTCTACCTTCACCGGCCACACGTCTTTTCCCGGCAGCCATTGCAGATCAATATCCTCCCCGATAAGGCGTTCCAGCATGTTCAGCATACCGTGAACCGTTTCATTGAGATCAATTACCCGGGGCGCTATGGTTTGCTTACGGGCAAACGCCAAAAGCTGCCGGGTCAGGTCGGCAGACCGCTCACCGGCCGCTCTGATTTCCCTTAAACTGACAGAGAGCGTCGAAGTTTGACTTACCTCCTCCAAGGCCATATCTGCATGGCCGATAATCACCCCAAGCATATTGTTGAAATCGTGTGCCACGCCGCCTGCCAACCGCCCCACCGACTCCATCTTTTGTGCCTGGCGAAGTTTTGTCTCGAGTTCCTCCCGCTCTGACTCTGCTCGCTTGATTTCGGTAATATCCCTAAACTCGACAACTCTGGCGATCTTTCCCTTGAAAGGTATGTTCCTGGCTTCGAGCCGCAAGGGATACAATTCGCCGCTTTTCCTGACACCCTCTGCTTCATATGGCTTTTCAAAGCCCGTCTCGATGTTCTTGATCACCATCTCTCGGGTATCTTCAGAAATGAGAGACAACCCGTTCATACCAATCAGTTCTTCGTAAGCATACCCCGTGATCTCGGACAAGCCGTTGTTGCATTCAAGGATGAGCCCTTTGTCATGGATGGCAATGCCGCCAAAAGAAGCGTTGTGCAACGCTTTGAAGCGTTCTTCACTTTCTTTCAGGGCATCAATAGCACTCGTTCGTTCGGTGATGTCATAATTGACCCCAATCATATGCACCGGACTGCCGTTTGTATCATGAGAGACACTGGCATGAGCCTTTATGATGCGCACTTGTCCATCCGGACGAATGATCCGGAACTGGGTATCAAACTCCTTTTCCCCTCGCAAAGCCTGCTCTACCTCTTTGTCCATGCGCTCCCGGTCCTCGGGATGCAATCCGGTCTGCCAGGCAGCGTAGGCACCACTGAAGGTTTCCCGACGCACACCGTACAGGCGAAACATCCAGTCGTCCCAGTCAAGCCGGTTTTCTGCGACGTGATAATCCCAGATACCGAAACAGGCGGAATCGGCGGCCAGTTTCATTTTCTCGTGCGACTGTTTAAGCTCCTCATAAGCCTTTTTAAGCGCTGTGATATCCTGATTTACGCCATAAGATCTGACCGTCACCCCCCGGTCATCTTTCACGGCAAAATACCGCACTGATATATAACCAGCCTGCCCATCGGCGTAGATGATTCGGTGTTCGAACTGTCTGCTGAAGTTGAGGTCGGATGACTCGACACACCTTCTGATTTCTTCGGCAATCAGGTGTCTATCTGCCGGGTGGATAAAGCGTTCGGCATATTCGGCAGACGACATTGAATACCCGCCTGCTAGATCGACCGTGGTACGGAATATTTTATAGAAATGGTCTGTAAATGTGAATAAATCGGTCTGAAAGTCGTATTCCCACGGACCGAGATGAGCGAGATCAACGGCATTTATCAACTGGGACTCAAGCTTTTTCTGTTTCAACTGCGCTTGCCTTCGCTCGGTGATGTCCTCCCCTGCACTCAAGACTCCGGTTATCGTGCCCTTGTCGTCATACATTGTCGTGTTGTGCCACGCGATATACCGGCGTGTACCGTCTCGAGTAAGAACAGGATTTTCAAAATAATCGACACCTTCCATCTCTCCAGCCATAATCTTCTGAAAAACCGGATATACGGTATCCATTGCGTCAGGTTGCGGTAAAACCTTCGTGAACCACTGCTGGCCGACGAGTTCTTTTTCTGTATACCCGAGCAGATGGCAGCCCTTCGGGTTGATCAATGTTATGTTGCCTTCCCTATCGAGCGCCACGATGATCGCCTGGACCGTATTGAGGATGTTTCTGACATGATCTCTCTCTTTGCCGATAGCCTCCCTGGACTTTTTTCTCTCTGTTATATCCCGCAGAAAACAGACACTTTGACCACCCTCGTCGATCCGGTATTGAATGCTGACCTCGACGTCAAAGACCGTGCCATCTTTGCGGCGATGCCTTGTTTCAAATCGATCCGCTCCTTTGGATATAAGTTTTTGCATGTGCTGAGCTACCATTTCCGGTGATTCGGAAGCTTCCAGGTCGGCAATATGCATGTCCAGGAGTTCATTTTCGCTATAGCCGCTCATGCGACAATAGGCGTCATTGACCTCAAGCAATCGGCCCGCGGTATTCGTCAGCCAATAACCATCCATCGCGGCCTTGAGGATCGATCGGTAATGTCGCTCGCTTTTCTGGGCTTGCTTTCGATGCTCAACCTCTTTGAGCTTTTTCAAACCACTTTCGGAAATAACAGCTATCAGGCCTTTAATGAAAAAAAGATAGCTGTTGAGCTGTTCCTGGGTCCAGATTGGCACTTTTTTGACAGCCTGAAGATAGGCATCTTCATCGAAACCATACTTCCGTGCTTGCTCGCGAAAGAACGCTAAATCAGGCTGTTGCAGAAAAAACTGGCCCGTGAAGAAATTCCCGTAATGCACACCATCGATAACAATCGGCGTTGCATTGTCGACAAGGCCATGCGGGCACGCGTAGGTCACTGCGGGATCTGCTTCGTGAAGGTGATCCACTATGTACTGGTCGCTTTGCCGGCACAGTCGTTCGGTATCCTCGTTTTTCCTATGGAATTTAGTACAGATATCCTGCCATGCGGTAGCGGTGAGGACGGTGCCATCATTGTCGATAATTGCCGACGGGAACGAGTAGATTTCATTCAGTCTATCCTGGAGCTCTTGGAAGTGCTCGATGTCAATGATATCTTGCAAGCGATATGTCATTTTTCATTTCCCCCGGATGGAACCACCGGACTTTTTTGGTTAGGCCGGCATCCTGCTCTGTGCTTTGACCGTCGCCACGTATTATAACCTGTCTTCAGCCCCAGTTGATAATTAATCTCAATCCTGCCGCCTTTCCTTCAATTGTGCTGTACCCAGCCTCGTTCTGTGGAAGTGTATCCCCAGCGCTGGATCTTTCTGGCAGAGACATGGATCAATCCATCAAGGGAGAGTCGCCACTAACACCTGTTAAACAGATAAAGCATATCACCAAACGGCCCAAACAGAAAACCGAGATCATCCACTCAGCACTGAATGAGTTTGGCCAAAAATCATCACCGCGAATGGAAAATACCTTGCCATCGGGAAAAGAGGGGCAATCTTTGTAGAACGGGGTGAGGGTGACGTTTCCTCGATACCACAATGTGTTTTGACAACTGCCGCCGGACCCGGGCAACCCGCTCACTTACAGGAACACTGCACATGTCCACGCACGCCGACACCTTGCAAAAGCCCGGGAAGACCGCGCTTGCAGCATACGGTTTTCTCGCCTTTCCTCTGGCTGCAGCCTTCATCGCCCTGCAGGTCCTGGTGCCGACGCATTACGCGGAAACCACAGCGATGAGCCTGTCGACAATCGGTTTCATCATGCTGCTCGCCAGGCTCTGGGACACCGTCACCGACCCCCTTATCGGTTTTCTCTCCGATAAGACACCGCAGCACCTGGGCAGGAGGCGAATCTGGATCATCGCCAGCGTGCCGATTATCTGCCTCTCAACCTGGATGCTGTTCACTCCTGATCCGGACAACGGCATCGGTTATCTCCTGCTCTGGACCATGGTCATCTATATCGCCGGGACCATGGCCATCATCCCGATGAATGCCTGGGGATCGGAACTTTCGCCCGATTACCGGAAGCGCAGCACCATAACCGGTACCCGCACGGCGTTCGGCCTTGCCGGCACCATGGCGGCTCTCCTCGTGCCGGCAATCATCGGTCAGCATGGCTCCGACGATCTGGGCACAACCCTGCAGATCATCTCCTGGCTGGTCATCGCTACCCTGGCTATCGCCGGCCTTCTCCTCTTCCTGGTGCCAGACGATCAGCCGACCTCGCTGTCGGCCACCCAGGTTCGGGACGCCATCAGACTCATCATCACCCCGTCACCATTCCGGCAACTGCTGACCAGTTTCCTCTTTAACAGCACCGCCAACGCCATCCCGGCAACCCTGTTTCTCTTTTATGTCAGCTATCTTCTCGGGGCACCCGAGAAGGCGGGCCCACTGCTGTTCGCCTACTTCATTTTCGCCGCTGTCTCCGTGCCGTTCTGGATCTGGCTTTCAGGTAAATTCGGCAAGCATCGGACCTGGCACTGGTCCATCGTCGTCGCCTGCACGCTCTTTGTCTGGACCCCGTTTCTGGGAGAAGGCGATCTGTTGCTTTATACCTTGATCGTCGTCGGCACCGGCTTTACCACCGGCTGCGACCTGATCCTGCCCTCGTCGATGAACGGCGATCTGGTCGAGTGGGATGCCGCCAGCAACGGCTACCGGCGCCCCGGTCTCCTGTTCGCCGTCTGGGGCACTTTTACCAAGCTGGCCTATGCACTGGCCATCGGTATCGCTTTCCCGCTGCTCGACCTGTTCGGCTTTGCGGCCGGGGCCGACAACGACCCGGTGGCGCTGACCGCGCTCGCTTATCTCTACGGCATCCCCTGTATCATCTTCAAGATCATGGCCCTGCTCAACATGCGGAACTATCCGATAACAGAGGAAGCATATGGTAAAATTCTCGATCGAAACACCCGCTCCGCCGACACGGCGGCCTGAACCCGTCCCTGGTATGGCACGCCGGCTGACATACAGAAACCCTCGACAGTGGCCGCTCTTTTTGCTCGCCATATCGATACTGCTCTTCAGCGGCTGTTCGCCAAGCACGGTGCTCAACTCCCTGGCGCCCGACGACGGTATCAGGCTCCAGGAGGGCGAGCGGTACGGGAACGAAGACCGGCAGCTGCTCGACATCTACCGTCCTGACACGGTACTCGCCGACTCGCCGGTGCTGATCTTTTTCTACGGCGGTAGTTGGCGCCGGGGTGACCGGGGAGATTACCGCTATGTTGGTTACAATCTCTCCGCGAGCGGCTATGTCACCGTCATTCCCGACTACCGTCTCTACCCGCAGGTCCGGTTTCCGGAGTTCGTCGAAGACGGAGCAGAGGCGCTCGCCTGGGTGCAGGACCAGGTGCCAGAGGCCGAGAACGGTATCGTGCTCATCGGCCATTCCGCCGGAGCCCACATCGCCGCCCTGCTGGCCCTTGATGAGTCATATCTGCGGACAGCAAGCCCCGACACACGGCTCATCGGCATGATCGGTCTTGCCGGTCCCTACGCCTTCGACCCTCTCGCATACCGGCGGACCCGCCCAATATTCAACGATCTGGCCGACCCCGACCAGGCCCGCCCGATTACCTTCGCCTGCACCGACGCGCCCCCGCTGCTGCTCCTGCACGGCCGTGACGACACCATTGTCGTGCCGGAAAACTCCATAGAATTGCAGGTAAAAGCGACCAGATGCGGCAACCGGGCAGAGCTGGCACTGATTGATGATATCGGGCATATCGGCATCATCCTCGCACTTACCGAAACCTTCAGCCACGATGCGGCCGTGCAATCACGCATCGACAGCTTCCTCACGTCAGTCCCCCCTCGGCCATAGCAAAGCAGGTTCCGCGCCGGTGTGAATCACCGCTGATTATTGTGCTTGCTGATAGTACCTGCGTTATGGCAATTGATTACATCTCGGAAAAGATTCGAGGTTTGGCAGGTTTCTTCATTCCGCTACTCTCCGCCAGTAGCAGCGCTTTTTTAGCAAAGTTTGCAGTGGCAATGTCGAAAAAATACCTACTCGCATTGCAAACGATGAAGTAATGCTGATAATTGTCAGCCCTTGATTCAGTGCTCAAGAGAAAGCCCAAAGGACTCGTCGAACGTGATCGAGCGTATTAAAAACCTGACAACCGGGCACAACACGGCAATCCTTCTCTGCTTTTTCTTCGGTCATGCTGTGTTTCATTTCATGGCGCAGAGTTTTTCAGTTCTTTTGCCCAGTATTCAAGAGACCTTCACGGTAACACCCATCCAGATCGGGGCACTGATCACCACACGAGAAATCGTGACCGCCATATCTGGTCTGCCTGGCGGAATCCTGGCCGACTATTTCCATAAATATCGATCCTATCTGCTCAACGGCTGCCTTGTCGTATTTACCATCGGCTGGCTACTCGTCGCTCTCGCTCCGCGCTTCGGCGTGCTATTCGTTGCCATGGTCTTTATTGCCGTGGCTATCGCTGTCTGGCATCTGCCCTCGCTTGTCGAGTTAGGAAGACGCTATCCCAGCCATCGGGGCACGGTCTTTGCGATTCATGGTGCAGGAGGCACGACAGGAGACATCCTCGGCCCCATGTTGACCGGGCTTCTCCTCACATCGATTACCTGGCGCACGATCATAGCAAGCTATCTGCTGCTTCCTCTCGGTATCGCCCTCTGGACGTTTTTCGTGTACCGCAGGAACACCGTCAGAGAGCAGCCACTTACTGAGAGTGAGCAGAAGCGGGCTCCCGTTTTCAGCAGCCTGAGAGAACAGCTGAAGGTCTCAAGGGAGATCCTGAAAACGACGCATATGTGGCGAGTTACCATCGTTGCCGGATTTCGCGGCATGTGCTTTACCGTCATGCTGACATTTCTTCCTCTGTACATGCACGATAAAGGATTCAGCCCGAGTTCCATCGGTTTTCATTTTGGGCTGCTCTGGGCATTGGGGTTGGTGATGAGCCCGTTGATGGGATATCTGTCCGACAGGTTCGGCAGAAAAATTGTACTGGTCCCAGCGCTTCTGTATTCCAGCACCTTAGTCGCGATCCTGGCTTTTTGCGAGCAAGGGCCGCTATTCACCCTGGTAATCATCATGCTCGGCCTGAGCATCCGCAGCGATTACTCCCTGGTGAACGCAACCATTATAGACATCGTGAGAAACAGGGCGGAAACGACAATGCTGGGCGTACTCTCTCTGGTCAGACACCTCATGGGTGCCTCTGCTCCTATCATCGCCGGCTTTCTCTACCAATTTGTCGGAATACAAACACCCTTTCTCTTCGTTGCTGCGCTCTTCTTAATTTCGGCTCTCATCTTTTCTACTGTCAACATACACAAGTGATACACTGGCAGGCCCGTGACGTTAGAGGTAGCCCCGGAAATTTGGACAAGCCGTTAAGTGGAGGATCTGCTACCATTTTGATAGGCCGCATGGTCATAACGATGGAGCAGTGTCACACAGCGTGCAATATTGCCCCCAATCAGCGTCCAAGATGGCCCACTTTGTATTGAGTATCATCTCTCTTTAAAAGCTCTCAAAATTCTAATATGAAAAGATTTTAAAGAGAGCAGCCCGCCGTTTCTGAATTCGTGACTCAATGTGCGACATGAATTCAGAAACGGCGGGTTTTTGTTGGCTCTCTAGTTCACGTCTCTCCGGAAGCCCTCCCCGCCATCATCGTTTCAACCTGTCAGGCGCTTCGTTCCAGAGGAATGCTCCTTATCACCGTAAAGGAAGGAAAAGGCACGTCCCGTGCCGCCGATGGCCGTATCTTTACGCTGTGGTCGAAAGAGGACGTCAAAAAGGTCTTTGCGGCAACGAGCCTAAATATTGTCGATTTTTCACGGCAGATATCCAAAATCCGCTCGGACGACATCTGGCTTGGATATGTGTTGAGGTGCCGCGTTACCGCTTGATCCTTCATCCCTGGTCGAGCTGGCGATGGCGGAGGGGATCATCGCCAGCTGGTGCACCGATGAAACCATTCCCGTGGGCTTCGGCACCATTTAGGTGGTGCCGGTCTGGCAGTTTCTGCTGGAGATGGAGCCGCGAACCTAAAAGAGCGACCCTTCTTATTTTAGTTTTAAACCACATCATAAAATAATAGTCTCCATCGGTTTGATCTCGTACCCCATGGCCCGGTAGCCGCGCTGACGTTTGTCCCACATGCGGTTGAGCTGGGGCTGATCGGTCTCGGCATAGTCGTAGATGCGCACATCCTGCTTGACGGCGTGTTCCCGATGCAGACGTCCTGCATATTGCAGCAAGGTTCCCTTCCAGGAGATCGGCATGGCCAGCACCAGCGTGTCGAGCGGCGGATGGTCGAAGCCCTCGCCGATCAAGCGGCCGGTGGCGAGTAACACCCTCGGTGCCGACCTATCCAGCGCATCCAGTTCTGTAAACACTGCCGTTCGCTGTTTCTTCGACAAGCGGCCATGCAAGACAAAGCAGTGCTCCACCTCATCCCCCAGCGCCTCCTGCAACAGCTGCAAATGATCCGTTCTCTCGGTAAGCACCAGCAACTTTCGCCCTTCCCGGTAGGCGGCCAGCACATCCCCGACAATACGTCAGTTGCGGGTCGCATCGCCTGCGAGGATGCGAAACACATCCTGAATCGGTGTATCGGGCGGGATCTCCGGCGCGGGTAGTACCTTCGGCCAGACCTCCAGTTGCGCCGGGGCGGTTTCCGGTCTGGCAGCACGGTGACGGATCGGCCCGCACTGCATAAAGATGATCGGCTGATGACCGTCGCGGCGTATCGGCGTGGCGGTCAGGCCCACCACGAATTTCGCCCTGGCCTGTTTGAGGATCGCTTCGAAGGAAAAGGCCGACAGGTGATGGCATTCGTCGATGATTATCTGGCCATACTGATCGAGCAGTTCGTCCAAGTCTTCTCTCCGTGACAGTGACTGCATGACAGCGATGTCGATCTTGCCGGACGGTTTCTTCTTGCCGCCGCCAATGACGCCCAAGCTTCCTTTCGTAAACTCAAAAAATCCGGTCAGTCGCTCCTGCCACTGGCGCAGCAGTTCGGTGCGATGGACCAGCACCAGGGTGCTCACCTTGCGCCGGACGATCAGGGCTGCGGCGGTAACGGTCTTGCCGAAAGCCGTCGGGGCGCAGAGCACGCCGATCTCGTGCTTGAGCATCTCCCGCACCGTCGCTTCCTGGTCCTTGCGCAAGGTCCCGGTAAACCTGGCCGTCACCTTCCGTCCCGACAGGCGCTCGTCCTGCAACTCCGGACGGATGTCATTCTCCCGCACCAGGTCGAGCACCGCATCGAGGCAGCCTCGCGGCAAGCCGATATGCTGGGGATAGTTCTCGGCGCAGCCGATGATGCGCGGCTTGCTCCACACTGGCAGGCGCATGGCCTGGGCCTTGTAGAACTCCGGATTCTGGAAGGCGGCGAGCCGTATCAGGCAGTTAGCCAGCGGTTGTGGCAGATCGGCTTTGGCGATGAAAATCTGGTTGGCCTGCACCAGGGTCAGAAAATCCGGCAGTGGACCGGCAATCCGGGCGGGTACAGGTGATGGCCGCTGCCATGGCTTGCTTTCTTCCTCCTCGGTGGAAAAGGCGACATCCAGGGGATGGCGGCCGCCGCTGGCCCGCAAAATGGCGTCTTCCAAGTCCCGCCGAGGCATGGGACGGATGGATGCCAGAAAAGTCCACTGGTCTGAATGGGGTTGCAGTTGTTCATCAACGAAGACACTTCTCCCTGATTCCCTCGGCTGTTTCTGCAGGGGCAGCGCGATCAAATTGCCGAATCTGCCCTTGGGCATGGTGTCCTGATTGGGAAACAGGCGGTCGTAGCTGGCCAGGGACAATTGCCGGGTGCGGTCGCAGGTGTGGCTTATCAGTGCGGCCCCGAGCTGCCGGGCCTCGCGGGCCGGAACCGGCTCGGTAAAAAAGATCCAGGCGTGAGCGCCATTGCCGGAGCGGGAAATCTCCAGCGCCGTCGGAATGCCAAGCTCCCGGCAGGATTGCATGAAGGCTCTGGCATCCTCCCGCCAGTCGGCCTCATCGAAATCAGCCGCGAGAAAATAGCAGTTGTCGTCGCTCAGGAGCGGATAGACGCCGATGGTCTGCTTCCCGGCCAAATGTTCGCCAGATCACCTGATCGGTCACGGGCAGCAACTGGCGCTGGCTGCAATCGCCGCATTTTACCCGGGGCTTGTGACAGATGCCGGGCTTCCACTCGTTACCGCAGGCCGGTGAATAGCCGGATGTGCCCTTGGCCGACTCCCAGCGTTGGGGGTAGACATCCTCCCGCCCACGGAACAGGCGGCGGAACAGGGCAATTTTGTCTTCGGTGGTGAAATGGGTTGGGGCTGGTACGGATTCGGTTGGGGCGGGGACTCGTTCAGGGATGGGCGGTTCTTCCCAGGAGATACCGTGCTGGGTCAGCAGTACCTTGAGGCGGGCGTTCTCCTCGCGCAGTTGACGCAGTTCGTCCTGTTCATTCAGGCTCTTGTCACTCTTCGGCAAATTCATACTCCGCCATCAGATCGTCCATGTCATCGCCAAGACTGCAGCCCCAGTTGTGGCCTTCGTGCCGGACACGTTCAAGCCGTTCGACAAAGTCTTCCTGCTGGTCTGGCTCAAGCGCCGCAATCGCCCTCAGCGCCTGCTCGAACATGCGCACCAAGGCGTTGAAATAGCCCTCGTCATCCATGCCACAGAAGCCGAGTAGGTTCATGCAGGATTCGCAATAGAACACCGTCAGCTCCGCCAATCCTTCCGGACACCCGATTGCTTTCTTGTAATCGGAGATAGCCTTCTTGGCCTTGGCGACCGAGATATCCTGATTGCGCATGACATCCGGGCAAACCCAGCGGTCGATGGTGGCCTTGTACGGTTCGAGCACATCCTCGCCCAAGGCGAAGCGGGCATGGAGAAAGGACTGATTGTTCTTGCTGGCGGCGTAGAGATCCTGGATCAGGTCCAGAAGAGCCGGACGGTCGAGGTCGGCAAGCTGGCGCTTGAGATCGGTCCAGGTCGGTTTTTTCTTGCTCGATCTTTTCATGGGACTCACTATTTGCTCTTGATGGCCCGAAAGGCGGAGTCGTCAGCCAGATGCAGATAAATGCGGCCGTTCAGCTCGCCATTTTCAATGGCTGCCCAGCCCCGACCGCAGATCGGATCGTTTTCATCCTGTCCAGACCAGGAAAAATTGAAACGTGGCGCATTACCGCATTGTTCCACCCGGCCATCGATGTCCCCGGAGACCAGGCCGAACTGAAACCGTCCTTTCCCATCCGAACCGATGCGGATGAATCCAGGCACCTCCATGTCGACGTAATCC